>Ga0115013_10002398_pt1 | contig 10451 bp, 10 predicted proteins | sample SouAtlMetagenome_2_FD_88686 | JGI IMG/M metagenome (GOLD analysis project Ga0115013, IMG submission 88686) | Marine eukaryotic phytoplankton communities from Atlantic Ocean - South Atlantic ANT15 Metagenome | ecosystem: Environmental > Aquatic > Marine > Oceanic | place: South Atlantic Ocean... | reverse complement strand
CCATCTAAGATCCATAAAATCACCAAGTATTTTGTCTAAAAATATAAACAATTTTTCAAAAACATCGTGATATACGAAATAGTTGTAATTTCTTATTTTAAACAAAGATCGATAAATATAAGATTTTTATCGATTCTTATTGCTTATATAATTTTGATCCATTATAACAAATTTAACGATCCAATGTACACAGCGTTCAGCGGAAAGTTCCCTCCCCGTTCTCCTTCCATTCTCTCCCTCCATGAATTGCATCCTTGCTATTTCTCATCAGAAAGGCGGTGTTGGTAAAACCAGCACCGCTCTTAATCTTTCTGGGGGTTTGGTTTTACAAAACAAGCGTGTGCTTTTAATCGATCTTGATCCGCAAGGAAATGCATCTTCTGCACTTGGGTATTCTCGCTCTCATCAATCCATCAGCATTGCTGAAGTGCTTTTACAGCGTGTTCCCCTACATGCTGCCATATACCCATACAAAGATCTTCCTGGCTTGTATTTGGCGCCTTCCAGCATGCTTCTTGTGGGACTTCCACAAGAACTTCCGCACTTGCGAGATCCCAATATGGTGCTGCTACGTGCCATACAAGAGTGTGAAGAAGATTTCGACTACATAATTATTGATACTCCCCCTTCTTTGAATCTCCTAACCATCAATGCACTCTGCTCTGCAAATGAAATTATCGTACCGATGCAGATGGAATATTTTGCGATGGAAGGTCTCACTGATCTAATGGAAACCATTTCTCTGCTGCAAACCTCCATACATCCGTCCTTACAAATTGGAGGGATTATTTTAAATATGGTCAATTCCAGCACACTATGTCAAGAAATTTGTGCTGAAATACAGCATCACTTCCATGATCTTGTTTTTCAAACCTCCATCCCAAGAACAATTAAAATACCCGAAGCACAGAGTCATGCTCTTCTCTTACAGCTGTATGCCCCTCATTCTGAAGGAAGCAAAGCATACAATCGATTAGCAGAAGAGCTAATATCAAGATATATTCCTCGTAATCCGAAAGAAAGTCCATGGCGAAAAGCAAATTGGGGAGAGGCTTAGCCTCCTTGCTATCCCCCATCAATCAATATATTCAGCATATCGATATTAATAGAATCTCACTCTCTCCTATGCAGCAAGAAGAACAGAGAAATCTATCTCATCAAGATATTGAGGATCTTGCAGAAAAAATACAGAAACTAGGGTTTCAAAACCCAATATCGGTATCAAGAGAAAAAGACTATTTTTTGCTCTGCGATGATATCTGTATCTATACCGCAGCACAGCTGCTCTCGCTGCCAAACATTCCTGTTCTGATTCGTCCCAGCGCGCCTGTTGGTCAAAATCCCATCCAAAGACTTCTTGAAGAAGGCAACAACAATCCCATTGTGCTCGCACAAACCTACAACAAGATCATGATCGACTTTCAGTTGACACAAGAAGAGCTTAGTCAAAAAATAAAAAAGAGTAGATCCAGTATCGCCAACACATTGCGGCTTTTGTCGCTTCCATTTGATATTCGAGAAGATATTCGTTCTGGTAGATTGTTTGCTGGGCATGGGATCGCACTGTTGCGACTTCCCATCCAAGAGCAGAGAATATTGTACAAAGAGATCAAAGAAAAAAATCTCAACATCGCACAAACGATGGAATTGGCAAAAAAACGCCAATTGCGAATCAATCGTCAACAAGAGCTCGAGCGGTTGCTTTCCACATGCAGCATCAAATTTCAAGCGGCTTGCCGGGTTCATTCAAAAGGAACTGGACTCAATATTCAATTCTCCAACAGAGATGAACTTCTCCATTTTTTACGGAAACAGCAATGAGTGCGTTGGGGTTATTCATCCCAGAAAAAACCGAGCAAAAGGGAGATCTTCACGTCGAAGGAGATGTTCGTATTGAAGGGAATTTTGTGGGCAACCTATACTGTGAAGATACGCTAACCATCGGAAAAAAAGCACAGATTACGGGAGACATTGAATGTCAAAATGCCCACATAATGGGTTTTTTTTCCGGAAAACTGCGTGTCCATCAAGAATGTATTCTCTATAAAACAGCCACATTTCAAGGACTACTGGATGCTACCATTTCACAAGTAGAAAAAGGGTGTCAGCTTCGAGGAGAGGTTTTCATTCAAGGAACACATTCCCAATGACAAAAATCGTACTCATTACCGGAGGAACAGCAAGTGGAAAAACCACGATAGCAAAGGATCTGGCTGACAGAATTGATGCAGTTCTTATTCATCATGATCGCTACTACAAAGATATCCCTCATCCTCGAGGATATAATTTTGATGAGCCGGAGGCACTGGACAACATGCTCCTTGCCAAACATATTCGGCAGCTCAAAGCCGGTCAAGCTGCCAATCTACCCATATACGATTTTCCAACACATTCTCGTTTGCCACAAACCGAAACAATAACCCCCCGTCCCATCATTATCATCGAAGGAATCTTGGTCATGTCTGATCCCGAATTGCGCGCACTGGGTGATCTCTGTGTTTTTGTGGATGCGCCTGCTGATATTCGACTCACCAGACGAATTCGTCGAGATGTTTTGGAAAGAGGTCGTGATGTCGAAAGCGTTTTGGCACAATATATCAATACAGTTCGTCCCATGCACAATATTCACATTGCACCTTGTCAGGAATATACATCGATTTTATTGGATGGAACGGTACCCATTGCACAAAGTGCTGATATTCTCGAAAAGTCAATCCGAACGCTTCTCAAAGAGAGCGAATGAATATATCCAAGACGGTCTTGTGCTTCGAAAATATAGCTATTGCACATTGATGGAGAAACTCCATTTTACAAACGCGCCATCCGTATCTGTGGCCAAAACATGTATATCATATTTGCCTCTTTTCGCATCAACACTGCCTTTGTACTGAAGTCTTCCGGTTTTTGAATCAATGCGCATCCCCTTGGGTTCGCCTTCCAAAGAATAGACAATCTCATCACCATCAATATCTTGCGCACGTACTTGATGGCCATCAATCTCTTGTATGGATCGCGGATCTTCTTTCCATTCTGGTGGTGTATTGGCTATCGATATATCCGCAGTCACAGATGTCGATTCTTTTTCTTTATCTGCAGCAATCACTTCCAAGCTGACAATATCGCCTTTTTTATAGTAATGTGAGGGCAAAAAAGCACGTCCTTGGGTTCTTTTCTCACCCCCATTGACCTTCCAAGTATAGGTAAAACGAATTCGATCATTGTCCAAATCTGTCGCCTTTACTTTTATTCTTACAACATCATTTGCTTTCGGTTCTGGATTTTCCCATGTCATGGAATGAATCACTGGAGGATGGTTAAATTCGGGTTCCTCAACCTGTTCTGGCTCTGCAACCAGTTCTTCTTTTTTAGGTGGAGGCAATTCTACAGCCTCTTCGATACAAGCCCAAAAACTGAAAAAAATTAACATGCAAGCCTCTTCTTGAAGAGTAAGAGATGATTGGTATCCATCAATTTCTCTTTAACCAAGGCAAACACCTTTTTCCACAGCACTTATTTCTTTGTTGGTGAAATCATTTCCAATACTTTTGCTACCGGAATAACTTCCGCAAAATAAACAATACGTTTCTCTAAGGTTTTGGGAATTTTTCCTTTGTCTCCAGACAGACGTTTTGAAACCAACAAAAAAACATTCTTGGGACAATCAGCAATTAAATTCTTCAGCTGGCTCTTGCGCCAAAAACCCACAATTTCAAGATGAACTTTTTTCTTTCCTTTTTGTAGGGTAAAATCAGGCTGTAAAATCCGCTGACCACTGAGCTTTATCAATTCCCCTTCTGAAATATCCCAACCGGTTTCTTTTTGCCGAAAACGCTCTTCAAAAACGGTTTCGGCATTGGAGCGCCAAACCCCTCTCTCTTGATAGTGACTTTTGATCCCAGCTTCTTGATCAAGGGCGAAATGCTTCTTTCTTTTCTTCCATTGAATCACACCTTTTATGGACCAAGGTGTGGGAACCAACAACAATCCAGGCAAAAACAATGCCATCTGCATTCCATAACGTGTACTTTGCTGAAACAGGCTTTGTGGACCATCAAGTGTCAATTTGAGGGTTTCCCCTTCCTGTTCCAAGAAAAACATCAGCTTGTGAAATTTGATCAAACGAAAGAGATAGCGAAGCCACTTCGGATCCATCTTGGAAAGTGATATCTCCAACGAACATGCCCGCAAAACAATGGCCTGGCACAATGCCAAGTTGTATCGATGAATCAGCAAGTGCGGCTGAGAGAATCCTTTCAAAGAACGCATCTTTTGCATGGTACGCAAATCAGAATACAGATACTGCGATATATCCTGTTGGGTGCAGCCGTATTCTGCCGCCACCTGTGCAAAAATATCTTGTTTTGAAAGCGAAGTTCCGTGTCGAGAAAACCCTGAAAAAGGGCCTTTCTTCACAGCCAGAGAAAAAACTTTTTGTCGAACTTCTGCGGCTGTGGGAGGATTTTCAATCGGTAAAATAGGCTCTATAAACTCCGCTCTATCCAAGAGAACCTTGGCAAAACCTTTGAAGATCTTGTGATCAACATCCAAGGCAGACAATTCTGCAATCCAAGCATCTATATCTTGTCTCGATTGTTCTTCTTGCTGCGCGATAGCAAACATATCCAAAAGTTGACGGCTTCTCTCCAAGTTTTTTGGAGATGTGGGTGATATGAGCTGAGGAGATATATTGCTGCGTGTCACACGGACACGCAGAAGATTACCGGTAAGCATCGTGATTCCTTCTTCGCTGTGACGTGTATTGTTCTGCCGTTCCAGCTGAAACCAGCTCGTACATTATGGCTTTCTTTCCTTTTTCTGGACGAAGAATTCTTCCCAATCGCTGCACATGCTCGCGTACCGTTCCTGTTCCAGAAAGTACAATACCGACCTCTGCAGAAGGTATATCCACGCCCTCATTGAGAACACGACTGGTCACTACAGACGTATAGTCTCCCTTGGAAAAGGAGGAGATGATCAATTGTCGCTCCTTTACATCACTATGATGGGTGATGCAAGGGATGAGAAACCGTTGTGAGATGGCATACGCCGTCGCATTGTCGTTGGTAAAAATAATGATGCGACGACCACGCTCTGTGAGAAGAAGTTTCTCCAGCATATTGATTTTGCTCTGTGCACCATGGGCAATTTTCTTGCTCAAATGATAGCTCTGAAAGGCTTCTCTACCTCTTTTGGAGCGAGCGGCGGCTTGGATAAACTTTCTCCATCCCCCGCCTCCCATATAGATCTGTTTCTCTTTCAGAAAAGAGAGATAATCCGCTCTTGCAACATCGTATTTTTCTTTTTCTTCTTCGGACAGCTCCACAAAGATTCGCTGCACTTCATAGTCTGCGAGATAATTGCCCGATAGCTCGGTAATGTTTTTTCGATAGACTACGGGACCCAAAACCTCATCTAGAAGAGATTCTCTACCATCTTCACGCTCTAACGTAGCGGTAAGACCAAGACGAAACGGTGCCATCGCAAGCGTGGCAGCCTGCAGACTGGCCTCGGCAGGCAAATGATGCACTTCATCATAGATCAACATCGCAAAACGATCACCGTATGTGGGCAAATGCAAGTAGGCTGAATCATATGTGGAGACCGTGATATCACGAATATCGTGAAAACCTCCACCCAAAATCCCCACTTCGGAGGAAAAAGCCAATCGCATGCGATCATACCACTGTCCAACAAGATCGAGCGTAGGCGCAATAATCATTGTCGAACGTTTTGTCTGTGCCATACAGAGCTCTGCAACAAAGCTTTTTCCAGAACCTGTGGGCAAGACGACAATACCACGACGTTGATTTTGTATCCAGCTCTGTACAGCTTCTCGCTGGTAGTCTCTCGCCTCACGTTCAACACGATGATTCATGACAAGCTGCTTTTCCCATTTCTGCGCATGGTTTTCCAGCGAAATCTTCTTTGCCAATGCAAGATACACTACTGCAGAATATAGATAAGAAGGCCCTCTTGGTGCATCAATTCGTTTGTCCCATACAAATTCGGGTGGCAAATCGTCAAGTTCTGCCCCCTCAACAACCAATGTCCCATCATTAAATGTTAATCTCCAACCCACGATATCACCTCGTTTTCCTTGTATCGCATTCCATATGTAAAAAAAGGACAGTTTTCGACCTATGATAGTTTTTTTCTTGATTTTTCTATGTTTTGCAGAAGATTTTTCGACATGGGCAGCAAAACAACGTATTCAACCTATTCCGGAGCAGAATTATCACACTCTTGCCCATATGTACAAGCGAATAGCAATGCTGGAAAAAGAAAAACCGGGTGTGATAGAATCTGTACCCATTGGAATGACGGGCAACAAACGTACCATATGGGGTTTTCGTATACAAGAACCCGCACGCGATATTCGCGTAAAGGTTTTGGTCTTTGCTGGACTCCACCCATTGGAGTGGATCTCCAACGAAACCGCGATGGCCATTATTGAAGAGCTGGTCGCCCACCCGATCAATCATGTTTCAGTACTGGTTATTCCTTGTGTCAATATAGACCGACGATTGCTTACAGAGAGAGAACTTCGAACAGGCAGCAAAAAATATCGTCGCAGCAACGGAAATGGGGTCGATCTGAATCGCGACTATGAGATCCATCGAGACAGCGATTCCATATGGAAAAATGTTGTTCCAGAATACTACACGGTATCCCCAAAAGCGCTCTCGCAGCCCGAATCCAAGGCCTTGGATTCACTGGCTGACAAAGAACGCTTTGATGCGGTTGTCAGTTTGCATAGCTTTGGTGGATATATCTTCTATCCATGGGCTGGTCGGTGGAATTCGACGCCAGATGCAACAAGACATCATCAATTGGCAAGTCTCATGTCCAAGGCCCAACGACACCCCTTTCCCTATAAAGCCATGCAACTTTCAAAATGGGGGTTTCCATTCCGAACATTGGGGACGGAACTCGATCATTTTTATGGAAAATATGGCAGCCTTACCTTTCTTATAGAATTAACCCGCTCCGGACTTTTTCCTCTTTCACCAAAAAGTTTCGAGAACCCTTTTCGCTGGTACAATCCCAGAAACCCACAAAAGGACATCGAGCGGGGTGTTGATTCGGTTTTGGCATTGGCGAGACAACTGGGAATGGAAAAATGGACGCTTGACAACTCACACGAAAAGCATAATTTCTCACCCTCTTCCTTTTTGGAAAAATAGCAGGAGTATATTGTGATTGAAGTACAATCCCTTTCTAGATATTATGGTGAAGAATCCGCCATCGAGGATTTGACCTTTCAAATCCAAGACAAGCAAGTTGTCGGTTTTTTGGGCCTTAATGGTGCTGGCAAATCTACCACCCTAAAAATTCTCGCCACCCTACTTAGCCCTTCATCGGGTAGCATTGTGATCGATGGCAATAATTACGACGATACCTCGATCTCTTTTCGATCCAATATCGGGTTCTTACCCGAAGAACCGCCTTTGTATCGAGAGATGACGGTTCTGAGCTTTCTCAAACATGTTGCTCGATTGCGTGGCATGGACACCACCGCTTTCAAAGATCGCCTTCCTCTCGTAATCAAGCAGTGTCAATTGATAGGCAAAGAGAAGTCGGTCATCAACACACTATCTTTGGGTTTCCGAAAAAGAGTGGGAATCGCACAGGCCATTATTCACAACCCCAAGCTGATCATTCTCGATGAGCCCATCAGTGGTCTCGACCCCAAACAAATCGCAGAAATGCGATCGGTTATTCGTTCTTTACGAGAACACGCTACTGTATTGCTATCCAGCCACAATCTCAACGAGATCGAGGAAACCTGTGACAAGCTATTGATCCTACATGATGGAAAATTGGTTGCACAAGGTACAACCGAGCAGCTCTCCTCCAATCTGTCAAAAGAGACAACACGGATGGAAAGTGAATTGGTTGGAGAGCGCTCAGTGATCGAAACCGCCCTGTCCAATATAGAAGAGATCACCTCTTTTGTGATTGAAGAGGAACGCATTGATAGCTGTGTTGTGCATCTATCAATGACCATTGCGGCTGAACACATTGTACCCAAAATTATCGAAAAAGGCTTGGGACTGCGCAGCTTGCAAAGTGCCCGCTCTGAGCTTGAAGAGATCTTTTTATCCCTCACCAAAGGAGGAAAATCATGAACCATATTCTGCTTCTTGCCAAAAGAGAGCTCGGATACTACCTCAATACTGTCTGGGGCTATGCCATCTTGGCTGTGATCTTAATGATCAATGGAATCTTATTCAACACATACTCCATGGGTTCCAATACAGAAAAATACTCTACAGATGTCCTCCAAGACTTCTTCTTCTTCTCTTCTGGAACCACAATGATCGCAGGTGTTCTCATTGCCATGCGTCTTTTATCGGAAGAGAGGGGAAATGGCACCGCGGCCCTTCTCGAAACAGCCCCCATATCCGAAGCACAGATCATTGCAGGGAAATACCTCGGGGCTTTCTCTTTCCTCACCCTAATCACAATATGCAGCTTGTATATGCCTTTCCTCATCGAGGTAAATGGCAAGGTCTCTTGGGCACACATTGGCTCTGGTTATCTTGGCCTATTGCTACTTGGAGGGGTCGCTGTAGCCATCGGAACATTTAGCTCCGCGGTCGCACAAAACCAGATCTTTTCCGCTCTTTTGGGATCATCCATCTTGGTTCTCATGCTTCTGGGATGGCTCTTGGGGAAAAGTACAGAAGAACCGCTTTCCGAAGTTTTCTCCTATCTCGCGCTGTTTGACCGTCACTTTCAGCCCTTTATGCGAGGCCGAATTAATTCAGAGAGCATCTTCTTTTATCTCTCTTTAATCTTTATCTTTCTGCTTCTCTCCACACGCGTACTGCAATCTCGGAGGATCTCATGAAACGCTATGGAATTATCTACATCTTTGGGATGTTTTTGCTGCTTCTTGGAGAGAGACTCGTCTCCTCTGATGACAACAGCCGATATATTTTGTCCTTTGCTGGTGTTGCCATGGTTATATTCTCCATAGTACAGACCATTCAAAATCGCCCTTCCAAAGAGAAAGCCTTTCAATTTCCGACCATTTTTTCCGGTATTGGTTTGCTCTCTTTGCTGATCTATGCTTTGGGATTGACGTCTAGCATTGATATGCTCGGACTCGAAGGAGAATCTGCACACAAATTTCATGTCATCATCTCGGTTCTATGGCCGATTGTCTGGCTGAGTGGTACCATTCCTTTCTTGGCGTTGAGCAATCTCATCAGTCATGGTGTCAAGCATGTCAATACCAAGAGAGCAAAAAATCATACACTGCGCTGGCTGAGCTTTGCCTTTGCATTGTCCTCCATCTTTGCCCTCAACTATGTGGCCAAAGAGACCAATGTTCGGTGGAATGTCAGCTACTTCAAAACAACCAGTCCAGGTTCTTCTACACATAATATTGTTGAAAACCTAAAGAGCCCAATCACCATACATCTGTTCTTTCCCCCGTCTTCCGATGTTCGAGAAGAGATTCGAGGATATTTTGACCAGCTCGCACATCCCAACCTCACCATCGTCTATGTTGATCACAACTTGGAGCCCGAACTGGCCGAAGAATTGAAAATTCGAAACAATGGAAATGTTGCCTTGTCGGTCGGAGAAGGTGAGGAGAAACAGACAAAAACCATCAATATCGGTGACAAATTTGATACCGCAAAACGAAAACTGAAAAAACTCGATTCGCTGGTTCGGGAAAAACTTCTGGCTCTTTCCAAAGGCCCCCAAACGATTTACATGACCGCTGGACATGGGGAATTCTACTGGAAAGGCAACAGCGATCAGAAAAAACTACGCAAAATCTCCACCCTAAAGAAGATTCTGAAGAGCAACAATTTCTCTGTCAAGGAGCTCACACTCGCAAATGGTCTCTCTGATGCGGTTCCCGAGGATGCCGGTATGGTACTCATCTTGGGACCAGAAGAAGAGTTCTTCGATGCGGAAATCGATGTCCTCAATGAGTATCGCGAACAAGGTGGATCCATATTGGTCGCTTTGGAGCCCGGTGGAGCAGCCATGCAAGGTTTGTTGGAACCTCTTGGAATCTCTTTTGATGCACAAGCATTTTTGAGCAATGAAAAGATCAATATTCCCTTACAGCGAACACGCTCTCCTGCCGATGTTCGCAATCTCGTCAGCATTAAGTACTCCACCCATGCTTCAGTTAGCAATCTGAGCAAATCGAGCAAAGCACTCCCATCCTACTTCTTGGGTGCTGGAGCCTTGCGCAAAAGCAAGGAGTCAAAAGCAACTGCGACCGTACGCAGTATGGAAAAAACCTTTGATGATCGCAACAGCAGCTTTACGTTTGACAAAGATAGTGAAGTTGAGCAGGTATGGGACATTGGACTGGCTCTGAGCAGTCCAGTAGCAGACAAAGAATCTCGTGTTCTGGTTATGGCCGATACCACATGGCTATCCGATGTCGTGATCTCACAAAGCAAGGGCAACCAGCTGCT
>Ga0115013_10002397_pt1 | contig 10458 bp, 2 predicted proteins | sample SouAtlMetagenome_2_FD_88686 | JGI IMG/M metagenome (GOLD analysis project Ga0115013, IMG submission 88686) | Marine eukaryotic phytoplankton communities from Atlantic Ocean - South Atlantic ANT15 Metagenome | ecosystem: Environmental > Aquatic > Marine > Oceanic | place: South Atlantic Ocean... | reverse complement strand
TTTACCAATAGGTAGTTTAGCTCTTACTTCAGCAGATTTATAATCAAAGTTTATTTTACCTTGTTTTCTGCTTTCAACTTTTATCATGTGGTATTTACCACTATGTTTTAAAAAATATCTGTGATTTTTAAATACATCATTTCTGGTTCTTTCTTTTTCAGTATGAAATATATATTCAAAACCTTTAATAGATGAATTAGGAGCTGTCATAGCCACGTTAGATTCACCACCATCATAATATTGTTTACCTTTTATTTCATAATCAAACCTTGCGATCTTACGAACACCAAATCCGTAACGATAATCATAGTCATAATAATCAGTTCCGTCTACTACAACAGGAACATCATATAAACTTCCATTAGGATTTGTTCTTACAAAATAACTTGGTGCATTTTCTTTTGCATTTTTAACATCACCAGCTACATAAAACGTACCGTATTTAAATAATTCATTATAAATAGATTTAAAAAATTTACCTTTTTCTTTTTCTTGAGAGTTTAAAGAAAAGCTTAGTAGAAATATAATAGCTAATATTTTTTTCATTTATTTTTTTGTTTTACGTGATTTTCTTTTTTTTTGTAAAGAATCCCACTCTTTTTTTAACATTGTTTTTACAGTTATAACCTTTTTACATGTATCTGTTGTTATAACTTTTACTCGGTAATTTTCAATTTTTTCTACTTTAACTGTAATACATTTTTTTTGTGCATTAATTGTTAAAGAAAAAGATAATAATAAGATTAGAATAATATTTTTCATTTATTTGTATTTTTTAAACATTAATTTATATAGCAATTTGTTCCAAGCTTGCTGTAACTTGTCGATAAATAGTTTTATTTTTTGTTTCATAATTTATTTTTTAGGCATTAACCAGTATTCTAAATCACCTGTTGGTCTAGCTACTTGTATAAAATCTACATTTAACTTACCATCAGGTTTACCTTTTGTCATTGGTATTCTTTTATAACCTTTAGTTTTTAATTTACTAGCTTCGTTTTTATATTTTGTTTTTATATTTTCTTTTTCTTCTTCTTCCTTGTCAATAGTTGTTTGTAATCCCCAGTATGGTAAACCAAGTTCCCAACCAGAATAACCAAACATTAAAGCTACTCTTTGCCAAATTTCAGTATCTTTATCTACAGCTTGTTTTAAATTCATCATTATTCTTGCTGCTCTATCTAAAGGAATATTAGTTGTAGCTGATATAATTTGAGCAATAGATAAATAAGCTGGATTATCTAAATTAAATCCTCTGCTTTTAATCTCTTTTCTATTCCAAGAAAAAGTTTTTGCAGCACTTCTAAGTTTTCTAACTTTAGAATCAATGGCTGGTGAAAAATTAAACACTTCACTTACAGCGTCTTCATACTTAGGATTTTTCTTAGCTCCTTGTTGTGTTAGTTTAATTATAACATCTTTAACTGTTGCTACAGCTGCACCACCATATCCTAAACCTCTTAATATAGAATCAACCATACCGTTGGCTATATTACCAGCTCTATCTTCTGCTGTTCTTTCTTCTTCATCATCTGATCCAAAAGCTAAAGCAAATATAGCTTGCTGCATAGCATTAAATATTAGGTTTTGTATAAAACCATAATACACGATTTTAGATAGATTTGTTTTCCAATCACCTCTACCATTAATTAAGTCTAATGCAGATTTTTTCATTATCCTAGCGTACTGCATAGGAGTGTTAGCAAAGTTAAGTATTAATCTACCAATACTACTTGCTTGTTGCATTGATATTCTATCAGTTCTACTTGATTGCTGTGATTCTTCTGATATTTGATAAAAATCATCAAACGCTTTAGCCTCTGCTTCAGCTTTAGTATAAACACTACCTGTATCTATATTTACTTGTTTTAGTAAAGCATTTACTCTATTTCTATAAAAACTTGCACCACCGGTTGCTATTGCCATACTATCGGCAAACCTTGTTAATAAAAAGCCTTTATTAAGTAAGTAAGCTATAGCTCCTTTCATACCACCTTTTCTAGCAGCTTCTGCTATTTCTGATTCAGCAACGTTTATTTTTAAACCATTACGTCTCTGTACTAAATAATCAGAGTTTAACAATGTCATTACATCTGACCAGTATTGTTTTTGATTAGCAAATGCTCTTGCTGCTGCAACTGGATTATTATCTGACCAGTTTAAAAAGTTTACACTAGATATAAGCTGTAATGTAGCAGATCTCATATTTAAAAACATAACTGCACCAACAGAATTATTTAACCAATCTAACAAGTTGTTAACTTGAGGATTCATACCTATTGGTCTGTTACTACCAGATTTCATTCTATTTAAAGAATTTTTTAATGCTAGTATGAAATTGCTTCCGTATAAAGCTTCTAGTTTATTTAAATTTTTATCAGAAAATATTATATCTACATTTTCTTGCCATTCTTGTAATGCTTCTTTTCTACCTGCTTTATTTAAATTTTGTATAATATCCGTAGTAATACTACCAGCTACCCAATTATCTCCAGGTTTTGGATATTGTTTACCTTTTTGAATAAATGCTATTTTTTCTGCAAACACTTTTAAAGCTGAATCGCTTTCTATTTTATCAACTAATCTATTTAAATCTCTTGTAGAAAGTCCAGGCACTTCCATTCCTTGCATGTTCCATATATAAACTCTTAAAGCTTGTGAGTAAGTAAAATTACCTACGCCAACTTGTTTATTTAAGTTCTTAGGAATATTATCTATGTTTTTTCTTAAAGCTTGAAAATCTTTTGCTACAGATATTTTAGCTGATATAATTTGTTGTTCCGCTTCGTTAAATGGATCAAACAAATTATCTTTAAGCCATTTTTTAGCTAAGTTACCTTTTTCACCTTTTGGTAAAATCTTATATAATAAACCAGAAAAGTCTTCCGCAGATGGTGGAATAAAGAATTCAAATGTACCTACTTTTCTACCAGTTGTTTTAGCCCTAGCTTTTGAATAAGTTTTATACCATTGTTTTCCACTTTGTTGTTCTATTATAGTATTAAATTCTTTATCAATTCTTTTTCTTTTACTTTGTTTAGCAATTTGGACATCTGATTTAACATCTATTTGATCAAGAATATTTTCAACAGCTTGAACATTAGCTAATGAATCATCAGCAAAATAAAAATCATTATATCCTTTAGCAGCTTTGTCTAATATCCATAAAGCTTTTGCTTGAGGACTACCGTTTTCTAAACCAGTTATATTTTTTAAAGGTATATCTAATCCAATACCTTTTAAGAATTTTTGTATAGATTTAGCAGAAGCTTGTGGTCTTGCTGTTAACACAAATATATCTCCACTACCAAATTTATTTTGACGTTTTAAAGCTAGATCAGCTAAAGGACCTTTTTTACCTTTTACAACTTTATTAAATTCTTTAAAATCAAATGTTGCGCCTTCTCTTTCTAAAACTTCTGATTGTTGAGCAAATTCAGCTGGCGTAATTTTAAACGTTTTATTTCCAACAGTTACAATTACTTTACTATTACTAAATGCTAATGTGTCATCAAAATCAAATACACTTATTCCTTTTGTAGGTTTATCTATTTTTCTACCTTGAAACGCAGCTTTATCTGCATTACTCATAGCTTCAATAGAGGCTTCAGTGGTACCATCTTCATTTATTAAATCAAATAAATTTTCTTTATTTAACTTGACTCTTTTACTTGATTTTGCATTTACTTTATTTGGTGCTTTTAATTCGGCTTGAGCTTTAGGTATTGTTAATTTATCTTCTAATACTTTATTTATTAAATTTGTTCTAGCATTTCTAGAGTCAGCATTATTGTTTATACCTTTTAAATCAAAACCTAATACATCTACTAATAATTTATTTTCTTTTAAATTCCAAAATTCGCCTATATTTAATAAACCATCTTCCATGTATCTAGAAAAAGATATTATACCTTGGAACGCTGCTTGTCTTTCGCCTTTTATTATACCTTCTATTACCTTAGAAAAGAAAGCGCCCATAGCTGATGTTTTTGATTTAGGTAATTTATTATCTGTAGCTTCAGTTAGAGCTGCTTGAGAAGCAGAAGCTTCAATTATATCTTTTACAATAGGAAGCTGATTACTTAATATACCATATTCTATAAGTTTACCTAAATTGTTTGCAACAAAACTATGTTCTTCTCTATATGTTTCATTAAAAGGTTTACCAGTTGTAGGATCTATTTGAACATTACGTAAAGGCATTAAATGTCTAAATGGATGTTTTTGAGAGTTAGTAACACTAGCGGTCAATGCTTTGATAAACCATGGGAAATTTTTATTACCTTTTAATTTATTTAAACCATCGATAAGTTTAAATAATATAGGTATTTTTCTATCTTGTTCAGTTTGAAAACTTTTACTAGTTAGAGTGCTCCATATCTTGTTTGTAATTTTTTTATCGCCATCTGTATATCTTTTACGAGTTATTATAGGAGTGGTAATGTCTTTACCTTTTTTATTTTTTACATTTGGATATTTAGGAATAGCTTTATCAAATTCACTTTTAGCTCCATATAGAGCTAAATTACCTTTATCAGCACCTTCTATCTGTCCAGGTTTACCACTAACAAATAGTTGATTTGTAGACATATCAAATATTAACTGTCTAACCATTGGTCTATCTTTAGGTGGAAAACTTTCAATTAAATCAATAACCATTTCATTTCTTACATCACCATATGTTTGTGCGCCTTCATAATCAGTTTTACCTTCTACGTTTGGTATAATAGCAGTCCACTCATACATGACCCCAAACTTTTCATCTTTTCCTTTTTCAACTCTACTTCCTGAAACTAAAGGAACACCTTGTACGTTATCTAAAGCTGTAGTAATTTTATCTATATTAGTTTCATAAATACCAGATGATAAATCAATTTTTGGTTTACCTGTAATTCTTTGAACTTTATTTTTTCTCTTTGATGCTTTAGCTACATCAAAAGATTTATCTTCTAAGTTTCTTTTATCAAGATTAAATATTAATTCATCCATAAATTGATTAGCAGTTAAATTAGAATTTTTAATTTCTAATCTACCCTGCAAATCCTTCATAAATTTCTTATCGCTTTTTATTTCTTCCATTTGTTCAACTGCTATACCTTCGGCAATTAAACTCATTAAAGATTGATGTCTTTTTTCTGTTGCTTTAAAATAATTTTTTATTTCATTTAACTTTTGATCATTAATAGCAGGTATCAAATATACTGGTTTTTTAAAATCAGTACGTTTACCGTTTTCTATTTTAACAGTTGGAACTCTATTAATTTCTTTTATATTAAATAACTTTCCAAATCTTCTTTTTATTTGAGCTATTGGTAATGTTTTAATAAAAGCCTTATTAATAAGCTTATCAATATTGTTATTATATTGCTCACTGTTCCACTTACCTAAAGCTTTTTTAATAGGAGCTCTATACTCTTTAGTTTTAGTTTTTTCAACAATAGTTTGTGCTACTTGTTTAGGATTAGTTTTGCCACTAGCTATTGCTCTATTTATATCATCTTTTATATTAGTAGTTTGCTCTTCTCTTATTTCAGGTGTTATATTGTTTTCTATAACTTTTATAGATGACGGGTATACTTTGTCTCTACCCACATCTTCTTTAGTTCTTTGATCAAAATCAACATCTTCAGTAGTATCTACTATTTGTCTTCCTTTATCTTCAAGTTTCTCTTTACTTACAGTTCTTTTCTTTCTTTCTATTTCTTCTTTAAAAAACCCTCTACCTCTTTGACCAATAGTGTTTCTTATATAATTACTTAAAGATCCAGATTCTGGTGCAAAATTTCTAGCAATACTTGGAAATTCAGAATTTAAAAAATTCAAAGCATCTTTAACTTGAATATCACCTGCTTGTTTTGAGTATCCCATAGCTTTTAAACCCAAACTATAATATTGATTTATTAAATCTTGAGTCAAATCAATATCCATGTCTGCGCCTTCTTGTTGGTATTGTAGCATTAAATCTTGAGCAGATTTATTACTTTTTGACTCTAAGGCTGTATCTAAATTACCAGCTTGATTTTCTATAATATCAGCTATTTGACTTGACGTGCCTTCACCTAAATTTTCACCTACTATTGCGCTTTTGGTTAGCATACGTTTTTGAGCGGCGTTTAAACCTTTACCAGCTTTACGTCTTAAAGCATAATCTTTTACAAAATTATATACATCTTTATTAGATTTAAATTTTATATTTACAAATGGAAGGGATTGTAATAAATTTCTTATTACTCTACTTATCTTTTCTACTATACTATCATTTACTTTTATTTCTTCATTTATAATAGCATCAGCAAAAAAGTTTAAAGCTTCTTCATATTGTTGTTCTATAGGTTTACCTTTGTATTCTTTATATCTTTCTTTTAAAAGATTGGTCATTTGACCATCTTTATCCATTTTTTCTAAATAACATAATAAAGATTTACCTATAGCCGCGGCTGCTTTAGGACTATCTTTTACCGTTTGAAACATTAAAGCATGTAAAAATTCATGATCAGCAACTGCTATATCTCTTACTTCAGCCGCTTTTTGTTTGTCTACAATTATTAACTGCTTACCTGTTTTTTTATCTTGTAATATTACTCCACTTCCATCTTTAGATGCTTTTTGATTCCAATTTCCACTTTCATTTTGTTGATCTATAAAATTATTTGCTTCTACGGTGGAGTCAAAAACCTGCATAGAAACATTACCAGTTTTTGGATCAGTTAAAGCTTCTAAACTACCTATCTGTCTATTTAAACCCTGCTCTGCAAACACTTCTTGTAATCTTTCATTTAAAGATGTTATTTCATCTACAATAGGTTTTCCTAACCCTTTAGGATCACCAATAGTATTTAATTCACCTGTTAAACTCATTATTTGAGTTAAAATATTGAAAGATTCTTGTTTACCTTCTACATTAAAATAACTAGGTATTTTTAATAACGTGTTTCTTTCATTAGATGCTTTAGTTAATCTTTCATCATAAGTTTTATCATCTATTTTACCAGATTTTAAATCTGCATCTAACTGTGTTCTTTGTTTTTCAAAAAGTATTTTTGCTTTAGAATACAATTTAGGATCTCTAATGTTTAATCTTGTATTTTTAGCTAAATCAACAACTGTTGTAATAGTTCCAACAGCAACAGAACCAAAACCTGGAAGAATAAAACCTCCTATTCCACCTTCACCCATTGCCTCAACATATTCCATAGCGTTAAATCTTCCAACGGCTACTTGTTCTACTGCTGTTTGCGTTCCCTCTGTTAAAGATTCATTAACTCCTGATTTTAAGTTTTGACCAAAAGCAGCTTTAGTTTGACGTAAAGATTTTTTTATATTACCTTTTATTAATTGATTAAATGCGCTTAAACCAAATTTAGATGATTTTATCATATATCCAATACCAGCTCTTTCAAGACCTGCTATAACTCCTCCAGCGCCATAACCTCCCAGAAGAACATTATCAGCTTCTTTTGGATTAGCTTCCATCCGATCTAAAATCTCTTGACCATTAACTAAATTAATATCTTTATTTAAACTTTGCGCGGTTCTTTTTTGTAATAATTCAAAACCTATATTACCGCCTTCACTTGCCATAGTATATAATCCAGCTGAAAAAAAGTTAGCAGCCATATATGGTAGTTGCTTAAGTATCACTTTAGGTAAATATCTTACAGCTTCTTTCATGTTACCTTGAAGTACGTTGAATAAAAAATCAGTAAATTTTTCTTGAGTAAACTGTCCACTTTCAAACTGTCTATTTAAAAGCTCAACACCTTGATCTAATACTTTTTTTTCTTTTTTCTCTATAGATTTTTTCCATCTATTTTGAGCGTCTTTAACATTTAAAAGCTTCCAACCTCTTTTTTCATATTGTTCTAAAGTATAATCATTAGGTTTAGAACTTGAATTTATTCCTCCTATAATGTTTGTATAAATAGGATCGCTGTGTTTACCAGTAGTTTCATTGTAAGATTTATAATTACTTATATAAGGTTTAAATTCTTGTTTTTCTTCATTCCAATAAGCTAATGAAAATTCTCCATTAGGAAAAAGATGTGATTGAGATCGGCGATAACCACCGTAAGGATCTTCATTATATCTTTTATTATAGGCTTCAGCATCAACATTCTCATTAAATCCAAAAGAATTATATTTATCTACTTCATCTACAAACTTTCCCATTACGTGACTTTGCCTGCTACCGTCCATTCTAATTGTTTCCCAACCAGCTGTCATAGCATCACTTATTTCAAACGGCTCAAATCCAAGTAATTGTTCTAGTTGTCTAAGCTTTAAACTTCCAGAACCAGAAATCCAATTAATTATAGCCGTGTTACTTAAACCAAAACCAAGTGCAGATTCTTCTAATCCTTCAGCTCCAAATAAAGGGACTTTCATTCTTTTCGCTCGTATATTAGATTTTGTTTTTATTTTATTAGCCGCTTCTACTTGAGGTTCTAAAACATTAAATAAAGATTTTTCTAAATAAGAAACTCTCTCTACAAATCTAGGATCTTTTTTAATTAAATCATTAATAAAATTAGTATATTCTTTAGTTGCCTTTTCAATTTCTGCCTCCATTTCTTCTTGTTGAGGAGTAATTTCAAACGCAGGCATATCCATCATTTCCACACCAAAAGCTTGGCTTATGCTAGAAAAATAATTTTCAGGAAAAACAAAAGTTTCATATTTTTTTAAAACTTCTTTTAATTCAATTTTTTTAGCATCTATAATTTCTTGATTTTCTTCTAAAATAGCACTCTGAATAGTAGAAATATCAATATCACCATTAATTATTTCATTAAATGTTTTTTCTGTAAATTTATCAAGAGAATCTTGATTAGTAAAATCAACAGCTTTGTCTTTAGGTAAATTATTTTCTACTATTTTTTTAACTTCTCTATCAGTTTCTTCTTGTATAACGTTACTAATTACTTGTAAATCTTGGTCTTCAGTAGTTTGGTTTTCATCAAAAAATAATTCTAAACCTTTTGTTTCACCTTTATTTGGACCATATAAATCACCGTTTGTTGAATCTAACTGATCAGCTTGCTGTGTTATATTTAACATTTGTTGTTGTAAACTTACATCAGAACTATCTGTATTTTCTCCAGGTGTAATGATTTCTACATTAGTATCACCTATTTTAACATCAGTATTAACATTATTCTGTGTAGGAGTTGTAGTACCGGGAGCTAAAGCAGTATTTCCAACACTAACATTTCCAATATCTATTTCTTCTTCATTTTCTCCATTTTCTCCATTTTCTGTATCATTCTGTAAAGAGTAATCAAATAAAAAATCTAGTTTTTTCATATAATTTTATTACATATATTGTTCTACTAAAGCTTTGGTTTCATCATCTAATTCTGTTGGAATATCTGAAACTTGTTCAGGTAATTTTTGATAATATATTGGCATACCTTCTTGCCACTCATTAATACCTAACATGTCTTTGTAAAATTCTGGTAAAGGCATTTCATTATCATTTAATGCTTTGATTAAATCTCTACCTCTTTGAGTAAAACTTTCTAATGTTTCTTTAACCATAGTAGGTTGACCAGCAGGTGATGGCTGTGGTAACTTAACATCTAACGCGTGATCTAATATAGCTTGCATTAACCAAGCTTTCTGAGCATCTACTAAACTTATTTTCTGACTACTGTAAGGACTTATTTTATTAAATGCATATCTATTACCTACAAAATTTACTTTACCTTCAGGTGATAAATCTGTATATAGTTTTTCTAAATTATCTGTAACATATTCATTTATACCTAGTGGTAAATCTAAACCTAATCTTTTATTAGAATAACCTGATAGTACAGATACATTACCACTTGCAACCGCAAATAATCCAGCTATATGTGAATTTACTTGAGATGTATAAGCAGGGGTTTTATTTATAGCTTCTGTATTTATAGGTTTAATAAAATATCTTTTTATTTTATTATCAATAACAGAATACATAGGAACTTTTATAGATGTATCTTGTTCAGGATCTGAGGCATCTTGACTAAGAACAGAACCACCTAAGAAATATTGAGGTTGTAAAGTAGCTTTTCTAGTTATACCAGCATTTTCAAATACATCTCCTAGTTTTAAACCTTGAGGAACTTCGCTTATATATAAATCTAATAGTTCACCGGTTTCTACTTGAAAAGAATCTATTTCACCTGTTATTCTATAATATGCTTCACCATCTTCTTTGGTAACTATGTTTTTATTATTTAAAAAATCATCTACTACATAAGGTTTTTTGTGTAAATATTTTTTAAAAGTTTTACCTTTAATTAAAAAATCTATATCTTGTTCTATAACAGCTATTTCTCCTGTTTTAGTTTGTTCAAAGTAAAAATCACTTGTTACAGTTACATCATCAAAATAATTAAACAACTTAGCAAAACCCGCAGCCATAAACATATTTCTATCTTTAACTTTTTCACTTGTACCGTTTATAGTAATATTTTC
>Ga0115013_10002396_pt1 | contig 10459 bp, 10 predicted proteins | sample SouAtlMetagenome_2_FD_88686 | JGI IMG/M metagenome (GOLD analysis project Ga0115013, IMG submission 88686) | Marine eukaryotic phytoplankton communities from Atlantic Ocean - South Atlantic ANT15 Metagenome | ecosystem: Environmental > Aquatic > Marine > Oceanic | place: South Atlantic Ocean... | reverse complement strand
TGGTTGACGATTTCGAGGAGACTGAAAGAGGTAAAAAAGGTTTTGGAAGCTCTGGATATAAATAAAACGTGTTTATTTTTTCTTACCAAATCTCTCTTCAAAACGCTGAACTCTTCCACCAGTGTCAATTATCTTTTGCTTGCCAGTATAAAAAGGGTGGCACGCAGAACATATATCTAGCGAAAGATCATCTTTTAATGTGCTCATGACATTAAATGAATTACCACAACCACAAGTTGCTTTAATTTCTGAGTATTCTGGATGTATATCGTTTTTCATAATAAAACTAAAATTTGGATGAGAACTATACCAAATAAGTCGATCTTTTCAATTAAAACATGAATATTTTTTATTATGAAGTTGCTATACCCTTACCGATAAGAGATACATTTACATATGAGTCAAAAGAAAGAATCTCTAGCGGATCAAGAGTTTTAGTTAAATTTCGAAACAAAGAAATTGTGGGTTATGTTATTGGCAATATTTCAAAAAAACCAAGTTTTTCGACAATAGAGATTTCATCAGTCCTTGATAAGGAGCCAATCTATAACTCAAAAGACTTAAGTATATTATTTTGGCTTGCTGATTATTACCTACACCCCTTTGGAGAAGTTCTTGATACTTTTTGCCCATCCTTGCTTAGAAAGGCAATAAATAGAGAAACGTGTAAAACAAAGTTGTCATCTGAGTATAAGGCTATAGAGGAAGATAAGAAATTTAATTTAAATCATGAGCAAGCAGAGGCATTAAAGATTCTAAGTAAGTTAAATGGATTTGATCCTTGCTTGCTGTATGGAGTTACAGGGTCTGGAAAAACTGAGATCTACTTGCGGCTTACAGACATTTATTTATCAAAAAATAAATCAATCTTAATACTGGTTCCTGAAATATCTTTAACTCCTCAGCTAGAAGAAAGATTTGTAAACAGATTTGGAAAAAATATTGGAATTTATCATTCCAGAAAAACCCCAAAACAAAGATACGATACGTGGGAGAAAGCAAAGAGTGGGGAGATAAAAATAGTAATTGGAACCAGATCTGCTGTCTTGTGCCCATTAGATAATCTTGGCTTGATAATTGTCGATGAAGAACATGATCAATCATATAAACAACATGAGGGTTTTAGATTTTCTGCAAGAGATGTAAGTATCAAAAGAGCTCAGATTCAAAAACTTCCAATAATTCTTGGAACCGCAACTCCATCTTTACAAACCTTGAAGCTTGTTGAAGAAAAGAAATATAAAATGGCAAATCTTTTGAACAGAGTTAACGGTTCTAGACCACCAGGATTTATAACTTTAGATATCAATAATTCAACATTAGAGTCTGGAATAGCTATTGAAGCTCTTGATGCAATAAAAAGCACGCTAAATAGGAACAAACAGGTTCTTATATTTATTAACAGAAGAGGATTCTCTCCATTATATGAGTGTAATGAATGCAGATGGATTGCTGAATGTAATTCTTGCGATAAGCGGTTGGTATTCCATCATGGTTTAAATAGATTAATATGCCATAGATGCGAATCTGCGTATGGTGTTCCTAATAGATGTCCAGAGTGCAATAGCTCATCCTTAAGTCTTCAAGGTTCTGGCACCGAAAGAATTGAAATATTTCTAGAAAATTATTTTAAAGGAACGACAGTAATTCGTTTAGATCATGACACAACTAAAAAGAAAGATTCACTAAATAAGATTTTAAAGAGGGTGCATGATTCAAATGCAGCAATTCTTATTGGGACTCAGATGCTTGCCAAAGGACATGATTTTCCTGAGGTAGAATTAGGACTAATTTTGAATTGTGATTCAGGTATTACCAGCCCAGATATCAATAGCCTTGAAAAAATCTCACAGTTATTAATACAGGTTTCAGGCAGAGTAGGCAGAAAGAATAATAATGGAAAGGTTCTAATTCAAACAAGATATCCTGAAGATAAAAATTTACATGAATTAAAATCAGGAGATTACCTTAAATTTGCTCTTAATAATTTAAAACAAAAAAAAGAATTACATCATCCACCATATTCTGCTATAGCTTTATTGAGATCCACGTCTCCGTTAGCACAGAATAATGAGAGCTTTTTAAAAAAAATTGTTGATAATCATGAAACGTCAAGAGACATTTCCATAATAGGACCTATACCTTCAATCATATCTAAAAGGAGAGGCAATTATAGACATCACCTAATAATTCAGACTTCTTCAAAAGTTATTTTAAATAAATACTTGAAATGGATTATTTCAACAATAAGCCCTTGGGAAGAGACAAAAAAAGTAAAATGGCATTTTGATATTGATCCAATTGAGTATAACTAGATATTTATTTTTATATTTTGTCCTGGATAGATAGTTTTATTTTCAAGCTCATTAATTTTTATGATCTCGTCAACAGCCACTCCAAATCTAATTGCTATTTCAGATAAAACATCACCTTTTTGAATTTGATAAATAAGATATTCAGGATTACTTTTAATGTAAGTTCCTTGAATGGGGTTCTCGATAAAATAACTATGAACTCCAAGAAAGATTGATCTTGCAATCATTCTTCTTCCAGGCTTTCCCTTAAGTCTATTAGCATCTTCAGGGTTGGTAATAAAGCCAGATTCTACAAGAACTGAAGGAATATCTACTGACTTTAAAACTCTAAAATCTGCATACTCAACATCTTTTTTATGAATCTTTGTAAAAGGATCACGCTTGAGTTCATTCAAAATTTTTGTTCCCAATACTTTACTTTGCCTAATTTTGTTTGAATAAATTTTTGGATAAAGGATCCTAGCCTCGTCTTCATTAAAATCAACAGGTTTTAGATTATTAATGTCTGCTTGTATGCGTTTTCTTTGTTTCTCTGATAGATTTCTTGCTATTGTGCTTGAAGCTTCATCAGACCATATAAAAACAGAAGCACCTTTTACCGATGATAATCGGAAACCATCAGCATGAATTGAAACAAATATATCTGCACCAGACTTTCTAGCATCTTGATATCTTTTGTTTAAATCAATGGTTTCATCACCACTTCTTATCATTAGTGGTTTATATCCACTAGTATCCCTTAATGTCCTTTCTAGCTCTTTTGCAATCAGCAGGGTTATATCTTTTTCTAATATATTGTTTGGACCAACTGCACCAGGATATTTTCCACCATGTCCTGCATCAATCGCAATTATGATATCTCTTATACTTTCTTTTAGATTTTTTTCATTCTTAATTATTAAAGTTAACAAAATACCTTCCTTTGTTTCCTCCTGTTTTGGCTTTTGCCAATAAACAGATTCATATAAATCAAGAACTATTTTTGAAGAGTTTGCATTTTGACTAGCCCGAATCTTTTTTATAGGGTAATTTTGACGACTATCTACTACATCAATTAATTGAGTATCTTGAATTTCCATTACAATTCTAGAAGGTTTATCTAAGGCATAGGTTTTTATCAGAGCAATCTTCTCAAGCTTAAACGAAATAGTTATTTCGCCCGAAGGCAGCTCTTTAATTGAAGAAAACTCAATAGAATTTGAGCTATACAGGTTGAGGTTTATGAGAAATAGGCTGAATATAAAAATTAGTCTTTTCATTTTTTTTGTAAATTAACCTTTGAGCTTATTTAATAATATTGTATCGCCACTTATTTCAATTTTTCTACTGTTTTCATGATGTTTTAACTTGATCATTAAACTAAAGTTTCTTTGTTTTTTGATCTTCTCAGACCATTCAATGAATATTAATTTTTTACCATCATAGTCTCTGTTTAGCATTAACATATCTACATCTTCATCATTCTCAGTTCTGTATAAGTCAATATGTAGAATAAGAAGATCATCAAATTCATACTCTTCACAAATAGTATATGTAGGACTCTTTACAGATCCACTCCAACCCAATGCCCTTAATACACCTCTTACAAGTGTTGTCTTCCCAGTGCCCAGATCACCCTGAAGATGAAATTCAAATGCCGATAACTCAGATTTACTTATTAAAGCTGCAATTTTTTTACTAAAATCTAGAGTTTCAGATTCATCCTTTAATATGTGACTTTGCATTATTTTTTTTTATTTAATATACCTCTAATTAATGGAATTAATTCAGTTGCTGCTAATCCATTTACTCCACATAATTTTAAAAATTCGTTTCCAGCTCTACCATGAACAGCAACGCCTAAGAGGCAGGCATTATATGCTGAAAGACCTTGAGCCATGAGACTGCCAATAAGTCCTGCTAGAATATCTCCCGTGCCTCCTGAAGCAAGTTCAGGGCCTCCATCTCGACAAATACATATTGTTTCTTTGTTAGCAATAATTGTACCTGCTCCTTTAAGAACTATGGTTGCATTATATTTAGTAACTAAATCTTTTGCAGCTTTGATCCTGTCTGATTGGACTTGAACAGATGAAATGCCTAGTAAGTCAGCTGCCTCACCTGGGTGAGGCGTAAGCACAATTGAGCTAGTAAAGCTTTTAAAGTTAATATTTTTTTTTGCAATATATCTTAGAGCTCCTGCATCAAGCAAAGCAAAACATTCATTATTTTTTATATAGTCTATAAGGGTTTTTATTATTTTTTCAGACCAGTCGCTGGAAGATAAACCAGGGCCACAAACAAACACATCTTTATCATTAAGCATACTTTCAAACCCACATGGTTTATCCAAGCCTATTGTCATTATCTCAGGATTGCGAATTAGAGCTGCATCTATATGAATTGGCTGTGTTAAAAGAGATACTAATCCAGAGCCAGATTTAAGTGCAGTTTCAGCAGCCATTATGCTTGCTCCACCAAAATTTTTATCTCCACCTAATACTAATATATTTCCAAAGTCACCTTTATGACAATTTGCTGATCTTGTAGTAATAAGATTTTCAATATCTGAAAAACTATAATGGTTAGCTGCTTGTTTAACTTCTTCTTCCATTTCTAAACCTAGTTTATGAAAATAATTAATTTCAGCTGAGATTTTACCTTCATTAAGAGCCATACCTAACTTTCTTCCAATAAAACATATATTTACATTTGCCTTAACAAAGTGATCTGATGCAACACCAGTATCCGGATTAATACCTGATGGTAGATCTATTGAAACAATAGATTTGTATAAATTTATTTTTTTAATAAGCTCGATTATTTTTTTATCTAATGGACTTTTATAGCTAGTTCCAAAAATCGCATCAATAACTAAAATATCATCGTCAAAACTATTAAGAGTAGAATGACTATGAATTAAATTCTTTCTAACAGCTGCATCAAAAGCTTCCTTACATAAAGGACTTTTTGATTTCTTTTCCAACGCGTCAATAATCTTTACGCTAAAACCCTTTTTATATAAATTTAGTCCTACATAATAACCATCACCCCCATTATTGCCTGGACCACAGATGCAGATAACCTTTTTATTTTTATAGTTTTTAGAAATATAATTCGTAACAATCTTTGCAGCAGAAAGCATTAATTCTTTGTCAGAATTTCCAGCAGCAAAGAATTTTTTTTCATATTCTTTTACTTGTTCGCTGAGATATAATTTTTTCAAAAACTAGTTAGTCAAAAAGTAAGCTATTCTGTCAGAATGAAAAGATCCAATATAGACTTCTTTCTCTACAGGAAGTGCAACAGTGGGCAGCCCAAAATTTACTTTTGAAAAGCTGTATGTATTTTTTTTAATTAGATCCTTTTTATTAAGCTCTATTATTGAAAATGGGAGTGAGCATGCAACTAATTCTAGACAATTCACAGAATCATCGCCAACTTGACTGTTGAACTCAGTGACCCAAACACTATCTTTAGATAAAGTAATATTGTCAATGCCTTGAACAAATCTAGACTTTACATTTTTTTGTTTAATTAGATCGTATGCACGAATTTCGTCACTTTGATTATAGGCGATATATAAAAGATTATTTTCTTCATCTAATGCTATTCCATTAGGCTGACCCCCTTTAGATTTTTTTAAAACACTGTATGAAGTTCCATCCCAGTATTTTACGTGGCCAGTAGAAACCTTTAAAAGAGCAGCAAGCAACCACTTATTCCAAGTGATAGATCTATCAAACATATAGGTCGTATAAAATGTTCCATCTTTTTTAAAAGTAATATCGTTTAGATATATATCAGGATCTGACGGAATACAGCCCTTCCATTTTACAGCCCATGAATTTCCTATATTTAATAGCTCAAACATTTCTATAGACTCTCTTGGAAAATGATTAACAGCTCCAATTTGGAAACGCCCATCTGCTCTTTCTAAAATATCTATACCGTGTAGATTAAATTTTTCACCACTAAATCTGCTGCAATCTTCTGTTCCCCATTCAGCTTCACCATAGGATATATTTGGAATCATCGTTTTCTTACTTTCAAGGTCCATCAGCCTAAAAAATGTTGCTACATTATGGTCTCCGAATGGAGATATTCCTCCAAGCTCGCTTACAAGTATAAATTTTTCATCTGGTGTGACTACCATGTCTTCTGGATTATGAAAATTACAAACAACATTGACATAATCATCAGAAATACACTCTTCGATATCTTTTATAGGACCTAAATAGTCTCTAGATATAATAATCAATGCAAGATAAACAAGCATAGTTGCAAATGGTATTGAAAATTTCCAATAATTATTTTGATACAAATGAAGAACTTTTTTAAAAGTTTCTTCAAAAAATATTATAAATAAACCTCTCAGAATCAATAATATACCAAGTATAAAAGTTACCAATCTCCACATGGTTTCATACCAATATGCATTTTGAAGAGAAAAGGCTAAACATATAGGGCCAAGTAACAGTGTTATATAACCAATAGTTTTTAGACTTTCTGCATCATTAATTGCATTTAGAATTCGAAATGCTATAGGTTTTACAAGTAATATAGCTGCAAGGAAAAGCAGTAAAAAAAAGTAAAAGTAATTCATATTAATTAATATGCAGTTTTTCTTTTATTATATCAATTATTTCTAACGGCTTATCAAGAGGTACGTGATGAGCAGCTCCAGGCACTTCGACAAAATCCATAACTTTTTCAAATTCTTTTTCCATAAAACTTAGAATTTTTGATCCAAGTAGCAAGCTATTGCCACCATATATATACAAAGCTTTACATTGAATATTGAACTTATATTCTGATAATCTCCCAAGTTTCCAAAACAAAGTATCATCAAATTTCCAACGCCATCCTTTTTGCGTCTGGCGGATTGAGTGTTCACCAATATATCTTAAATACCAATCATTCTCACATTCTTGTGCTGGCATTAGTCTGAATCTGTTTATTATGGAAATTTTATCCTCATAATATTTAATCATTCTCAATGGCCCAGTACTTTTATGTTTCTCATAATTATAATCAGGCGGTCTAATAGGTGTATCAATCATCACAAGGTAGTCAATTATTTTTGGGTATTCACTTGCTACAAATCCAGCAACATGTCCGCCAAGAGAGTGACCAATTAAAACTATATTTCTATTAACCCCGATAATTTCTTCACTATCAAGGATGCTTATAATAGCCTCAGAAAAAAGCTTAAAGCTATAGTTATCTTGATGATCAGAGTCTCCCATTCCAGGCAAATCAAGAGCAAGAACGTAGCTATTATTTGAAAAGTGAGGTGCAATTGGATCCCACCACTTCATGTGAGCACCTGTTCCATGAATTAAAAGAATTACATTTTTACTTTTCCTATTACCCCAAGTTTGATAATTAACTTTAAACTTATTAGAGAGAATGGTTTTACATTCAGACTTATTTTTTAAAGACTCATGAAACCATTCAGGCGCATGAGAAATATCATTTTGGAGATTGTCAGTAACTTTCATTGCACGTATTCTAAGCTATTAAATATAATTAATTAACTATATATGCCTAATGAAATGATAACTCCTGCAGCAACTGTCTTAGTCATCAGAGATAGCAAAGATGGTATTGAGGTATTTTTAGTTGAGAGATCAAATAGACCGCCATTTGGAAACCTGTATGTTTTCCCCGGAGGGAAAATAGATAAAAGTGATGGGGACCCAAGAGCATTATCATTATGTAGAAGTATTTCAGATTATGATGCATCAGCTTTATTGGGCATAAAAAAGAGAGGCCTTAGTTACTGGGTTGCCTGCGTAAGAGAGTGCTTTGAAGAAGTTGGAATACTTTTAGCAGAAAAAAAAGATGGTTCTAAGTTAGATCTAGATGGAAATGAGAAGTATAAATATCAACAATATAGAAAAGATCTTTTAGATGGAAAGATTAGCTTTTATGACATCTGTGCTAAAGAGGGATTAGAGTTATTAACAGAGAATATTGCACCTTTCTCTCATTGGATAACTCCAGCATTAGAATTAAAACGTTTTGATACAAGATTCTTTATAGCTTGCTTGCCAGACAATCAAACAGGCATTCATGATGGCAATGAACTCGTAAACAGTTTATGGATATCGCCTAAAGAAGCTCTAAAAAAAGCTTATGCTGGTGAAATGAATATGATAATGCCAACAATAAAAAATCTTGAACAATGTATAGGTTTTAACACAACAAATGAACTTTTATTACATCAAAAAAATTTAACTAATGAAGATATTCCCCCAATACTTCCTAAATTTTTTAAGAAAGATGGCAATTGGGTAGGGTTATTACCTGGCGATGAAGGTTATGATGATCATTAATGAGTAATTTAATAAAAAAAATAACAGCGCCCAATGGAGGAGTATTCACTGGAGAGGGAACAAATACTTACCTAATTGGTAAAAACGATATCACCGTAGTTGATCCAGGACCAAATATAGAAAGCCATCTTAACGAAATTATCAAAGAGGGCAAAGACAAGATTAAAAGGATTATAGTCACACACACTCATAAAGATCATTCACCAGGAGCAGCTCCTCTTGCTGCAAAATTAAATGTTCCAGTTATGGGGGCTTATCCAAGATTTGATATGGGAGAGCAAGACAAAACTTTTAATCCTGACAGTATTTTAAAAGATAAAGATTTCATTAAGACAAACGAATATTCCATGGAAGTCATACATACACCTGGTCATGCATCAAATCATTTATGTTTTCTTATTCATGAAGAAAAATGCTTACTTACCGGAGATCATATTATGAATGGATCTACAGTTGTAATTGCGCCCCCTGATGGCAATATGAATGAATATTTAGAATCGTTAAAGAAATTAAATAATTTTGAAATTAAATTATTAGCACCTGGGCATGGTGATTATCTTAAAGATTCTAAAGCGGTTGTAGATTGGATTATTAATCACAGATTAAGCAGAGAAGATAAGATTATAGAGTCAATGAAGAAGTTAAAAAATACAACAATTGAAGAGCTCCTTTTAGATGTTTATGATGATGTGGATCCACGATTGCATCCTATTGCAATTTGGAGTCTAGAAGCTCACTTGATTAGATTAAAAGAAAATTCTGTAGTCACAAAATCAGATGATTTATGGAAGATCACCAATTGAAAGGCTTTTAACACAATCATAATATTTGTTATTTTGAATACCTTTTGAAGAAGTACTTGCTATATTTGGCTTGCAGTTAAGCTTGCTCGAATCTTCATCTTCATTAAGTTCTGCTTGATCAGCGGCTTCAGATTTATCAATAAAGCTTATTTTTTTAGTCTTATTTGCTTCATCAAATGCTGCTTCATATGTTTTAGAGTCAATGCAATCAAAATAATCATAATGTTCTATAACTGGACTCATTTCATCACCTCTAACTCTTGGTTTATTGGCGCCGAGCATTTCCTGAGTACAACTTATTGAATTTGCCTCGTATGAGATTGTATTAATGGTTGGAACATTTGAATCCTGCAATTGATTTGTTTTATCTAAAGCACAGCTAGAGATAAGAAGAACCATTAAAGATAATATCTTATTATTTATCGTTTTCTCCTGATATCATGAGATTCTTAACTACACTTGGATCAGCTAGTGTCGATGTATCTCCTAGATTTTCAAAATCCCCTTCAGCAATTTTTCTTAAAATTCTTCGCATAATTTTTCCAGATCGAGTCTTTGGCAAGCCCGGAGCCCACTGAATTATATCTGGTTTTGCAATTGGACTAATTTCATTTGCAACAAATAACTTCAATTCATCTTTTAATTCATCTGCATATTCTATGCTAGACATTAAAGTTACATATGCATATATTCCCTGACCTTTTATTGGATGATCAAATCCTACAACAGCAGCTTCTGCTACATATTCATGTAAAACAAGTGCGCTCTCAATCTCTGCAGTTCCAAGTCTATGCCCGGAAACATTTAATACATCATCAACTCTTCCAGTTATCCAAAGATATCCATCCGAATCTCTCTTTGCTCCATCACCAGTAAAATACATACCTTCATATTGAGAAAAATAGGTTTTAAGCATTCTTTCATGGTCACCATAAACACTTCTGATCTGACTTGGCCAAGATTTTGTAATTACTAAATTGCCTGAATTATCACCATGCAATATTTTTCCATTTGCATCAAT
>Ga0115013_10002395_pt1 | contig 10470 bp, 9 predicted proteins | sample SouAtlMetagenome_2_FD_88686 | JGI IMG/M metagenome (GOLD analysis project Ga0115013, IMG submission 88686) | Marine eukaryotic phytoplankton communities from Atlantic Ocean - South Atlantic ANT15 Metagenome | ecosystem: Environmental > Aquatic > Marine > Oceanic | place: South Atlantic Ocean... | reverse complement strand
TTTCTTCGGCAGCATCCTTAGAGACCGCTTCTTTAAGAGTAGAAGGAAGATTTTCAACCATAGACTTTGCGTCTTTAAGACCTGCACCTGTGATTGCTCGAACTTCCTTGATAATCTTAATCTTGGCTTTTGGCTCAATTTCAGCAAGGACAACGTCGAATTCTGTTTTTTCTTCTGCAGCTTCTGCTGGAGCACCAGCAGCAGCTCCAGCAGCAACAGCCATAACTGGTGCGGAAGCAGAGACTCCGAGTTCATTTTCTAGAGTTTCGATCAAGCTTTTAACTTCGCTTAGCTTGAGGTTTTTGATGTAATCTACAACCTGTTCTTGAGAGACAGACATGCTGGATTCCTCCGTTTATAGTTTCGATAATAGAAGCAAAGAAATTACTCTGCTTCCGAAAGTTTGTGTTCATAGTTTTTGATAAGATTGACAAGATCTCGTGCAGGGCCTTGAATGACTCCAAGTACCTGACGAGGTCCTTCTTGTACAGTTCGAAGAAGCATAGAGAACAGTTCTTCCTTACTAGGCAGATCTGCAACTTTATTGACTTCAACAGCTGATGTTAGGACAGTTCCATCAAAGAAACCACCTTTTATAACAAATCCAGGTAGTTTCTTCCTGTCTTTTGCAATACTTCGAATGGTCTTCGCTGCATCTATTCCATCTTCTCCAGAAATCACAATACCTGTCATTCCTGTCAATAATGGAGCGAGACCTTCTTGTTCGGTACCTTCTACCGCTTTTTTAACGATATTATTTTTTGCTACCAAATAAGTTATACCTTTTTCCTCAAATTTACGACGAATGGTATTCACTTCTTCTACTTTGATTCCCTCATAGTTAATCAAAACAACCAGAGGAGTGGCTTCAAAGAGTTCTTTGATTTCATTCAAAGAATCCGTTTTCTTTTGCGGATAGCTTGTTCTTTGGACAGTCATAATTAAAACCTCTCAGCTTGACGCTGGGCATCGACAGTATCAAGTTTGACACCTGGACCCATCGTAGTGGAAACAGTTATGCTGCGGACATATGTACCTTTCGCAGATGCCGGCTTAAGTCGAAGCAGCGTACTAAACAAAGCCAAAAAGTTTTGTTCTAGTTTGTCTGCATCCATAGAGACTCGACCGATAGAAGTATGAATGATCCCGTTTTTGTCGACACGAAAATCGATTTTCCCTTTTTGTAGAGAAGAAACAACTTCACCCACTTTCGTACCTTCAACCACGGTTCCAATTTTTGGATTGGGCATTAGACCTCTTGGTCCGAGAATACGACCCAAGAATCGAGCTACTTTCGGCATCATTGCTCGTGTTGCTACGGCTTTATCAAAGTCGATCCAACCGCCTTTAATTTGATCGATCAAATCTTGACCGCCAACATAATTTGCACCAGCTTCTGTCGCGAGTCGAGCCGCTTCGCCTTCCGCGAAAACAAGGACCCGAACACCTTTTCCTGTTCCGTTGGGAAGAGGACAAGCGCCACGAACTTGCTGATCTGCATATTTGGGATTGACTCCCAAACGTACTGCCACATCCACACTTTCATCAAACTTGACACCGAGCTCGGAACGACCAAGTTCTATCACAGTATTGAATGCATCGACAGTTGAGTATTTTTTCTTAGCGTCTATCTTACTATGTAAGGTAGTATAACGCTTACTCGTTTTTGCCATGTTAGATTATCCCTGCTCATAGTGAGCGATGTGATTCCATGGGGTATTTGGACGCCTATCGTCCTCCCCCAGGTCTCTATTGTAAAAATAGAGCTACGAATCCATTAAAGATTAAGAGACGATAGTAATTCCCATTGAACGTGCAGTGCCACGAACACTTCGGATTGCAGATTCTACCTTCGCTGTATTTAGATCGGGCATTTTTAGCTCTGCAATTTTCGTAACATCGGCTTCAGACACTTCACCTACTTTCGTTTTGTTTGGTTCTCCTGATCCTTTTTCAATACCAGCAGCTTTTTTTAACAATATAGGGACGGGTGGTGTCTTTAGTTCAAACTTGAAAGAACGATCTGTATAAACCGTTATTACAGTAGGAATGATGAGCTTTTCTTTTGCTTGTGCTTGGGTTCGGGCGTTGAATTCCTTACAAAAGAGAGGAATATTTGCACCGGCACCACCAAGAGCTGGACCAATAGGAGGTCCTGGGCGTGCTGCACCAGCAGGAATTTGAAGCTTTATAATTTTGTTTATTTTTTTGGCCATGAAGCCTCCTTCTATCACTCGGTTTTACGAAAGAACAATATAGAAATTGATAACTACCGGTTTGAAGTTCTTTGCCTATTAACAAAGGCTTGCGTTTATGTACAGATTTTTTTTTGTGACTATTTTTGGTTTGTGTTGTCACCTTCAACAACATGTGTGTATTCAAGGTCTACAGAGGTCATTCTTCCAAAAATACTAACTTTAACTCGCAATCGTTGTCGCGTTGTATTTACTTCTTCGACGATCCCTGTCATTCCAGAAAAAGCACCATCGATAATGCGAACAGAATCACCAACTGAAAATTTGACCAGGATTTTTGCTTGCGATGTCTCTTTTTTGACCTTACCACGAAGTTGATCCAATTCCGATTGACGAAGTGGAGTCTTTTTGATCTCTACAATACGATTGGTATCTTTAATCAATATCTCGACTTCATTATCTGGATCATGACTCAGATCGACTTCTAGAAAAATATATCCAGGAATTTTTATGCGTCGCGAGACCTTTTTTTCTCCATTTCGAACCTCTGTGAGCTCCTCTTCAGGAATCAAAACCTCTCCAAATCGATCTTGAATGTGCTCTGCAGCATTTTCTATCGATTTTAGCAGAGCTTTTTGGGCTCGTTTTTCGGAACCTGAAAGTGTCTGAACAACATACCATTTTTTACTCATGTTCTATCCTTTGTCTTCCTCGTTTTGTTCTGTACCAAAAAGAGTCTCTGAAGCGACTTTGGTCCATACAAAATCATATGTTGCAAGCATGAATGCAATGAACAATGTCACTCCAATAACCACCACAGTGGAACGAATCGTTTCATCTTTTTCTGGCCATGTAACGGTTCGAAGTTCAGTCCACGCTTCATCCGTAAATTGAACCACAACAACGGTTTTACTCAAGATGGAGAACGTGGCTACAAAAACAACGATCGAAAGAAGCAATGTCATATGAACCAATCCAAAGATCAATGGATCCCCATAATCATCGGACTGTAATAAGATGTTTTCAGAGATTCCCTGAAAACAAACTGCCACAACAAATGCCAGTGCAAAAAATGTTGCGATATTGTATTTTCGATTGTCCATTAATAAACCTTTCAGATAAAAGGTGCCGCATAAAGCGGCACCTTACAAATGAATCGTGTAGTAGAGTTTGACTAGTCGACGATTTCGCTTACGGTTCCAGCGCCAACTGTTCGACCACCTTCACGGATTGCAAACTTGAGATCTTTTTCAATCGCGATGGGCTTGATTAGTTCTACTTCCATATCAACATTGGTGTCACCAGGAAGAACCATCTTGACACTTTCATCTAGAGTGATTGCGCCAGTTACATCTGTTGTGCGGAAGTAGAATTGTGGTCGGTAACCAGTCTTGAAGCCTTTTTTACGTCCACCTTCTTCTTCACTGAGAATAACGGTCTTGCATCTGAACTTGGTATGTGCTGTTACAGAACTAGGCTTACAAATAACCTGACCACGCTCAATGTCTTCACGCTTGATACCGCGAAGAAGAAGACCAGCGTTGTCACCAGCTTGGCCTTGGGTAAGGATCTTGCGGAACATCTCTACACCAGTAATGGTTGACAATTGGGTTTCGCGAAGTCCGATGATTTCAACAGAATCACCTGTGTTGATGATACCACGCTCAATACGACCAGTTGCTACTGTACCACGACCTGTGATGGTGAATACGTCTTCAACAGGCATAAGGAAGTCTTTTGCTGTGTCGCGCTCTGGCTCTTCTACGAATGTATCGACAGCGTTCATCAGCTTACGGATGGCACCACGGCCAACATCACCTTCGTCACCTTCGACAGCCAACAATGCTGAACCGGCGATGAAGCGATCGTCGTCACCGTCGAAGTTGTTGTTCTCAAGAAGTTCTGCAACTTCCATTTGTACAAGCTCAACCATTTCTTCGCGCTCATCTTCATCGAACTGATCGATTTTATTGATGAAGACAACGATAGAAGGAACATTTACCTGACGAGCAAGAAGTACGTGCTCGCGAGTTTGTGGCATAACACCATCTGTAGAACTAACAACAAGGATGGCACCATCCATTTGTGCTGCTCCTGTAATCATATTCTTTACATAGTCAGCGTGACCTGGACAATCTACATGTGCATAGTGACGCGCTTCTGTTTGGTATTCGACGTGTGCTGTGTTGATGGTGATACCACGAGCCTTCTCTTCAGGAGCCTTGTCGATATCTTCATAGTTCATCTTCTCAGCGAATCCATCATCTGCCATGGTCATGGTGATAGCTGCTGTAAGAGTGGTTTTTCCATGGTCAACGTGACCAATTGTACCAATATTTACGTGTGGTTTGGAACGATCAAATGTTTCTTTTGCCATTTTGGTTACCTTCCGGGTTTATACCCTTTGAATAGAATGTGAATAGTGAAGAGGAGAAATTCTCCCTATAGAAAAACAAAGTATCTTTGAAGCAGAGCCCATGACCGGACTTGAACCGGTGACCTCACCCTTACCAAGGGTGTACTCTACCAGCTGAGCTACATGGGCACAAAATGCGACAAAGGCATAAAAAAAGAGCGGGAGACGAGTCTCGAACTCGCGACATTCAGCTTGGAAGGCTGATGCTCTACCAACTGAGCTACTCCCGCAAAGAGTATGGGGGCAAGTGGATTCGAACCACTGTAGGCATAGCCAACGGGTTTACAGCCCGTCTCCTTTAACCACTCGGACACACCCCCATATTTCTCACACCCTAATGACTACAATCATAAAATTGTATTCATTAAGAATGCTTCGTTTTTGTAAAAAGAACAAGAGCTGGTAAAGAGACTCGAACTCTTGACCGCCGGTTTACAAAACCGGTGCTCTACCAACTGAGCTATACCAGCAGATGTGCCTGTTTGCAAGCCATGCCAAATTATCTTAAAAGAAATTCGCTGTCAAGTAGGACACCTATAGTTTTTCTTTTTATAACGATTTATTTTTATCTTCTAACTGCTTTAATTCTACCTTTTTTCAGAAAATAAGCGATCATTTAACGATATATTAAAATACAAATTTTGGATTAAAATGGTCTCTTGCACATAACCATTACGTATTCTTGTAAACGTAAATGGAATAAAAGTTCCGTCACCTAGATCGGTATAATCAGTCCAACGATATTCTAGATCACCTTTCTCATCACGCACAATAAGTTGGATCAACCATCCTTCTTTTTCAGAAAAGATTGCTTGTTTGATTACACCTCTGTTTTCATCTTCTTTTACAAAGACGCGCCACGCATCTTTTATTTTTTCAAAAGCATCTAGAGAACGCCAAGGACCATTGGACCGAACATCTTTGGGAAAATTTAAGAGAATGGAAAGTTGCTCTTTTGAGGAAAAGGTTTTTAGAATTTCTTGGGTTCGCAATGCTGAACGTTCTGTTTTCTTATCTTTTACAGAGAGAAAACCTTTTCCCTTGGGCGTCAGAATGGTTGTAGAATCTTCACCCACTCCTTCTTCAATATGAATTTCCAAACGCATCGCATCACCCTTTTGTAAAAAAGTATGCTTGGTTTTAATCTTTTGCCCATTGTGGGTGAGTTCTCGAACAAACACAAACTGCTCACTCTTTACATCTACCCATTTTTTGGACATTTTCTCCATTGCCTCTGTGGCATATGACAAAATATCTTCCACAGTTGGAGCAATGACTTCTTTTTTCTCTGCTTTGGTATCCAACTGCGTTGCCTTCTCTGGTTCCACTCTTTCCGTTTCTGATTTTTTTGGCTGCGTTTTTTCGTTACTTACTTCTACATTCTCAACAGGAAGCGTGATTATAAAGGTTTTCTCTTCCTCATGATACACTTTGTTTTGTCCGGAACTCGTAATGAGTTCTATTCCGGACCACACACTGATTAGACGAGAAGCTATTTTTCCTGCTCTCTCTTCATCTCTAATTCCATCAACAACCACTCGATATTTGTATCCTTTCTGCGGCACCAAAAATCTTCCTGTTCGAATCGAAAGTCCACGCTCTTTTCTCAACATTCTCTTACTCAAAGACAAGAGTTTATCTGCTTCTTTTTTTTCTAGCGGTGTTGTTTGTAGCATATCTGCATACGAAAATGACAACATCCATAACCATAAAGCACTCATTTTGACTCCTCAATCCATTGTATATCTGACATGTCTATATTCACCAGCTGCACAGGACGAAACATAAAGCTAAGACCAAAAGCTATCAAGGCAATAAAAGCGACTATTTTCGCTCTGCTACTCAAATCACTCTTGGGAACCTGTAATCCATGTGTAGCTCCCATAAGAAAAAGCATGATCGCCCATACCAACCAACCCAACCATAAAAACATTCCCATAGTCACCACGGCCAAGGAGATTTTCCCGATCATTTTGGCATGATTGGGAAACAGAGCATGACAGATATGTCCTCCATCAAGCTGACCAATCGGAATCATATTAATGGCCGTCAACAAACACCCTACCCAACACGCAAAGGCTGCTGGATGCAAATTGGCATATGGGCTCAATGGTTCTCCCAAAAAAAAGATTCCCAATCCCTGCAGTAAAATGGGATCTGCCAATATAGTAAGCGGAATCGCCGTGCTCGACATTTCTGGTAGCAATCCAACCCAAACCAAGGAATCAAATAACATATCCCATATAGAAGAGCTTGATCCTTGTGATTCTGTCAGTAGTAATTGTTCTAGGCTTTCTTTTTGTGAAGCCGGTAGCTCAATACTCTTATGATTTTCTGTAAAGGGCATACCAATACACGCTGTGATTATGGCAGCTACAAAGCCCGCAATCGGTCCTGCTGCTCCCATCTCCAGTAAGGCATTTCTATTACTGGGCATACTTTTGAGGCGAATCACCGCTCCCAATGTTCCAAAGGCAAAGGGAAAAGGCAAAAAATATGGAAGGGACAAAGAAAACCCATGTCTCTTTGCGACAATATAATGACCCAATTCATGTGATAACAGAATAAACATCAGACAAGAAGCAAAGATAAAACTCTCTTTTGCATGCTTCCAGTCTGATAGCGGATCGCCACCAGACCATTGGTAACCATATACCAAATAGACACTGAGCAGAGTAAGGAGAAACATACCCACACATCTGCGTAATGCCCTATCTGTAACGGGCTCTTGATCCATCGTTCTATTGGTCAATCTTTTTTACATTCAATTCATATGGTCCTTTGCCATCACTTGCCCCAACCACGATAATGTAATCTTTTCCGCCTTCAAGAGAGACTTCTATATACGCACCTTCTGCATCGTCTACAGATTTGCCCCCTGTGTTTTGAAGGCGATCATAGCTGAAGGTATCATCCTCATCTTGTTCATCGTAATCAATGACCTCATAGGTCATGGGAACCATACCACTTACATCATTTCCAGCGAGTGTACACTGCATCACACGAACTTGCGAGAGCAATGTCGCAGGCTTTGGCTCATCAAAATCATATACTCCATCACGATCCCAATCCTCATCACAAGTTGTGGTCGCACCAGAATCAACCCCACATGGATCAAAAGCTTCTGAAGTTTCATCATCTGTTGATGTGGGATCAAGCAGATCGATCTCATCATATGGAGTATTGGACAGAAATACTTGGTAATATAGATGCTCGAGCATCTTGTACGGATAGCCAAACTCATATCCATCTGTACATACCCCTTGTTGCGTACCTTGTACGGTTGGAACAGGAAGATATGCTTTGGGGACGACAGCCATCCACGGATCGGTGAGCTCTACATCACCATCTTGACTGGAATATCGTAGGTCCAGCCAAGCAGCAATCTTTACGGGCTGACCAGTCGGATAGTTTGACAAAGAGAGAAGCCAACGATCGGTATCGTACACATCCGCTGTACTCTCTTCTCCATCTGCATCTACAATAACCGTCAAACCAGGATCGGAGATATCTCCCAAACCATAAATGGTCTCTCCAGTAGAAGGCAGCGATGCAAGGGGCAGATTATTTACCTCGGTTGCAGAATAACTCACATCCTTCGCAAAATCATTGCTTACACTATCCTCTGCTCGTACAACTGCTGCAATAAATCCTTCTTTACTGCCTCGGATTTCCACCTCTGACATTGTAAAAGGAACATCGACGAGACGTACCACTTGTACACCATAACCTGCTTCGATGTAACCAAAGAAGTCTTGTCCAAAGACAAATGTTGAATGATCGGTAAAGTCGAGTTTTACACGCTTCTCTGCATTTTCAAACGGTTCTGCGGTGGTTCCACCTTCATAATAATAGTTGAGGTCTCCGATATCAATTCCCATCTGATATCCATTGGCACCGTACAACTGTCCACTATTCGGATTTTCAATCGGTGCTTGCACATAGGATATCCCTGCATATGGAGGAAAATCGTCGGTATCAATATCAAGACCATTTCCACTACCAGAAGAATGCTTGGAAAGCATCGCCAATTGCCACTGCAGAGTGAGTGTTGGCATATCTGCTTCCAAAATGGCTTCTATATTGGTTGTTCCTGTATTGGCACTCTGTACCAACGAGGCAAGAATCTCTTCACCATACGCATCTGCAACCCAACGGAAAAACATATACTGCGCACCAAATCTGGTTGTCGCAATGGCGCCAGACTCTTCGATTGCTGTCAGAGAAGTTAGATGTGAGGAATCCATATAATCCCAAACCCCTTCAAAATTTGAACCCCCAAACCCTGTCAAGTCAGAAGCCAAGCCCGCCAAGCCTTCTGTCACCCACGTTTCTTCCGCTTCACCTTCTGCAACCACAACGTGTTGGTTGTAGGCCACCAATTGGAAGAAAGAACGCGCGATCTGTGTACCCAAACTTACATTTGTGTATTCACTAATCGGAGTTAGAGCTTCCGGATTGTGAAAACCATAGGGATCAGGTGCGTGAAGGAAAATTACTTCTTCTTCATCGGACATGGCATTCTCTAATGGATCATATGAACTTAGATCTGTGCTGGGATCAGCATATGATCCAACAAGTGTGATATCGATATCGATCTCGAATTCCTCTTCATCAATCCCTCTTGTCATCTGATTTAGAACAGGGGTAATAACAACAGAGACTTTCCCATCTGCATTAACATCTGATTCATCTCCAAATATCGAACGAATATTGGGAAATATATTGATGTCGACAATACTCGCAATGGTTTCCAAGTCGCAATTGTCGAATCCATATGCATCATTGAAAGCCGGCTGATCGATAACACCATCACATTGAAAATCCCAATCTACATATACAGATTCGTCTACCCAAATATTTACATTTGTACCCACCGCCCATAAAACAGCTTCAATCTTTTCATAGGATTCTTCTGAATCTAGAGAATCTCGCACCTTGTATTCTTTTCTCGCAATCCCGATATCATTGGTGGTAAATGGTGGAGGTGGAAGTGAGGGTGGCAAAACAGGTGTTCGAGATTGTGCCTCTGGCTGTAAATCTGTCGTTTGTTCTGTACCCTGAGAAGATTCTTGTCCTTCTTCTCCTCCGCCATTCTCTTCTTCTTCCTCTTCTTCAGTACTTGATGGGGTATTGTACTTAATTGTATATCCCATGGCTTCTTCGAGAGGATTGATGACCACCAGATAAAACTCTTGCTCTTTATTGGTTTCACCGCTGACATCGGAGAGATCGATCTCGATGATACTGTCTCCATCTTCATCTGTTTTCAGCACAACATCTCCGACTTCATCGAAGTTTTCTACCCCCAAAGAATCTTCCGTTTCTTCACCTGAAGGTTCTGGAATGGCTGTATCTCCAGTATCCACAGGGTCTTCTGTATCTCCAGTATCTTGTGTGGTTCCCGTATCTTGTGTGGTTCCAGTATCTTGTGTGGTGTTGGTGTTATTGTTGTTTCCATAGGCAAAGGATTCATCATCCTTACCAATATTACATCCATACAGAGCAAAAGAGCTTAGGATGCTTATTAGAAAAGTCTTACGCATGACTATTTTCCGAGAATATAGGTTGACATGTCTATCATAACAAGAACAACATATATCCTTAGCTATGATTTACGACGAATTTTTTCATTTATAAGGTAATTATAGATTTTCTCAAACTCAATGGCTCGTTTTTCCCAACCATATTCTGATAAAACCATTTTTTTTCCTCTTCTACCGAGCGCCAAACATTGCGCGAAGTCTGAAAAAAGCCGATCCATTTGCTCTTTCATATCCAGGATGTTGTTGACTCTGACCACCCCCTCCATTGGCGTGATCGCAGAGGAAAAAGCAATAACGGGAACCCCCAAAGCCA
>Ga0115013_10002394_pt1 | contig 10470 bp, 10 predicted proteins | sample SouAtlMetagenome_2_FD_88686 | JGI IMG/M metagenome (GOLD analysis project Ga0115013, IMG submission 88686) | Marine eukaryotic phytoplankton communities from Atlantic Ocean - South Atlantic ANT15 Metagenome | ecosystem: Environmental > Aquatic > Marine > Oceanic | place: South Atlantic Ocean... | reverse complement strand
TGTTGTGGCGGTTGCTGCTGCTGCATATACTGCTGTTGTTGCTGAGCGGGAGCTTGACCTCCATATGCGGAAGAAGGAGGATTTGATCCGTACTGCTGTTGCTGCCGTTGTTGTTGCGGTTGTTGCTGCTGCTGATTTTGTGTTCCATACTAGGTCGACGTAGATTGGGATGGCTGCTGCACTCCCCAAGAAGGTGGCTGCTGCTGCTGCTGCTGTTGAGGAACCACAGGAGGTTGCTGCTGACCATAGGTGTTATGAGGCTGTTGTTGCTGCTGGCCGTAGGAATAATTTGGCTGCTGCTGCTGCCGCCGAGGCTGCTGTTGGCCATAGGCATTGTTTGGCTGTTGCTGTTGTGGCTGTCCATAGTGTGATGATGGCTGCGGTTGCTGCTGTGGAGCCTGGTAATGCGATGGCGCCGATTGCCGTGGTGGCGGTGGAGGAGGTGGCGGAGGACCCCTCGACGAGGGCGGGCCAGGAGGATTACGACCCATATTATGTCTAGAATCAGGGGGATACGGATTTTGGCTGCTTGGCCCATACGGAGATGGACCACTATTTCGACGATTATCATAATTGGGGAGGTGGGAATTGTTGTTTCCAACGGGAGATCGTGGACCATAATGCCCGTAATCACCGCTATCTTTTCGATCACGATCACGCGACCTCTCGCGTCGATAATGGTCGTGGTGATCTTGCTTTGAGGACGATCGACCACGATTGCCCTTACCACCGCCTTTGTTCCGCTACGACACAAAAGTAATTTAGAAATAAAAAACAAACAACATTCAAAATCAAGTGAGAATATGACTTCCATTACATAACTGTAGTATTCTAGTAATAGGAATATACCATATCGAGGAGGAAGCACGTACGTTGTTGTTCTCGTTGAGTTTCTGCTTATCTCCCCTCATATACCGATTGAGAATGCCCATCAAGTACGACCCAAAATTCCTGATGGAGGATCGCTCCACCGATACGATTTCTTCAAGGGCACTAAGGGCATCCTTTTCGGAGAGCATTCTCAACTTTGCTAGGATCTTTTCGTTCCTAGGCAATTCCTCCGGTTTACAAACGCCGTCCTGTACGAGTTTTTGGAGGCGTTGATGGACAGGGGGTGTCAGCTCGTGCCCCATAGGCAGGGAGGCGCTGTTGGCTCCGGCCTTCGAGGCGCGCTCCTGGACGTTCACATATCGTTTAATGACACCGTATAGATACGCTCCGTGATTTCGTATTGACTCTCCTTTGATCTGAACGGCCTCGTCGTCTATATCGACAATGTGGTTGATAGTTGGACAAACAAACGTGAATTAATTGCATTTCATGCCACACGAACAAAACTTTACTCCATAACGTTGAAACGAAGCAAGAAACTTACATTCCTGGAGGGCATCATTGATTAGGGAAACCGACCGAAGGCTTCGAAGGGTGTCCAGCATCTTGCCGCTAGATTGCCTCATGAGGTCGTCGCGGATCGAAGAAGGGATACGAACTCCTTTGGGGAGCCCAAACTTTTTAGCTCTGTCTTCAGATGACGATGAACCCGCAGGACTTTTTACAACTTTTTTTTTCGGAATTGGCGATGATTTTGGTGACGACAATTTAGATGGGGTTGATGACGATGTGGGTGAGGTTTTTGGAGACGATGGCGAAGCATTTTTGCGGGGAATGGAAACTTCATACTCAGATTTGACTGTTAGTGCTTTCGCAGGAGCATCATTTTCTCCCTCCTGCTTCACAGCAGTCATTGGTGCTGGTTCTATCTTCGCTGCAACGGGAGGGGTTGCGTCCGGCGTCATAGCCGCGACAATAGATCTTGTAACGCGAGTTGGACTCTTAGACGCCGCTGTCTCCTCTTTTTTTGTATTTTCGTCATCGCTGTTGGCAAACAAGCTGTCCTCGTCGGAGTTGGCAGCAGACGCAGCAGCATCAGTATCTTCTTTAGTCATGATAAAACGGTAGATATTCTAGTGGGTCACGGTTTGTTTGCTTGCCTTCGTTTTAGGCTTACGCTTTATTACAGTTGGAAGGATCGATTTGGTTGAGAACAGCGCTACAAACGTTGCCAGTTTGGATATTGGACGCTCGTAAATGCAACAAGAAGTACCGAAAGCAACTTTAAAGTTGAAGAAATGGCTTACAGATTGATCGTTGAAAGGAGAGAGAAGCTTGCAAGTAAAGAGAAGTAAAACAATCACGTTGAAACGGACTTCTCTGAGTCGGGATAGGTCAGAACTGGATCAAAAGATTTCAATTGTTCGATAAAAGAGGGAAAACTATTGATGGTAACGACCCCAGAGCTCCAAGGTATCGATAGGAGGAAATGAAAAGTCTGTGAAGAGGTATTCCAGAAATCTTTCGCCGGCTAGAAATCAAATGGTAAAACAGGAAGAAATTTGGAAAGATCGTTTTTGCTGTTGTGACTGTACCAGTCGGAGGGTCTTTCGGCGAAAATCAACGGTTTCTAGACAACGACGATTTGGAACCTGTTGTATTCCTGAATAGGCACAATCTATCAGGTAAAGGATAGTTTGAAAATTATTACAATGAAGATGACTTCACACTTTCGACGTTCATAATATTACCGCTTAATGATGGTTCTGACAGCAGGCTTTTGTGGGGTCTTCTGCGATCTTCTCTCTCTCTTGTACGAGCATGCAGTGCTGAACTGTGCGCTGTTAGCGCAGTAGCAAATGGATTTCGTCGATCATGTCTGGCCTTCTACACACATGAGAGTATGGTTCAGAAGTAGTTTTGTTTGTGTTAAATTCATTTTCTTTAGTTTTCGAAAACATCAAAAATAATCTCTAAATTTTTTTACTATAATATTACTGGAAGCTGAAAGATGTATTCTTCGTTTATACTATCACAACACATCGCCAATAGGATCTCCATCAGAACTCCAATCTTCCTTTCCTCCGATGGTAGAGGAAGATCCCTCGCTACCCGAGAATTCTCTGAGGAAGGATTCGTTCTCCTCCCTTGCAATCTCTTTCTTGATCTCAGAATATTCGGTCTTGCGTTCCATTCCTTCTAGGTCGACCTGTAGGTTGAAGCTGTCATCGATTCCTGATGCAACGTCCTGTGTTCCTGTAATTGTGGTAGGAGAGAATCCATCAAGTTCCAGTGCTGCCATTGCATTTTCCTGAGCGGCAAGGTCTTCCTCCGTTTCTTCGTCTGTAGCAACTGTTGTTGTGGTAGCATCGCAAGAAGTAAACTTTTGGGCTATATTCTCTTCTGTACTTGGATTAGATAGACTGTCTCCGATATTCTCTGGTACTGCTTCTTCTTTCTCGCCCATGAACCGATTGTTCTCAAACAGACCCCGGAAGACTCCAGTTTTGGTATAAAGGGTCCCCGTTCCTGACATTTTGCCCCTAGTCATTTCCCCAAGATAAGTGTTGCCGTTTGTGAAGCGAATAGTTCCTACTCCGTGAGGTTTCTTGTCTACGAGAGGCCCTGTGTATGTTCCTTCCAGTCCAGCCTTCTTAAATCTGATCTTGACCTTTTTCATGTTCGATGTCTTCTTTTTCTTCTTGGGTGTTGTTGGACTGCTAGAATCCTCGTTCTCGCCATGAGCGATGAGGATTGCTGCAGCTTGTGCTGCTGCCGCAGCCTCTTGAGGAATTTCTGGCTTTCTCTCCCCATTCAAAGTCATTTTCGGGAAAGAGATATCTGGCACGCGAATCTCAGGCACCGATGGTGTAAAGGATGCCATGCGGATACCCAACCTTTCTGTGATCGACTGGCGCGCGAGACTTTCTTCTTTTCCTATCGATAATGCTCCAATTTCATCTGACCCTTTCTTTTTCTTTTTCGAGGCCTTTTTTTCTTTATCGGTGGGGGTTGGACTATGGTACAGGAGCCGATCGTTGTCGTTCAGATTCCGGAATAGCTCTTCGAGCATCTCGATTTTAGCCTGTGCAAGTTCATTGTCTTTTTCAAGTGTATTGATGGCCTTTTTTTGATCCGAATTTAGGCTCGAGCTCGCCTGGAGTCCATCTTCTAGCATTTCGATATGTTCCTTGAGATTACCCAGTGTCAAGTCGAGGGCTGTTTCTGGGGTCAGAACAACTTCCTCCGAGTCCTCTGATTCATCGTCATCAACATCATCTTCATTGCCCTCTTCTATGTCACTATCTACAGAACTCTTTGCAACATTCTGTAGTGATCGGACCACTACACTTAGGCTTGCTGTCTCCTTCTTGGCATCGTCCCGTTCAATCTCTACCATGGCCTTTTCGGTCTTGAGTGAAATAATTTTCTTCTCCAGTTTCTCAATCTGGCAGGCCCGCTTTGCAAGCGTCTCGGACTGCTTCAGAATAGTGCCATCGATTCCAGAGTTACCGTTAACACTGTGACTATTGAGGAGCAATTCAGTGAGCTCGTTAGCTTTGGCAGCATGGAATTTTGATTCCTCCTCTACCTCTTCAAGACGAATCCTGAGCTGGCATATTTCTTGTCGCAGACTTTCTGCCTCGTCTCGAACGCGACGGACGTCTTCGAGACGACGCTCCTGTTGTTCGAGAGTTGTTCCTTCGATTGGTGTATCATTTCCTTCTGCTATATTCTCGACTTTCTCTCCGTCCTTTTCTTCAACATGTGGCTGACTTTCTACATTCGAAATGAGTTTCGGTCCTTCTAGTGATGCCTGCTGTTCTTCGTCTTCCTTCTTCTCCTCTTCCTTGACCACAGTCTGACTTTCTACAGCTGATGATAGTTTCGGTTCCTCTTGATGTTGGTCTTCCAAAGCGACCAAATCAATATGATCAATATGATCAACGTTTTCTATGTCCGACGATTCAGGAGCCATCTTCCTTTCTCTCTTCACAGTTTCCTATGCTTTTGCTTTCCTTCGGTTCCAGGTTTTCCAGATGCTCAGAAGTAATACTTGCCGTTCTAAAGTAACAATAGTTTTGGAATAGCTTTGTGGTGTCTTCACATGCGCTGACTCGACCTCTTGTTGATAAGATCTGTCGTAATGGTTTTGTGGCCTTCTTCGTTCGGTAGCTCACAGAAAAATAGCATTCAGATTTGTTTCCGTCGTTGGCGAGAAGGAAAGTCCAGTAACCTTATTTCTGAGAGCTTTCTCAAACACCGTTCAGCAGCCTTTCGATTAAGCCCAAATCGTTCCGCGCTTTCAAACCCTGATAACGTTAAGTATCGTAATTTTATTGTTTGTGCCTTTAGTCGACTAAGTCGGACGTCTCCCGAAGAACGATAATTTTTGTTCTTCGGGATCTTAATTTTTTTCCAGAGATGTGGTCATATCAGATCAGATACTTCCGCAAGAAACAATGGCAGCACCTACCAAAGATAAATATATCTACACGTTTGTGACCAAAAGAGATAACCGAGAGTCCATCGAGCTGTTGAGAACCAAAGCAGCAACAGATGATGCCCTCGTGTTGAAAATCTTGAAGGGATCTCTAACCGCTAACAACAAATTTTACAACGACTTCGGCGAGAAGCCACCTCTCAATTTTTTCAAGTGTTACCCGATCGACTCGGAACGATCGAATCTTGTTGATAACGATAATAATGAAATCTCTCTCGAGAATTACGCTCATCCGGTTGCATGGGGAATTGCCCAGGTAAAAAAAAGAGTGAGTTGGAAGACGTGAAGGTAGGAACGCGTTACCTAGCACAGCTACCCATAGGCGATTCCGTATCCTTTAAAGGCGCCAAGGTTGACCCAGATAAACACAATGCCCTAATCATCGAACGCTCCGGAGTCCTTGCCGCATATAATGTTTTTCAAAAATGGGATTATTCCGATGGCAATATCAATGAGGATCTTGCCCTTGCCTGCTTCCCGGGTATCATTACTGGGTATGGTTTGAACTTCAACCTTCGGCACAATGACTATTACGGGGCAGATGCTGTGGTGTTGACAGCCGCCAGTAGCAAGGTTTCCCTAGCATTGGCCATCTATCTGAGGCACAACAGCGAGGAATACCCCTCGACCAACAAGAAAATAATCGGCTACACGTCCGAATCGAACAAAGAGTTTTGTCAAAAGACAGGATTGTACGACGAAGTTCTAGGTTACGAAGATACATTAAAGCCTCTCACTGGAGCCACAAAGAGCAGTTTTGTCGTAATCGATACATCTGGAAAGGGAAGTGTCTATGAGCAAAATTCAAAAGAAGATAATGTGAAGATCGTCAAGCTCCTGTCCGTCGGAAATGCTTCCGGAACACCTGACAAACAATCTACAGGTAGTTCCTTTTCTATCGTGAGCACCTTCAAATTGATTTTGGGTATATTGGGGGCTCCGCGATTTCTTTTATCTTGGTTAAACCCTACCTTAGAAATATACTTCATCGCTCTCGATCTGGATGAACTAAACGCATTATGGGGAAAGGACAAAGCTAAGGCCACTCAAGACGAGTACACCAAGATCTTTTGTGGTGTAGTTGACAAAAACAAATGGATATCTGTCCGAACTTGTGATACCGAGGAATCAATTCAGCAAGGCTTTTCGGACATTTGTCAGGGAAATGTTCCACCCTCCGAAACTCTCGTGTTGGAAATGACACAGGCACTTGAACATCGAAAACTTTAAAAGCATGCGTTATGCTGCGTACTAACATCCGTTCACACACTCTTTAGTTATCAATGTTTTTCTCAAATGATTAGTCATGATGTTGGTTCATCGAGTTTACTCGTCCTGTGAAACTGCTTTGATTTTTAGTTTCATCATATGCGAAGACGAGATTTTCTAATTATGCTTCACTTTTAATTCATCAACTGCATTTTCCAAAGCTCGTTTCTGTATGAGTCGATATCAGCCTCTTCGCAATCACTGACGGAATCTGACGATATCCTGAGAATGGTCCATTGGCAGAAATCAAAATTAAAGTGGTCACGACTAACGTGCATTTCCAGTCCCGATTCAGATGATGCCGTTGTTCTTTCCTTTCCAAAAAGTTGAGAATAGACATCAATCAAATCACATCTGAGGAAAAAAGACCTACGATAAGAAGGGGAAATAGAGACCTTGGGAAATAATAAAATACAAACATCGCATCAGAATAAAAAATATATAATACACGACATCATGATATCCCTGATTCCCGCCACTTCGACGGCGTTCACTAGTAGGGCGTTCACCAGAGTGGCTAATTCCAAGTCTGTTGGATTCCGCACGATCTCCACCCGCATCACCGACCTTTTTGAGTGCAAGTACCCCGTCATCCTCCCAGGAATGTCGTGGATATCGACGCCTCGTTTAGTTGCTGCCGTTTCGAACGCAGGAGGACTGGGGATTCTGGCCACTGGTCCGCTGACAGAGGACGAAACGAGGGCCGCCATTCGTGAGATTCGAACTTTGACAGACAAACCGTTTGGGGTCGGTGCTACACTGCTCATGCCAGGAGCGAGCGAAAACGCAAAGGTGGCTATAGAAGAAGAAGTGCCTGTGTTGAACGTTTCGCTCGGTCGGGCCAACTGGATCCGAGAAGGCCTCGATATCTACGGGGGGAAATTACTTGCGACCGTCACGAATCGAAAGCACGCCAAGGCTGCTATTGATTCCGGAGCTGATGCGCTTATGGTTACGGGGCACGAAGCAGCTGCACACGGTGGTTCTGTGACATCCCTTGTGTTGGTACCAGCACTGTCAGCAGAATTTCCTGATATTCCCATGGTTGCAGCCGGTGGATTTGCCACAGGCCGTGGACTAAACGCCGCTCTTGTGTTGGGAGCTGATGCTGTTGCCATGGGGACGCGCATGGCCGTCACGAAAGAGAGCCCCCTTGCTGACGAAATGAAGAATGCAATTGTTCAGGCTGATGAGGCCAAAACGATCTATGGCAAGAATTTTGACGGCATTCCTGCTCGGGTTCTTGAGACACCGAATGCCGCCAAGCTCATGGAATCCCGTCCGTGGCTACCAGTGGTGGTAGGCCGGGCCCTAAAAGCGTCTCGTGAAATGGGAATTCCCCTGTGGAAGGTTCTTCCTGGCTTGATGACGCGCTGGAACCAGATGTTTGCTGTCGCTCAGTTTGGTGCCGCTACAGAGGCGATCAAGGCAGCAACAATACACGGGAACGTAGAGCACGGGGTACAATTTGTTGGCCAATGCCAAGGAATGATCCATGACATTCCTGCCGTTGATGATCTCGTTCAACGAATTCTTTCCGAATCCATGAGCGTCCATCAGGATCAAGTCAGCAAACACGAATCTTCCCCGGTCGCTGGTGAGACAAGGACCGCCATTTGAGCAAGCTCAAACGCATTCTATTCCGAATGTATTTGGTAAAAGAAAATAGGATACAGAGCATTACGACTCTTTGGAGACTTTCATTGCTATTATCTCGTGGGTAGGAATTCCTTTCGTTGTAAATCTTTGTTGTCTTGAACAAAGGATATTGTATATGAGTGTTTTTAATTCAAGGGACACCGATGCTCTTCAGGTGGGTGCGTTTTTTGGTGTGAAATTCTTATTATTCATGAACAAATCAAAGTTTACGTGAAAAAAGGCGGCAAATGCATCGGTAAATCTCATGTGTCGTTAGACTTTTCAACGTTATTCGCAAGAGATCACGATAACGCTGCGTATGCACATCGATGGCTAGCAATTCATCGAACACAATACACCAAAAATTTGAGAATGCTAAGTTTCACTGTACAGATCAATCGAAGTAAATTGTAATCATTATTTAGCTATTGCTGTATTCTAGAGATGTACGAGAGGAACGCTTTTCCTTCCAGCGTAAAGATGTCCCGATTAAAAGTTTATTATGCTACGAATTCACGATGGGCTGGTTGTAAATTTATCTTCGAACCCAATAATTGTTCTTTCTGCGAGATCGCTGTCTTTCTGCGCCTACCCTTCCTCGATTCTATGGCTGTGGGAGACCAATGTCGCTCAGATTACCAAGCTGTTCGTGCACCATGATTGCAAGAATTCCCATCATTGCTCCGCGTCCGTTGTTGAGTTCGATGGCCCGCTTCGACTGTTTCCACTCGTCGGTTTGCTTGTCCCATCCGAAATCGATGACACCGTTTCGGTAGTCTCCAGGAAACTCTGCGGTTCCCGTAACGTCCTGCATCAAAAAAGTAATAAACCAGACCGAACCCAGCGTCAGTGGAAGAGTGCCCCTAGCCTCACGAGGCACGTTCTCAAGATCATACAGAGCTTTGAATCCAAACGGCATGGCATCCATTCCCGGGAGTCTGATTCCGGCAGCGGTCACTAGCCAACCGGTGATGGCCAGCATGCTAACCCGTCCGTGGCGGAGTTCGACCTCCCGCAGGTGCTGGAATTTCTCGACATCACCGTCGCGGGTCAAACCGAGGGGATCCCAATAGCCGTGAGGTGCTGTGGCACCAAAATCCTTGGCAAAGATCGAATTGGGGTCACCGATCCCCGCTTGGAGGGCCGTGCTCTTTCGAGCATTGCCGGCTGTGGAAAAGGCGGCAACTTCGCTGGCCGATAATGCCACTGCTAAAGACGGCAATAAAAGTCGAAGACTACAGTTGGATTTCATGGCATCAATCTTTATCGAATATTAATGATTGTCGTGATTGGTTATGGTATCAGTGATCGTTCGGATCGGATGGCAACGAGAAATTATTATTTCAAGAAAACGAAGGTGTTCTTATGCTGTCAGTTTTGTTGATGTTGGAAGATATGCATTTTGTTTGTCAGTCAGACCGCTGTGCTTGGAATTCTTCTGAACTGGTTTCTTTTTCTTGCTTGTCGCAAGTTACGTCGAGTTTTGTTTCTGCCTTCTGCTATCGTGTGTCGTGCACGCGACTAGATCAAAATGAGGATTCACCCGGCGTTTCCAGTTTTTGATCGAAATGATCGTGTGCATAATATTTTATGGCCGCGGCTTTTTTGGTATTCTGGGCCTGGGAGTTTGGTTGCGGGGAGGATGGAGGGATCTGTGTGGACACTCCACAAACAGCACTAAACTAAAGAGCTCTAATGGGAGAGATGAGATTGGGATGATTCATTGATTGATGCATTTATGCATTATTGATTTAGCAGTCCTATCCCAAACTCGTGCAATTTTGTGTGCTGCTCATGGGCAAATGGAGCACACAGGCACTGTGTCTTTGATTCACCAAGAAGCAAAGATGCGTCACAAATATCAATTGCTTTGCTTTTCATAAAAGCACGAAACCTATAAATTCTCGTGACAAATGAGCAAGAATATTGCACAGTGTCTTTGCCCAGAGTCGTCATCCTGCGCCTTGCATCGTTCAGACGGGTCTGGAATCTTGATTCCCAACTCTTCAGAACCTACATATGTCTCGCTATCAATGAGAACCTTTGCTCCCGCGATCACTAGCAACTGGTTTATTTTTGTTTTGTGCGTTTGTTCGCTCAGGGATGATAACCAGAGCTGCTGCAATTTTTCCAATCGGGAGGATCCAGTTTCAAGTCTCCTTCATCGTTGCCACCAAGCCAAAACACGACTTCTCTCCAGAAAAGCTGAATCAGACCACCACCGTCGA
>Ga0115013_10002386_pt1 | contig 10496 bp, 9 predicted proteins | sample SouAtlMetagenome_2_FD_88686 | JGI IMG/M metagenome (GOLD analysis project Ga0115013, IMG submission 88686) | Marine eukaryotic phytoplankton communities from Atlantic Ocean - South Atlantic ANT15 Metagenome | ecosystem: Environmental > Aquatic > Marine > Oceanic | place: South Atlantic Ocean... | reverse complement strand
GGTTGTGCCTCTACTCTTTGGGATTGACTTTTGTTGGCTCGCAACCATTCGTTGTGGTGCCAAAAATGAAGAACTCAGAGGATCTACGCGAGGAGCATGGCGAGGTATGGCAGGGGTGAATGCATTCGTGGTCGACGCGGAAAACGCACTGAAAGCAGATGCGGTCGACAGCATGGCGATCACTGCCGAGCGTTGTTTGTTCAAAATCATCATGTTACTATTGGTCACTGAGGTTGTATAGAGATTGAGTAGAAATGTTGTTGTCTTCGTTTACTAGTTGAGTGTCAACTTGAGTTGTTTTCTTTGATTAGTAGTAGTAGTTGTGTCAACTGCTTTGATAAAAAGATAGATTTCAAATTTGTGGAAGCGTGTGTCTCCAAACGACTTTTTTTCAAAACTTGTTCCACAGACATGCGCATGCGTAGAATTTGAATTCCTTCTCTCTCAGAAAATCTAAGAGGCGCTTAGATAAAGAACAACCTTCATCTGCATGGACCGCACTGTCTGTCCGTATGTCCTACGATTCAAGTTCGTGGTAAATAAGGGAAATAAAATAAATATACTAGGGTTGGAGTTTAGTTTGGCCTTCAACCGTTGACAGCACAAGCTTTCACTTTTTAGCTCCACCGAAGCCAGAGACAAATACAGAGACTTGCTCCGACACTCGGACTATCCCATCACTTTGATAGAAAGGATTCCATAATCGGTCACTATGACTACCGCTATCTCTTTTGTTGCCCGACGATGGCGTCACAATACAATTGCGACCGCTAGAATAGGGGACGTTGTCCGTCGAAGGCTTTTCATGGGAATCACCGCATCTGGTGACAACCTTCCCTGCTGCAACCGTAACGCCAGCCGAAACTGTTTCTCTTCGTCTGCGACAGATGAAACGTCATCATCCGTGTCAGATTATGCCGTGGTAGACCATTCGAAAGCTTACGAAAGATCTATGCAAGGACGCCATGGGCAACAGCTTGCTCTTGCTGTGTTGGAAGGCATAGGAAAGGATGATCTGCCATTCGATCCATTTGAGGAGGAGGAGCAGCGATTAGTAGAGGAGGAAGAAGAAAGAGAAGAGATTGCAGATGACGCTGACGTCATTATAGAGGGGAAAGATGGTGAGAAGGATGACGGTCATGAAAACGATCAGGAAGACGATCAGGAAGACGATCATGACTCCGAAGACGACGACGATGATTATGATTCTGAAGATGATGAAGTTGAGGAAGACCATAGTAGTATTTACAACCCGGATGGTTCGGTGCGACGAAAGAAGTCTGTTTTGGCTACTCTCAAGGCTGGATATCCCGCCGGTGGCCTTTTTGCCGTCTTGGAACTCGCGGGAACCCAGCACAAGGTCACCACAGACGATTTGTTGGTAGTCAATAAACTGAAGCCAGTCCAAGACTTCAAGGTCGGTTCAATTCACACCCTTAAGGATGTTCTGCTCGTTGGATCGTCACATCTCACATTGGTCGGTATGCCGCATGTTACCGGAGCAGAAGTCGACGTTATGGTGGAGGAAGTTACGCAGGATGCGAAAGTAATAATATTCAAAAAACGGCGCAGGAAACACTCTCAACGAAAGAATGGTTATCGACGAGACTTGACAATTCTTCGTGTCCTAGATATCCGTCTACCAGAAGAGTATAAAGAGCACGATCATGTCGGTAGAGAAAGTGTTGATCATTTGCACACTGATAGCTTAGATGGCAGTCACTATGATGACGAAGTAAATCATTTTGATGTCGAAGGAGAAGGACAAAAACTAAATCCTGCGCAATAGCCAAATCAAAACTGATCTGTTGAAACTAACGGCTAAGAAATAGGAATTTTCGAAACTATCTTTGCTATTCCTTTCTTCTATATCATTAGAACCGTTGACATTTCTTTTTCATTCTTGTCAAAATATAGTAAAATTTCAATTCAATTACTTTTCCTGAATTATGAGATGGTCAGGCCTATCAGACATGTTGTACAAAGTAACATCGGAACGTGATGTATTTGATTACGCCTGACGTTCAACAGCATAACGGAAGGATTAAATCTGATGGCGATGCATGGCATACAAATGGAAGAGTCTGATTTCGTTTAACATCCATTTGCACGTCGTGGCAGATGCTGTTCAAAATGAATGTTGAACTTCGTGTGCAGAAGGTGAAATATGGTACACTATAAATTATTTAATCATTTCTTCCGTTGCAACACCTGCAAGGAGCAACATCTTCTCAATAAATTCAAATTTAGTCACATCAAATTCTATCGAGAAGAAAAACATGTCAGAGTAATGAAAAGTTGTCTTTCTCCACATGTCAGAGAAAAGCGCTTACAATTGTCGACACCATATCCATCCCCAATTTCAATTCTAAGTGGAAAGGGTGTGTAGAAAAGCGATGTTCCGGATCTGAATTCTACCACTTTATATCGAAGAGGATTCACTCACATTGTCAATAATTTTGCATTTTTTTTATTTTAAATGTAGGTTGAGTTGACTGGACTTGAGGCCAAGAAACGTGACTAAACTCTTACTGTAAAAAGAAAAAAGGCAATTGTGATTGGAATTGTTAAATAATTATTCGAGTGCAAATGCTGTTGACGTGGCTCAAAATTCTCGTTAGTGTTTCGGAAATAATTAGCGATTGGATCAATCAATTGGCAGTGACATCATTCGTGGTGCGAATGCCTTTCAAAAAAGTGACACTCTTCTTGTCAAGGCAACGTACGACACAATCCTTGATTTTCGCGCCTTTAACTTTCTATTATTCATTCCATAACCTAAATATATTCAAAAAGAAAAGCAATGCCGACAACGATCCGACAACTCACGCTCATAGCTCTATTGGCCAGTTCCATAGTCCTGCATGAATCTGATGCATTATTGGAGGCGGCATCTTGCAAAACAAGGAACGCAATAACATCGACTTCGGCCATTAATTTCCAAATGCAAATCCCTGAATTTTCTTCCCAGCCTCAGTGGTATGATGTCGCAAATCCGACGGCTCGCAGAATAACATACGATGAGTAAGTTCTCTTCCATAGCAACACGTCCCGTAATTATGACAAAATTTCAATTTGTTCCTCAAAGTCCCCCTCCCTCCTCCAACACAACTCCAATTTTTACTTCAGCGGTCCTACCGATTTTATGTTTGCTACGGTTGGTGGCAATTGGCCTGAACTCAATGATCTTCCAGAGGACGATGAGCCAATTCCTGAGCCTACACCACGCAAAACTCAGCAAACTTGGGCACGATTCAATCCCATACGGCGCGCTAGGAAATTAATTCGATGGGTTCTTTAGGAAACAATGGCGCTTCCTGCTACAGAAAATCACCACAAAGCTATGATAAAGCCGGCAAATTTCAACCGTACCAAAATAAACATCAACTCGCGGAATATACAATACAATCACCTTGCTACGAGAGGTACGGTAGATGATAAAGTACTTGTTCTAGTCTAGATAGAGTAACATCGCGATTCCAAGATAGTATTAAATTATAATTTTAAATAGACTTGAAAATCGATTGTATTTGATTTCTATCATCAGTATTTATCACTTCTCACTTTCATCAAAATCGCTATCTAGTGACGGGTCGCCCGTCGCATTTTCAAATTCCTTTTTGATTTCTTCAGGTCCCAACGAATACGTTTTAGCACAGAATTCACACCGCGCTTCGATTTTTCCTTCAGACTCTAAAATTTCGTCCACCTCACTTCTTGGTATGAGACGAAGTGCACGAATAAGCCTTTGAGGTGAACAGTGACATTGGAATTTCGGGGTTATTTGTTGTAGAGGTACCATGCCAAGACCATCCAAAATCGTTTCGGCAATTTCGAAGGGAGTAACACCCTGTAGAAGTAAATTGGTCGGTAGTTTGTCACCACCATCCTTCTCTACCAACTTTGCTAGATTATTTTCGACCTGAGCCAATGTTTCGGGAGTAGCATTAGGAAGTTGCTCAATTAAATAACCGCCTGCTGCAGTACAAAGGATTCCTTTCACTGCTGTCCCTGCCGCTAGGGCGCATGATCTTTGTTCGCTCTCTGCAAGGTAAGCTCCTAAAAGAGAAAACAATGTCATTAGAATATTATGAATCACGACACTCTTCATTGGATACGTCGTCCTTTATCTTGTACTTACCAATATCCCGGTCTATATCCCCGTGTCGAATGGAAGTAATACCATTATACGGGTTCGACCAATCAGGATGATTCTTGACTACCTGTACCATCCCTTGTCCAACAGCTTCTGGGAGTTCAACATCGCCCAACATCGGCGAACCCACATAACCACGTACGTTACCAACTCCATCAGAGATAGCAACAACGCCACGGAGTGGACCATCAGCGTTCAAAGTAATTTGACATGTCTGTTCTGCCTGCATACCATTACTCATCATCAAGGCACAGACAGCGGTTCTTCCTATAGCATCCGCTGGCACAGCCGTCATTGTATGCATCATCATCAAGTCATTGACTAAATTACGAGCAGTACATGCCGTAATTTTTACACTTCCATCCTCTGATATTGCGGAAAATACTTGATCATCTCTATTGGATGGGTTTTCGTACTCCTCCAAAGGTGCCAATCCCGATTTTTTATAATCGGTAACAGCTTCCTTAGCTTTACTACTATCGCGATCATTATTCTGTCCAGCCAAAGCAATGCGGTCTCGTGCAAAATTGTGAAGCCCACTAACCCGAGAATGCTTACTCAGTCGCAGTGATGAAATTAATGGCGGGCAAAAACTTCGGACCAAAAATATTTGGAGCATGGTGATGAAAAGACAAGTGTAGCACCTTCTGTAGGTGCCAAATGTGCTCATTATTTCTCCGATATTTGCGAATTTTCACTAGGACCTAATTCGATGCCTTTTCTTGTTCTTGATGATTGATTTTGTTGAATAACAGCAAGTAGTTTAGGCTCTGTTGTCGTCTATGAATTTGTTGAAAGATGAACGAAAGAAAACATCGTCGATGATGCAAATCGATGATGTGTGGACGCGATTGTTCTTGACTGACTGTCACGTATGCATTGGTCGTAAGGATGGTAGGTGGATGAAATTACTGGGGGGAGTGCGCGCATCAGGCCTTTGGTGGTGTGCTGGGGGCACTTGGGCTGGGTGGTGCAGTGCCAGGGGCCCATGGCCTAGGGCTAGGCTGGTCCACACACACGAAAATGAAACTAAACAATAACTATTCGAAGTTTGTAGCGGTTTTAGTGGTTTTGCTCTCACTAAACATTATGGGAGTAGGAGGCAGTCTGCACACTGTCGCGCTAGCCAGAGGGAGTAAAAACAATGTAAAACTACTATCATTTTCTTGCAATTTAAACTGGGGTTTATTCCATGTCACTGAATTCATCTGCCATCAGATTCACCATGCTCCTGGTCATCATCATCCTGTGGCAGTGCGTACCCCGCACGCCAAAGCGGACTAAACTTCGGCCTCCCACCCCAAAAGATCCAATCAGTAGCAATGACTGTAGGGGCGACCGACAAAGCATTCGATCGTAGCAATAAGCTCATTACCAATATTACTACTGAAAGTAAATCGCAATTCATGCATGCAATCCATCAACATACATAAACCAAAACATCAACACCAACCTTGCCTTCCAAATTTTAGGACGAAATGCGAACTAAATGAAATTTTAACGCCAGAGTTGCAGAATAATCATTACGCACTCTCTATGGATGGATTTAGAGAAATGAAAGATGAAAAGAATGCAAAATTCGTATGACACATAACACCCAATTGTAATGAAAGGATTTAAATACATAGTTGCTTACTTGAGCATGAGCACACATACTCTACTACAAATCAAATGTAAATATATCTAATTTTAAAAGTGCTGAAAACCGTCAAAATACTTCTGTTTCATGGTCACAATCACAACCACATACGGGACATTCTTGTTGCCTTCATCTATGTTGTGAATCTTATTTCGAGCCGGCTTCCTTTAAGCGAGCATCGCGATTCAAAACCTTTTTCTCAAAGGTCCGCCCCTGCACACGGCATGCAGCACGACGAATTTCGTCTACACTAGGAATATCGCCACCTCCATCTGGTCCTAGGAGTCGTCCAGCAGTTCGATAAGCTAGAAGAGCAGATGATAGATCCTCCAAAGCGGCGCTACTCTTTTCTTGATCCTTCTTGGTGATTGCCTTCGCCAGCGACTTTTGCGCTTTCTCAAAGTCCTTCGCAGCATTGTTCATATCTTTTGCGAAAGTCACCTTTACATTAGTACCACCTCCGAGCAGACTGGATGTGTAGAGTTTCATTGGAAGAATAGTGTCTTCAGCTACATTATTCGCAAAATTTGAAGCGGCCTCCCAGTTCTCGTCTCCGATCATCGAAGCAGCATCCGGAATGGCATCATTGCATTTTTTGATTCGTGGAAGATACCGTTTCTTATTCGTAGGATAATAGTAGTTTGCTCTGAGATTTGGTTCCATATTGGACTCCGTTTTCTTTTGTGCAACAACAGCTTCTTTTTTTGGCATCTTTTTCTGGTAGTTAGCAGTGATTGAATTGGGATCACTGCCAAATTCATCCAAAAGACTTTCCGCAAAAGATGGCTGCGTCAAACCGAAACCAGAAATCAATGCAATCGCACCGGAAGAGACGAAGGATCTTCTAGAGTCGCCTCCAACGTCGTCATTGTTCATAGATTGCAGAACGGATAGGGGCGTTGAAGGAACTCTGGGCTGCTGAAAAGCCGCAACTGAAGCCGTAGCCAGAGTAAGTGCTCCAATTGACAATTTCATTTTGTTCTTCGATTTCAAGTATGAACAGTTGTCTTCAGATCTACGAAAATGGTCCTGAGAGTTGTGGACTTTTGTCAGTTGTTTTCTTCCTCAGAATGTTGTTCTTCTTAACTTCTCTGGGTCGCGAGGTCGGCACAGATTGGCGTTGTCCCAATTCTTGTTCACTTGCGTGGCCATTATCTTTTCGACAAAGGCTCATTCCGTATTTTTTTCCAATTTTGTTGGATAAAAGATGCTGAGTCAGCCCCCGCGCCTTCCAGCCTCTCGGCTCCCAAACGCGGTACGGGACTGAGAGTTGTGGATTGGTCTCTGTCCGTCGTCGAAATTTCGATACTTCCCAAAACACAGATTGAATCCATCACATCTGTTATCACGGCTGGTCAAGGATTGTTGTGATCACTAAATACTCTCAACTTAACGCCGAAGACAACTAAACGACTGTTGAATGCTTCGAATCGTAAGCATAACCTTACTTGCTGATCATTCCCCTTTTCTCCACCTCCAGAACAGGATAGAAAAGTACCAAAGCTTCGACGCAGGATCGATCGCTATCTGAAATGAGAAGTTTCTGTCGGGTTAGAAGCTCTCACCTTTCGATTATTCTAACGTATTTATCAAAACATCCATCTCGGAGTCTACTGCTGTCCTCGCCTCCCTTCGTGAGAAACAATTCTCACACAAGTACTACTAGAATCGAGCGACTAAAAATGGCACCCGAGCTTATCGATGTTGACTGCAATCTACTTCATAATGATATGAAAACTCTTCAAAAAATTGAGACGACAACTCCATGGAATATTTTACAGGAAGATGCGGTCAAGTCTGCCAACATTGTTGCAATGATATCGCCCTCTTCGACCATCGCGGAATCGGAAAGGGGGATAGAACTATTGAAAGCACACCCTCCCCCATTCACTATAAAAACGACTGTGGGAGTACATCCGTATCATGTCAACGATGCTTCGTTACTCTTTTCCCAAGATGGTAATAGAATACCACTGGAGGAACAAAAACTCAAAATGAAGAAAATATTGCTCGCGGATAGCGAAGAGGAAAATCATAGCATGTGTGCAGCTGTTGGTGAGTGTGGTTTAGATGCTAGTGAGGGCTTTCCGTCCCTAGACGATCAGATTCCTTGGTTTAAAATACAGATCGAAATTGCACAAGAATTAGGTATTCCACTTTTTGTTCATGAACGGCTCGCCTTCGATAAAGTTATCGAAATGCTTGACGAGATTGATTCGTCAAGGATCCCAATCATCATCCACTGTTTTACGGGGACAAAGGCAGAATGCATTGCCTACATTGAACGAGGATATTTCATTTCTGTGTCCGGTTATATCTTAAAGGCATCAAACGACAATTGTGCAGAAGTAATATCGTGCCTTGAAGAGGGAGTCATACCACTGGACAAACTTATGATTGAAACAGATGCCCCATACATGGGTTTTGAAGGTTGTAGAGCACTGTATTTAGAGACTAATCAAGCCTACGTGATGACCTTGAATTCAAAGAAAAGGAAGCGATTGCAACAATCGATTTATCCTAACGTTCCAAGCGCCCTACCAATGGTCCTCAACAAAGTCACTGAGTGCCTGCAGAAGAGAGACCCCACTCTCACCAAAGAAAAAGTTGCAGAAGCAACCACAGCAAATGCTCGTAAATTTTTTGGGCTTCAATGAATCTTGATCTCGGATATAAAAAATTATAATTTGATGTGCTTCATTCCTCAGCAAATATGTGACAAAAATAGCCCTCTGCTTGTGGACCTCCTGGTTGTGCGCAGCTGCCCCTGGCAAGGGTTGGGGGAGGGCAGGGGTTGGCTCGCCAAACTCCCAAGTTGGGAGCTGGTTGCATGCCCTCCTGCTCGCTCTTCGTGTTGCACTGCACAATGTTGCACCAACCAGGGGGACCCTCCCCACCCAGCTGGTTGGTGAGCTCCCAGAGCCCAGCAGCCAGCGCCCACTGTGGCGAGAGCCGCGCAACCAGCCTGCTGCAGGCTGCCCTCTTTGGTGTGCGCTGCAGGTCCCACCTGCGCCCAACCTCCTTGGTCAGCAGCCTGCCTTGGCCCCACTGCCATGGTCTCTCATAGGTGCCCCAGCAAGCAGGGGCTCAGTGACACCCTCAGAGCCAGCTGGCACTGCTGGCTGCCGCGCAACCCCAACCCAGTGTTGGGAGTAGAAATTTACTGAATAAACTTAAACTTTTAAAATACATGGGAGAATTCCCTTAAACTAGGGGTGCACCTTGGAGGTGCGTATGTAAATATAGACATTTCCGGTAGGTAGTCCCCATAGAGGACCATTGGTTGGAGGTCAGACCACAGTTTGTAAATTTGGTCTACAACACCCTCCCTAGACCTAAGGTAGGGCTACCACCGTGGGGATTGGGAATACAGCCATGTGTACATATGCATAGATACAAAGGAACCGTGAAGGAGTCCCCCTTGAGGGACGGAAACCAAAGAGGAAAACCTATTCGTGTCGGTTCGTGTCGGCGATGAGGGACCAAAGTGGGACAGGGATAAGGTCTGGGACAAATATAGGAGAGTGTTGGTAAGTCTTGTCTGTAGACCCGGAAAGTTTGGGAGATAAGCGCAACTGAAATTTCGAGTGTTGGGCTCGCTCAACGTTTGAAAATTCATTCCGTGGAAAGTGATCGTGTTCTGAAATTTTGGTCACGGTAGGAAAATTTGTGGATTGGTGTCCCCGTAATGGCCTGTGCTGCACCAACACATCCCTCCCAATCAGGCTACTTGGGAGGGATAGCTTTGATGGTGGTGCATGCAACAGGGGGGCTGCAGCCATCTTCACTGCAGCAATGGAGCACCATAGAACGGCCCAAGTAGTCAGCAAGTGGGTAACTCCAGAAATCCTTCAAAATCTGCCTTCCCTTGCTGGTGTCAATCTTTTTTGTCTTCCCGGACAGGTCACCCATATTGCAGCCATATTGAGTGTCTTCAGAGCAGTTGTAATCTGCAGCAAGACGTTCTGGAATCAATCTAGCACAGTCCCCGTTACGTTGTTGTTCGGACGATGCCCCACACGCAAGTGTTGGGTCATAATGACCACCGGTAAAGTCATCACCGCACTTAGGCACTGCAGCTCCTGGGTTGGATGTTATGCGGGTGCGGTTAGCTGGAGTGCCAAGCTCGTGAATATGCCAGTCCAACAATCCAGACGGACAGATGGCAGATTCATTAAAACGTCTGGTGAAAATCCTCCAAGTAGTGGCAGTTTGAAGCCTTTGTTTTTCTGGCTGGATGCCAACAATAGTCATATCGATTTTGCCATTTTTCCGCTTAAACGTTGCTCTTACCTTAGTAACAGGGGCAGCAACAACCACTGAAGGAGGGATACTTGGGAGGGTGCTTGGAAGCTCACTAAGATTGGCACCAGGATTGAGATCATTACTAGGGATGACTGAAGGCTTTGCAGATGGTTCCAAGGAAGGAGGAGCAGAAGGAATAACTGAAGGGATAGGAGCAAGGGTTGGTACTTCAATAGGTATAGAGATAGGAGCAATGGTTGGACTTCCTGTTGGGCCAGAAGTGGGCTCTGATGTGGTCAAAATTGGTTCATCCATGTCTACTGTGATGGTGATTTCAGGATTGTTTGTTGCTTGTGCCAAATTTTCAACAATCAGTGCTACAAATGCATCTTCTTGTTCTGTGCTAGAGGACACTTCCACAAGACCATCTCTAATTTCTTCTATTTCTGTCAAGTC
>Ga0115013_10002384_pt1 | contig 10500 bp, 7 predicted proteins | sample SouAtlMetagenome_2_FD_88686 | JGI IMG/M metagenome (GOLD analysis project Ga0115013, IMG submission 88686) | Marine eukaryotic phytoplankton communities from Atlantic Ocean - South Atlantic ANT15 Metagenome | ecosystem: Environmental > Aquatic > Marine > Oceanic | place: South Atlantic Ocean... | reverse complement strand
TGATCTTTGGGGGTGGACAGGTCGTCCTGCCCATGCTCGAAACCGAGGTCGTTCCGGAATGGATGACCCAGTCGCAGTTTCTCGAGGGACTAGGCCTGGCCCAGAGCATGCCCGGTCCTCTGTTCAATTTTTCGGCCTATTTAGGTGCCGTATATAAGGGAATCGCCGGTGGTTTGGTGGCGTATGTGGGTCTCTTTGGTCCGGGCGTTATTTTGATTTTTGCCATTGTTCCCTTTTGGGCACGAGCCCGGCACGTCGAATGGTTCAAATGGGCTCTGAAAGGGATCAATGCGGCGGCCATCGGTCTGGTGGGGGCGGCCTGTGTGATTCTCTGGGAATTGGCCATCAAAACGACCGCCGATGCCATGGTCTTTGTTTTGGCGGGAACTCTGGCCTTTGTGTACGGTTTGGGAGCACCCTACGTTGTGTTGTCGGGCTTTGTCTTTGGAGCCATTCTCTGTCAGGATGCCGCGAGCCTCGGGCAGGTCCCGTATTGTTTGAATGCGTAATAGAAGTTGTACTACGAAGATTATTAGTGCAAGGCTCTTGCTAAAAAGATTACTTTGACAATACAATAAGCTTTTTTCAAGGCCCTCAGCAAACGAAATTTGAAGAATATATTGGCTTGAACCGTTAGACTCCAAAATTCGTCGGAATATCTATTGATTAGGCATTCCAGCATTCCAATAATATCAGAGGCATTGGTCGCAGTTTTGTGAAGCGGCGGTCTTCTTGGTACTATACACATATATATGTTTAGAGGAAGTCCTACGATTTTCTTGGTTTCTATCATTGTATCATTTTTATTTTAGTACTACTGTTTTAGCGAGGCCTGCCACTTGAACCAATTCTTCCCAGCTTGGTGGAACGTCGGCTCTGCGGGAGGAGGAGGAGCGACTCCATATGATTATCCGAGGATCAACGATGCTGCAGCCCAGGTGTACACGGCACCCGTCACCAAAAAGGCTTTCCCGTCAAAGAGAGGCATCTTTTGGGCTCCTACCAACCAAGCCAGGGACGTAGCAAACGCCAAGAGTCCGTATCCGAAGCTCGGGTCGGCCTGCAAATACGGGATACCCCGAATCGTTTGGGAAACGACCATCACACCGTGCATCACCAGACACGCTCCGGTGATTCTAGCCATTTGCAAGCTCGCTGGGCTAGGAGTCACAATATCCGCATTTTGGTAGACCTTGGAGGGTTGTACCAAATACTGAATACCGCCCAGAAGGGTCCCAAAACCGTACGCCTTGAACATCCATGAAGAAAGTCTCCGGTCGGGGAAGATCACGCATTCCCTTGTGAGACCGGCTACCGCAATACACGCATCGATAATCAATCCTCCCACCTTATGATTGATTGGGAAGGGGTCAATATCGAAAATCATGTACAAGTACAACGGGAAAAAGGGCAGGAACGAGTATCCGAGGGCACGGTCAAATGGAAGGTTTCCGAATTTCTGCAGGCTGTACAAGCCGACAAGCTTTACAATCACACTCGACGCGAAGAGGAGCTCGCGTCTGGACAGTTTGTCGTCGTAACTAACCTTGAAGAGAGCTTCCATGTGTCTCTTGGTGTCGAATAGGGCGTGGAGACTGAGGAGGCCAAGCAGAGCCGGGGTGGCCTTGGAGGCCAGCTCGGGCTGCAACAACAAAGAGGATAGACTACTCTTGTCAACGTCACCACCACCACGAGGAACAGAGGTAACGATGGTCGCGAGAATATCAGTTTTGCTGGTTTCTGAGGTCTTTTGCAACGATAGATGGCGTTGCTTGCTGCTGTGGGATGCGCGAATAGCATATGATGGTGATGGTGCTGTCGCAAAGCAAAGAAGAATGCAAAGAATTGCTGATGGGACTCGGCGATGAATGTTGATCATAGTCGAAGGTGTATTTGTCCTTGAAACTGAGTGATCTAGTGAATAGGTGAAAGACTGCTGGTAGTTTTTGTAATTTTGTGCGCTCCTTGCAATACTGGATCGTCAGGGAGGTGACATAAAATAATCTGAATTCCAAAATTGCTTGAGCGAAGATCTTCAATTTTGGGATACTGCCTGATTCATGACTCAAAATCGAGACTCGAGATTTCTATGAACGCACGAAGTGATGGTAAATCGGTTCGGAATCAATTTCTATTGGAGTACATGGGTGAGAAGAAAACCGATGTGAAAGACGCGCAGAATCTAGACGAATACAGTCTGGGCAAAGTAGATAATCTTGCCAACGACCTTCAGAAGTATGCAAATGATTATTTGAAACACTTCAACAGACTATTTCCATTATCAAAACAGGATGAAGAGGATATTGATGCCGTACGAACACGCCACGCTTGGGACTCAATGAAATTGATTGCTCTGGAAATGTTGACTGCGTGGGAAGAACGAGTGGCCCTGGAAGCCTACATGAGTTACGCCGAAAAAATACAGTCTCTTGGCAATCCTTTAACATGCAAACAGATTATTGAAGACAATATCCAGATTCAGATGATGTTGGTTGACAAAATCAGAGATCAGTTCGAAAATGCACATTCACTGTTGCTTAAAAAAGGGAAACAAATGGCCAAAGAGGGTTACGAGCAGGGGAAAAGAGACACCGCAACGGGGATGCCTTATACGGAGAAATACATAGGAGAGATAACATGGGACATTAAGCAATTCTCATACAAATACGACGAAGTAACCGCAGCACTCGATGCTTTCAATGAACGAGTCAAGAAGACGTGTGAGGCCATCATCGACACTAATGGAAATGACGAAGTTAGAGAACGATGGCGTTTGTTTGATCCAAAGAATAAGGCATCTTTCGAAAATAGCCTTTTCGTATAACGTTTTTTAACAGAAAAATTGAAACACTAGTAAGAACATTAGCATTTCTTGAAATTCTCGGCCGAATTGTATATTCCATTGCCGAAGCGAAGCTATGAGCGATGAAGAGATGCGTTTTTGATGACGACAGAATGACAACCATTTCCATTCATTGAAATTTGGATTCTGACACGCAAAAACTTAAAAATGAAGTCACGGAAATCGCGCGTGACTGACATAGTGGATCTATTCGACTCGCGCGCTATGACCGCAGATCGCAATAATCCTCATAGTCATCGGATCGGAATCGTAAATTATTTTTGGATCACGGAAAAATGGGTCGGCCGGCCACAAAATTTTTGTCGAAACCTCGTTTTCGAATACGGGAGCTGGATATGAGAATGGCGAATCTGTACGCCTCGCCGATTACTTTGTCTAGTATGCATACTGTGGATTTAGCTTTGGCTTGATGCTAATGTGGTCGGAAGGGCTCGCGCAAATTTGAAATTTCTTCCAGCAATTCGACCTAAGCTTAATTATTTTGTAACACACTTTTCCTCAAAACCTCCATCGTCATTATTTTTGTAATAACCACGTATATTTTTCACATCGCATCGCTACCTAGTAACGAAAACCACCCCACCATGAAGTTCAGTGCCATCCAGTGTGTTCTTGCGGTTGCTATCGCCCCAACCGCAATAGCGAAAATTCGAGGATCGTCAGGTAGAGAGGCGGCTTCACTTCCGGTAATGGAGCGATGGCTGGAAGAAAGCAATGTGACCGAGGCTATCGATGAGGCTGTCGAAGAGGCTTTAGGAGATATTCTCTTGGGTGAAGACGACGACATTGGGATGAACTCTACCGACATCGAAGAAGAGGTCGAAGAAGATGTCGAAGAGGAAGTTCCTGAGTTTATCGCCGATGAACTTCCAGAAATCGCCACGGAAAAACCAACCGAAGTGAAAGAGGCGGTGGAAGAGGAGATCAAATCCGCAACAGAAGAAATTGTTCGAGAGGCTGAGACGTATTACTCGGCGTATTACTCTTCGAAATCCGCCAAGAAGGAAAAGGGGGACAAGTCGAGTAAGACCGGAAAGCCCGAAAAGGACGCCAAGAAGTACAAGGACGCCAAATCGTTGAAGGCGGTCCATTCCAAAAAGGAAAAAATAGATAAAACAGGAAAGTTTGGAAAATCCCTCAAATCCAAGCTGGTAAAGAGTGAAAAGTCGGAAAAGAATTATGATTATTCCAAGAAATCCAAAGAAGCGAAGGAATTCAAATCGGGGGGTGACAAGTTGGCCAAAAAGAGCAAGACAGCCAAGTAAACAATTTTCTCTCCTCGATCTCTCACAAGAAGAGAGCCTTATGAAATCATTCTAATTTTCCTCCGCTCCCTACATGTATACTTATTTCGTCTACTCATGTAAATAATTAAAAATGAATAAAAACCGTATAATTTTACAAACCTCTGTTTAGTTCTATTGTTATAGTTGTAGTAGTTACAATTGTTTCTTTTTCCTTAGAAAACTCCATTCCCATGCGACTTTTGCAGGATATATCAAGCATTTAGATGTTGCAAACAATGAAACGATAGCAAGTGTTTCGATGAAAGCGATACTGGATAATTGTGACAGTTGCACACAAAGTTCCTGAAGATCATAGGAATTCTGATGTTCAACAACCTGTCAAAATGAAACATCCACACATCACTTCGAAAATGCTTGTTTGTCGTTGACAATATAGCAGATTCCTCTTGTTGAAATTTTTGATGAATGACCATGTTTTTCCATAGCAGACACAAGTCTTCTGTACTATATATTCAAGACAGTGCATCGAATCATGCTCCTCCCGCATTGTCGTTCTTTTGAAAGTCGGTGCTCAATAAAAGAAAGGCGGCCTCGATGGCCTTGCCCTCGTTCAGATAGTTCGCTTCCTTGTGGAACATGACGTACCCAGCCTTTTGAAAGGCCTTCATCAAATTCACTACGCCCGGCAAATCGGAGTTGTGAATCTCGAGTTGGACCTGTCGGACGGTCATTCCCAGTTCCTCCCAATCCGACAGCCACTGTCCAAACTGATTGTATTCGCATTTCTCACAGTCAATCTTCATAATATCGATCGTACGATTTTCGTGGTGCAAGGCCACCATTATTTCCTTGAAGCGTTTCTTGTTTGGCAGTTTTGGAAACGGTGTTCCGAGCCCCCAGTGATGAAAGTGTACACCAACTGTTGACCTTTCGTTATTGTTGTGTCGTATTCGTTCTTCTTTTGTCTCGTAGATGAGGGCATTCACCTTGTCGGCCTCCTCGGCGAATCTCAAGCTCTTCTTCGATTTGAAGATATCAGTCGTGTGGATCTCGCAGTTTTTTGATATTTGCTTGAGAACGTTGGCCTCAAACTCGAAATTCCCAGAGCTCCCAACGCTGTAGATCAGACAGGAATCGCTGGGGATCCGGTGTGGATCGCAAATCCATTTGCCGCCGTCTCCGAGCTTGCCCAAACGGAATTCGTGGGGACAGGTAAATTCCGGTTCGAACTGGTTGGCCCAGAACCAATTCGAATGCCGAGAATGCCTTTCGAATTCTTTCTTGTTGCTGTCGTCGTAGTTGGGCTGGGTCAGCTGAAAGCGTGCCTTGTGTCGTTTCCACGTTGAATCGGGGATGTCTCGAAAGAATCCCAGAGATTCGCGTTTGGCCAACTCGGTGGATTCGAGAGTGGTAGCAACGCTAGCAACGCTGGCAGCACTCGTTTGGCTTTGAATGTTGCTGCTTGAAGCACTGGCACTATCGATTTCCATTAACTCAGAGGTCACATAGTATGCTTCGTGAAGTTGGTAATCGACGGTCCATATTGCTACGAAACACGCCAAGACAAATATCGCGTATCCCGGGATGATTGTTCGGGAACCCTTTCTATCTCGTATCACTGCAAGCTGATCCAGCACCACCATTTGTAAGCTCTGTCTTGCGGAAATTTTCTATGCAGCAGAACAAATCATGTGGGCAACTCTTTCCATCTTCACAACTCCCATAGATGTCTATCACGTAACCTGTCGACTCAGATTGCGGAGAATTTTTAAGGTGCCATTATGAAAAAGGTATTTGGGGGAAAGAAGAATGGTATTTTGAGGATGTTTTCAAACCTTATTTGAGGGAAATTAGACAAACCAAATTTGTGCGTTTGTTGTTCAAATAAATATTTCTTCACCAATTTTGGTATGATAACACTTTGGGCTTTTTTCAAGGGCATTAGAATTCTTTCGTGATCCCGCTAAATTCGTCCAGTCACAAAGCCGATGTGACCGCGATCACGAGTATTTTGCAGTGAAAATGTTGTCCGGAACTTTTATCACCCGACTCGCTCGTTCTCTTTCTTTATGTGATGCATTGTTTATTCATGATCGTGGGGGGCAGAAAGGTCCATCAAACGGAGGTTCACAAGAACAAGCTATTGTAAGACCTATTCGTCTGTGTTCCAACAACCCTTTCAAACCAATTGCTGAAAGGAGCAGTAACCTTTATTTCATTCTACTTGAGGATCCGATTGATAGAGAGACTGATTCAACAATCTGCAAGGAAGAGGCAAACCCTCGTAGCGAGTTTCACCATTGGCGCTTTCAAATTATACTGCTAGAATTCTATATATCGTTTCTATTTCAAGTCCCGCAACTAAAAACTAAAAGAGAACAAAAGAATGGCTCTCTCCATGAACAACTGCCTTGTTTCGTTAGTCCTCTGGGCCGCCATGGTCTCTATCACTCGGGGACAAGACGCCGTTTTCGAACCACCGTTGAACCCGGTCAACTTTACCTGTACTGCGACCTGGGATTACGGGCCCAAGGGAACATGCCCCAAGGAAAAAATCGGTGACGGAGAATGTGACAACCCCAACCACGGTGGTGAGGACGAAAATTGTGCCGGTCAGGATTGTATCGATTGCAACAAATTCTGTAAGTAAAATGCTATTCGTAGAACAGGATGCTCTCGCACAATTCTGAAAATGTTTCTCACTGTTTTCTCTCCACGCTTCTTGTATATCATACACAGGTAAAGCCTTTGATGCGGATTGCTTTGGATGTCTCAATGCCGTGGGCTGCTACTATTGTCCCGGAGAGGGCACCTGCCAAAACTCCAATCTATACAAATCAGACAATAAGGATTTGATTTGTACCAAACAGAATGATTTTTGGAAGGGCGGCAGAGACGATCCCGACGTAAAATGCATTGGTCCCAAATCCCCCACCCTCGATCCTCTGGCAGCGGCCAACGAATGGGCTTTTGAAATGATCAGGGTCAACGAGGTGTGGCCCACGTACACGGGTACTGGCGTTGTCATCCGCATCAACGATGACGGTGTGGACGTTGACAATCTCGATTTCACAGACCGATTCAGCCTCGAGGGTTCCTGCAGCTCGTACCTGCCGACAGACGAGCCAGGACAGGACCACGGAACCAAGGTTGCCGGTATTTTGGCCGGAAACCGAGATAACAAACACTGCGCGGTAGGAATTGCCTATGGATCGACCTTCAGCTCCTGCAACGTCTTTGAGCGGGGTATCAACTTTGGCCAACTAAACGAAAAATTGGATACCTTTGATATTTCTCAGAATTCAATTGGCTTGCCGTAAGTGATGAGAGACGTCTTGGAAATCAGGAGGGATCTTTTCGTTTTTTAAGGAAACGTTAGTATATTTTTGGAATCACTCATGTATTATTCTTTCTTTTGCCTTGCTTGCTTGTTGACCTTTATCAATATTTCTCAATATCGCTCGAAAGTGCTTGTAAGGGTCCCCCAACCAGAAGAGAACTGCAATCTACTGACTGTCCATTCAACGTTGAACAGCCCGAAGATGGCGACAAAGCACAACACGACCCGTGTGCTGTGTGCGATTTTACGAACGTCGACAAGGAATGCGAAGACGAGATTACGGACTACTGCAAATATAATTTCCGACGCGATGAAGCCAATTGCGTCGATTTCTTGGAGTATATCATCCAAGGACCTTGCAATTACGACAGGCTACCCCAGAGTGCAATTACTGGCCTTCAACAAGGTGTCACACAAGGCCGAGACGGAAAAGGGATTATCTACGTCTTTGCTTCGGGAAATTCTTGGTGGCAAGGTGAGGATGTTAATATGAGTAGGTGGACAAACAGTCGTTACACAATCACGGTTGGTGCGGTAGGAAAAGATGGCTTGCACACGGATTACTCGACTCCTGGAGCTGCTCTGACCGTCACTGGTCCAGTTGGTGATTTCCGAGCCGTCAGTCAACTCATGACAACCGATATTGGTGGAGGATGCACCAATTCTGGAGTGGGAACCTCCTATTCAGCCCCAGTTGTGTCTGGTGTTATTGCTCTGATGCTTGAAGCTAATCCTAATTTGGGTTGGAGGGACGTACAGGGTATTTTAGCAGTGACATCTACTAACGTAGCTGATCCATCCGATAGAACTGCAACTACAAATGCTGCTGGAATTTGGCACAGCAATTTGTATGGTTTTGGTATTATTGATGCCAAGCGAGGTGTTGATACGGCTCTCAAGTGGCAAAATTGGACGCCAGAATACCAGGCAATTGGTGAATCCGAAGAAGAAAACGCCGCAATTCCTAACGATGGAGCAGAATACGTATCAACGCTCACTGTCAGTAACGACTACAGAGGTTTCTCCTGCGAGTCGGTGTCGATATTGCTCAATCTTCAACACTACAATCGGGGAGATTTGGAATTGAGACTTGTGGCACCAACCGGAACAGAGTCAATCTTGCATCCAGGAAAGAGAGATGAAGGTGAGCTGCTACAGGGTGACGAGCGATGGAAATTGTCGACACTCAAGAACTGGGGAGAAGACCCAAGTGGAGTATGGACATTGAAGATTAGGGACCTCGTAACCGACAACACCGACTTGACTGAAGAAAACGTACTTCGCCAATGGAAACTTGTGGCCTATGGTCGCACGAAGGATGGACTTCCTCCGACGCTCACGGGAAACACAAATGCTCCCACGGTGACACCCTCAGATTTAGAAGAAGGCACCCCAGCACCAATAGTGCCAACTACGGCAGCGCCAACGAACGTTCCAACTACTGCGGCTCCCGTGGAACCAACGCTTCCTCCTACATCTGTAAAGCCAACCTTTTTAATGGTCAGAACTGGTCCTAGTGTTGTGTCTTTGCCTGGCAACACTCCACGTGGTAGCATGGACATACCCATTGTGACCCAGACACGACCACCACCACGCACAACCACGATTACAACAACCACCACGACCACTGTCACAACAAGGCCGCCTCCAAGACCGGCTCCAAGACCAACTCCTATGGCGACGAACACTATAATCCGCCCCCAATACCTTTCTGGTCAAACTGCGGGTACTACTGTGACTCGGTCTAGTACTACTAGTTTCCAAAGATTTGGGGTCGTGGATGAGTCTCTGGAGGTGGAACTTGGGGAAGACGAACAAATGATGGATCAGTATCTACAGGTCGAACTGGTCGAAAACTTGTCCCTACGCTTGAATGGAGTTGGCGAGCTTAAAAATGATATGAGGGAGTCGATCCAGATGGCTCTAGAAGAACACACGAGATCAGTTATTGCAAAACTACTTCCAGGTTTACACTTTAAGAATCAGATTCGTATTGCTACCGTGGAATCCAACCAGGAAGAAGGAGGAAATGGCTTGAGGCGGACACTCGAGCCGGATGATATCACTCCCAAGATAACAATTGTGTACGACGAATTGGTTCAGTTTGACCATGTAACTGGAACAAATGATCTGAATGCCGCAAAATTGGCAAGCTTAGCCTTCAAGTCTTCCGACGATCGCAAGGCGTTTGTCAAGTTGCTTAAAAAGAATTTCGAGGGATTTGAATCTCTAGAAAGTGTTTCGATTCTCCAGCTTCCTCCTACCGATCCCCCCGTGGAAATGCCTACTGAAGTACCGGGGGTCGCGGAAACTAATGCACGCATTCCCTCCTCAAACACGGTTTTCAGTCAAAAGATTACCGGAAAGGAAAGCGAGGATCTCAATGAATCTACGGAAAATGAAAGTGTGGATCTCAGTAAAGAGGCAACAGGAATGGAAGTCGAGGAAGGGAGCGGGGTCTATGCTTCCCAGCCTCTCTCGAATTCTGCCTTGAATGCTACCGTGGCTGTCTATGCCGTGGTTGTCTTGGGGGTGATGATAATCTCTGGATTCATGATCTTTCGACGAAGGTGCTAGCGAACTACTATCGTACTATGCACGCAAATATTATAAATGTAATTTAGGAACCGCCAAAGAGCGAGATATATGAACACAGATGAAATCTCTTGCTATTCATCGCTAGTAAGAAAATAGTTTAATTCTACAATTCCCTATAATAGACGCCTTGGAAAATCATTAGGCTAGCTCATATTTTGTCTGCTAAAACTTTCTTGTGAACTGGTTGTGACAAGGAATGGTAGGATCCCTCTTGGGATAATTTGGTTCTATAGAATAGTTGACCTTTGTATCATGATGGTGAGGAGGTGAAAGAGTGGGATCATCTAGAAAAAATCAGGTGGAGGAGCATTACCAGGTGCAGGAGGGGCATTGCGAGGAGCAGGGGGGAGTGTGGCCCTGGGGGGAGGAGGGGGCGCCCCAGGCTCTTGTGGCCACCATGGTTGGTGTGCCCAACAAAGCATCTGGTGCTGGGGGCCCCCCAGGTGGCACTG
>Ga0115013_10002383_pt1 | contig 10505 bp, 9 predicted proteins | sample SouAtlMetagenome_2_FD_88686 | JGI IMG/M metagenome (GOLD analysis project Ga0115013, IMG submission 88686) | Marine eukaryotic phytoplankton communities from Atlantic Ocean - South Atlantic ANT15 Metagenome | ecosystem: Environmental > Aquatic > Marine > Oceanic | place: South Atlantic Ocean... | reverse complement strand
TGTTGGCAATGAGCAAACACTCAGAGCAACAATATAGATATTTTTGGTTTCACTTGTGTCACACTGGCCTTGCTTGACAATCATCTCTATATATTCGAAAGAACGACCAAGAAATCAAAATATAATTTCAGATTAATACCGGTTTAGATCAATACTTGCACAGATTAATTTGGAAAAAAAGCCCAATCTACTTTATATGTACGAGGCAATTTGATTTCTTTTCTGAGAACAATACACCATTAATTTTTTTGGCGTTGCTCGATAAAATATGCATCCCGTTATCAAACTTAAGAGCTCGCATTGAAATAGACTTTAACATCAGACCCAGTAGCAAAGATCACTTTTTCCCACTTGATGCTATACCAACCTGGACCAGAGATAATGAAGCACGAGAGTTCTTTCGATATTCGTAAAACCATTCGCAACATTCAAATCTGCTAACCGATGAGAAGTTTTCGCGTTGGTCTGCTATCTGCATAATAACAGCCTTTTTAAGAAATAACCGGTGGAATACTTGACGTCTCCATCATGTCTTTCCAAACTATTGAGTCAGCAAAATCAGCAGACGTAGTGGGTAACAATCGCATGGCACTCATCTTATATAATCCCACCGCTAACCATACTAGATTGATTGCTATGTATACAGCTTTTGCCGTCTGGGTATCCACGTCAAGTTTGGCAAAGGTGCGTTCGATGCTAAACAAACTAGTGATCGGCGTCAAAATAGCGGAGCTGACTGTGTTGATGGAAAAAATATTCAAATTCGAGCCCGACATGTACATCATAACAGCGTTCATTGCAACTTGCGACCCGGGTTTCATGGCAATTGCCATAGCCTTTTGCTTTCTCCTAGCAACAACAGCAGCAGTGTTTTGCGTCGGTGCGCTGGAAGGGTTTGCGCTCTTACGTGCTGCCTTCTGGAGTCGTGATTGGCCGACGATAGCGGGGCATCTGGACATAGTTATGTAACCCTCATGATTCTCCTTGAGATTCAAATCCATCGAAAATCCGTATCTTGGGAAGAGTAAAAAAGTGACGATGGTGAATAAAAGATGCCGGTAGAGACAGTTGTATCGTCCATATTTTTGGAACACGTACGCAATCGAAAACTACTTACTTCCTCGGCATCGTTGTGTGCTTTTCTCTGAAGATTGGTTAACAACTATGATTATTGATAGGGTAAATTGATATAATGCTGGCGCTTCTGTATGCACGGAGATGTTAACGACCTCTGCGGAAAGGTTGTTGTGTTGGGATTCCAACTGGGTTAATTCAGCGCATTGTGTGTGTGGACAGACGTGATAATAGGTACTTTTTTAGTTTCTATTTTTACTTTACGAAATCTTGCTCTAGTTTTTCTTTAAGCATCTTGAATTAATGACACCAGGGTACCGTAATACAATTGCATTAAAGAAAATAATCCGACTTTACATCACTGAAACCGCTTTTACACTCCAAAGAGTGACTTGCTCTTGTTTTTCTGACAGTCGCAGCCCGTTCGGGAAAGCAAAGGAGATGCAGCAGATGTCCTTTTTTGACCATCAGCAATGACAATGAATGCTATTTCTACCACGACAGTGCAATAAATTTAACATCTATTATCTTGTATTTTAAGGAGTTACACGTGTATTGGATCGTGACGTTGTCACGTGATCGAACACAATTTGTGGCTTCGAAATGGAATTACTAGTTGGTACTGAAAAATCATGCGGTCATAATTTTTCAAGCATCCAGCTGCTTGACAGATTTTTCAAAAATATCCAAGCACTGATCGATTTCTTCCTCGGTAATGGTCAATGGTGGTGCTAAACGAATGATGTTTCCGTGTGTGGGCTTGGCCAAGAGACCATTATTCTGCATGTGAACGCACAGATCCCATGCCTTCCCGGTATCGCCATATCCACCTTTGGGTTGGTTTACGATCACGGCATTAAGGAGACCGCGGCCCCTTACATGTTCGACTGAGGAGTTTCCAACCAGCCCTTGCAAACCATTTCGTAATTGCTCTCCTCTCACCTGCGCATTTTCAGCTAATTTCTCGTCCCTCAATACTTCCAGAGCAGCAATTGCAACTTTGCATGCCAGAGGATTGCCGCCATACGTTGATCCATGTTCTCCTGGCTTGAGAGTCATCATAACTTCTTCCTTCGCTAAAACTGCAGATACTGGCAGCGCACCACCGGACAAAGCTTTTCCCAAAACAAGGATATCAGGAAGAATTCCATCGTGATCCACTGCCAAACGATATCCAGTGCGACAAAGACCCGTTTGTACCTCATCAGCAATCAACAATACGTTGTATTTTTCGCACATTTCTTTCACTTTTTTCATGTATCCATCATCGGGAACCATTACTCCGGCTTCCCCTTGAATGGGTTCAACCATGAATGCAGCGATGTTCTCGGCATCCTTTTGGAATTCAATTTCAAGGCTCCCTAAATCATTGTAAGGGACAGAAGTGAAGCCTGGCATATAAGGGCCAAATTCATTATAAGCGGTTGGATCGTTGCTACTACTGACTGCTGCCAAGGTTCGTCCCCAGAAATTATTACTGGCAAACAAGCATCGTGCTTTGTTGGGTGCAATACCCTTGACTTGATAACCCCACTTTCTGGCGAGCTTGATCGCAGTTTCTCCCCCTTCGACGCCGGTATTCATTGGCAAAACGCGGTCCATTCCAAAATAATTGGTGACAAACTCGCAATATTCACCGAGAGCATCGTTGTGGAAGGCACGCGATGTCAGTGTCAGAGTTTGCGCTTGTTCGGTTAGGGCACCGATGATTTTGGGGTGGCAATGGCCTTGATTGACCGCGGAATATGCTGAGAGGAAATCGAAATATTCCTTTCCATCTGAATCCCAAACTTTCGTATTCGAACCCTTCGTTATCACAACTGGGAGGGGATGGTAATTGTGAGCGCCGTACTTGTCTTCCAATGCCATGCATTCCGATGCAGATCGTGCAGAAGACGATTGCAATCGACGAAAAATTGCGTTTTGCTTGCAGCGAGTTATAGTTTTGATTGGATATCTCAGCATTTTTGTTGCGGCGATTGGATTATTGACTTGTCTGTATTGCTGATATCGCTTTTCGAGTTCGACTCAGTTTTATATGATGCCTTGAAAAACAAGGGTTTTTGCTCTTTTCGATTTCATCGGATGCTGATGACGTTTTGTGGCGAGCAGTTGAAGAAAAATGAAAATACCAGCATCAAAAATACGCGCATGTGCTGCGCGCGTGTTCCTTCTCCCGGAAGACTAACAAAAGCAGATGTTCGAGAAAGTTCGAAGACAAAACTCTGTTCATTTACAAACCAAATCCTGAACAAGTCGCCGAGCACTCTTTCTTCGAGGCAGACAAGAAAAGTCAATCTTTCACAGGATAATACATCGAAACCTATATTTGCGAATCCCATCATCGAAGAAATTGAAATCAAAATGTAAGATCATAAATTCGTGTTGTTTTTCCTGACATGGGAATCGAGAATCTTTTTGAAGCAGCTCGTTCTCGAATCACACAGTTCGTGACTGAATGTCGTCCAAACATCGCAGCGCGAAAATCGTAGAGTGGTATCTAACCTTGGTTTTGTTTCGGGACGTAAGATGAGTAAACATTTGGCTTTCAACTTGTTTTCTTTACCCATTCAAAACACGGTGAAAAAACAAGCGGCGGCCATTGCCATTCAAAACAGAGGGTTATACCGACCATCCAACTTTTCTTCTGCGAATCGTGTTTGTTTTAGATACAGAATGGCGTCTTCCAGTGCAGCATCAACGGATCCCGCCATTGGATTACCTCCTCGAGTGGAATCGGATAGTATGGGGACCTTGAATATTCCAGCGAACAGTCTATATGGATGCCAAACCGAAAGATCTTTAATGAACTTTCCTATTGGTGGAACAGAGTCGAAGATGCCACTCCAGATTGTGTATGCCATGGCTCTCGTGAAGAAATGTTGTGCCGAGTATCACGCCGAAATTGGCGTCATGGACGAGAAAGTTGCGGGCGCCATCGCACAGGCAGCTGATGAAGTGATGTCTGGAGTCCTGGACAATCATTTCCCCTTGGTTATCTTCCAAACAGGATCGGGAACGCAAACAAATATGAATGTAAATGAAGTCTTGTCAAATCGAGCGATTCAAATCTTGGGTGGAGAGGTAGGAACCAAGAGTCCGGTCCACCCTAATGACCACGTCAACAAAGGCCAATCTAGCAACGATTCTTTCCCAACGGCCATGCACATTGCTGTGGCTAAAATGCTTACTGAAACTACGTTGCCCGGACTCGAAACTCTCCACGCTTCGTTGGTTAAAAAGAGCAAAGAATATGATCAAATTGTCAAGATTGGTAGAACTCATTGTCAAGATGCTACTCCTCTGACGGTCGGTCAAGAATTCAGCGGATATGCTCAACAAGTTGAATACGGAATACAGCGTCTAAAGAATTCGCTTCCATCCGTATATCGTCTAGCCTTGGGAGGAACTGCTGTTGGAACCGGTTTGAACACGAAGGTTGGTTATGATGTGGCCATCGCTGAGAGATTGGCAAAAGCTGCCAATTTGCCCTTTGTGACAGCTCCGAATAAATTTGAAGCACTAGCTGCTCACGATTCCATAGTCGAGGTCTCGGGAGTCTTGAATACGATTGCTTGTAGTTTGAACAAGATTGCGAACGATCTACGTCTCTTGGGTAGTGGACCCCGATGCGGGCTTGGAGAATTGTCGTTGCCAGCGAATGAACCAGGAAGCTCGATCATGCCTGGAAAGGTCAACCCTACACAATGTGAAGCTATGACAATGGTGTGTGCGCAAGTTATGGGAAATCACGTAGCGGTAACAGTAGGAGGAGCTCAAGGACATTTTGAATTGAATGTTTTCAAACCAGTTATGGTTTCGAATTTGTTGCATTCGGCGAGACTTATCGGTGATTCTTCCAAGACCTTTACCACTCAGTGCGTGGATGGACTCACGGTCAACGAAGCACGAGTAGAAGAATTGATGAATTCAAGTCTAATGCTGGTTACGGCCCTCAATCCTCATATTGGATATGACAAGGCAAGTGAGATCGCCAAGAGTGCTCACAAGAATGGATTGACACTCAAAGAAGGGGCTATCGCCAGTGGATATTTGACTGCAGAGCAATTCGACGAATGGATTGTACCCGGCGAGATGATTGGTCCAAAATAATACAAGATCTCACAGCAGACGCGATGATGAGCATTCATAGCGAAGAATTAGCTATTTTATATTTCGCGTGGTCGTGATAGTTCGACTGAAAATACGCAATTGAGATCGTATTCAATGGTGTTGTCATCGATTACAAAATAAGATGGTAATAAATTTAGTTTCGTGTCTACATAAAAAAGTTATCATAGGATGTGTTGCTGCATTGGGGGTTGGCATGGTGGGGCCCGCACACTGCAGGCCCATGGTGTGTTGCTGACCCGCAGCCCTCACCTGGGGATGAGCGTAGTACTGAGTCATCAAGAGTACGCCTGATGCAGCAAAGTTGGATGGATGGGCCCAGTTGCTGGTGTGAGAGGAGGAGGAGCGCGCGCAAGTGTGGGTGTGGGGTGGAGCAGGGGTGGCTTGGTGCGGCAGGGCTCACACCCCCTCGCCAGTGGCTCATGACTTCCATCCCTGGCCACTGGTTAGTCTTGAGAAATACCTGGAATAAATGGGTTGATCCCACTAGTCAGGGTCAGCGGCATCACTGTTGAGTGGAGAGACAACATTTTGACGCTGGAATCATCCCTTCCCCCACCGAGCCAATGACGTCTGTCCGTCACACAATTTGAGGCTTCTGCCACCAATAGAACTTTTTAATGGCTCCCTCGTTGATGTCTCCGTAACAACTTCTTGGGTTTTGATAGACCTGAATGCATTGTATAATTTATCTTGGCTGCTATATCGCTCCATTATCTGCTTTGGATAACCTTTATTTGCCCTTTGTTAAACATATTCAGAAAGGAAAAGAATCAAAATGACCGAAAGTGACGTCCTTGAACAGTCTTCAGGCCTCAGCAACTACACCCGGTATGTCTTTGCCGATGATTGGCCTCATTGAAATCACAACGAATCACCGCATGCCTAATCTATTTGTTATTTCTTGGCTTGAACTGGTAGGCCTCAAATTGCTATTTTAGATTTCGGGTCTCAATACTCCCACTTAATCGCTCGTCGTGTTCGCGAGTTGAACGTATACTGTGAATTGTATTCATGTCAGGTACCCGCCGAAGAACTCGGAAAGCACGAGCTGGTCGCTGTAATCTTGAGTGGTGGACCTTCTAGCGTCTACGACGAGGGAGCTCCTCATGTTTCAGAAGGAGTCTGGAAGCTTATAACGGAAAGAAATCTTCCGGTACTAGGAATTTGTTACGGAATGCAGGAATTGGCACATGTTTTTGGCGGAGAGGTTGCTTCCGGTCTGAAACATGAATACGGAAAATCCATAGTGAAACGGGTCGATGGATGTGAATCAAAAATTTTTGATGGTATGCCAAATGAGTTTCAGATGTGGATGTCACATGGCGACAAATTGACCAAAACTCCTGACGGATTTTCGCCAGTTGGTAAGTTTGAAGTGGGACTTGTTTTCGAATCTAGAAATCGAAGCTTTTAAAAAGCATCCTGAGAAGCTCACGATCTTAATCATTCGCTTTCCAGCCGGTACCGATAATGCTGAATTTGTAACAATTGAAAACCTGGAAAAGCGTATGTGGGGATTGCAATTCCATCCAGAAGTCACCCACTCTCCGCTGGGAAAGAATATTCTCGAGAATTTCTGTGTCAAAATCGCAGGAGCTAAACAAGACTGGGTAATGGCAGACTATGCGAAAGAATTCATCGAAGATGTTCGTAAGAAAGTGGGAAATGGCCACGTGATGGGAGCTGTGAGTGGAGGTGTAGATTCGACGGTTGCCGCCGTCCTCATGACACAGGCCATCGGAGATAGATTCCATGCCGTAATGGTGGACAATGGATGCCTAAGAAAAGATGAAGCAAAAAATTGTTTGAAACGTATGCGTGACCAATGCCACGTAAATCTTCGGTGCGTAGACGCCTCTGATCGCTTTCTTGACAAGCTTAAGGGAGTAACAGATCCCGAGAAGAAACGAAAAATCATAGGCACTACTTTCATCGAAATCTTTCAAGAAGAGGCTGCAAAGATTGAAGCAGATATGGGGGTGAAATGCGAATATCTACTTCAGGGCACTTTATACCCCGATGTTATTGAATCAATTTCTTACAAGGGCCCATCGGCAACAATTAAAACTCATCATAATGTTGGTGGTTTACCTGCAAACATGAATTTGAAGCTCATCGAGCCAATGAGAGAGCTTTTTAAAGACGAAGTCCGTGAACTTGGTATGGCCATGGGGATTGATGAAAAGAGTGTCTGGAGGCATCCCTTCCCCGGCCCAGGATTGGCCATCCGTATCCTTGGAGAGGTCACGAAAGAACGCGTTAAGATTCTGCAAGAGGCAGATGCAATTGTTATCGAAGAATTGTACAGATCGGGACATTACAGAAAAATTGGCCAAGCGTTCGTTGTTCTTCTTCCTTGCAAAACTGTTGGTGTGATGGGCGATTCTCGTACCTACGAAAATGTTGCTAGCGTAAGATGTGTTGAAACTACTGATTACATGACTGCAGACTTCTACCACCTGCCTTACGATGTAATGGGAACAATGAGCAGTCGTGTCATCAACGAAGTTCGTGGCATCAACAGACTTTGCTACGATATTAGCTCTAAACCTCCCTCGACAATCGAATGGGAATAATCAATTCTGCTAGAATGTATAGAACTGCTTGTAAAAATGAAAACATTTCAAAGATGTATAGGAATATCGTTATTACTATCTTAAAAAATGAGAAGAACAGATGGCATCAAATACCTCAGCTGTTTCTTTCAATACTTGTTCGAAATGGTCAGTATAATCTCTTTGGTTGAACCCTCCACTTGTTGAAATTGCAAGGAAAATAGAGCCAGCCGTCGCACCAGTATAGGATTCTCAATGCATTCAATACATTCTTTTCCGTTTGATCGGTGTCATAAAGATCTATCGTGCTTGCTTCCATTCTTGTTATGAAAATTGTTGTGATCTGGCTAATGCAATGTTGGAAACAAAACTAAGCCTTCCGTCGACGCTTCGTTTGGTCTTTGACTCTATCCTTTTTGTTATCGCTGAGCAGAACTGGATAGCCGACACAGTGGCTTCTACGCTCCCTAGGTCTCTTTATCGTCAGGCTTTGGCGGTACGCTAGTGAGCCCGTGCCCTCCGTCACAAAGGTTCGTGTCGTGTTGGCGGTTGTTTGGGATAGATTATCGTCCTCGTTACCCTCCATGCTGTATTCCGTCAACGTCGAAACGTCATCATCGCAGTCACTGTTATCCGTATTCATTTTCGGTTGCTGGCCCTCGTTGATTGACCGAACGGACGCCGCGGTTGGTTTTGCTGCTGTTATCGGCACGGGTATGAAAAAACTGCTGATCTTCCCCGTTACGCTTATATTGTCGTTGCACGCATAGTTTTCGTTTGGATCCCGAATAAAGGATAATGATCGATCTCGGTTTCCAAATTCCATACACGACGCACGCACACCCATTGTTGTCGGTATACTGTTGTTGTCATTGTCGTCGTCACCCTGCATCGTGACATCGTTCGCGTCGATGTCTTCCATGTTCACAAAGCAGTTACTGTTTCCCTGGCAACCCGTTGACCTTGACTCAAATCGCAGACGAGCGTTGTTTATCTCTGGTGTACTGTTTTTGCTTGCCATTCTGGATAGTCAGCAATGGCTTTGTATAACAGTCTAGCCACTCGAGTCAGACAATGTTTTCATGTAATTGTTTTTTTTAGTACGGCAAGTGACAAGATGCGACGCAAATCTGGAGGCTGTTTTTGACACTTTTGCGAAATCGCATTTTTTGTGGCGTTGCTGCGTGCTTTTCGCTCACCGCCTGTGCGGAGTGCGTCTTGAATTTTTTATTTTTGGTTTCTCACAAAACAAATTTTGAATTCATGGTCGAACTTATTACTTCGACTGCGCCCGATGCTACAATCGATGAAATTGAGGAGAAAATGCTGTGAGTATAATGATACGGGTGGCATTAATGCTGTGGCGATTATTGGTGCCGGTTTCGCTGGATTGACTCTCGCCAACTACCTGGAACTGCAGCAGGAACTAGAGAGACAAAAGCCAGAATATCCAACTAAGAATTCAGAGAACCCTCGATGGACGTACACACTGTTCGAATCGAGACCGGCAGGGGTTTCCGTTGTTGGAACGATTTGTTTAGACTCTGCGAGGCATGTACTGGAGGAGCTATGCCTGTTCGAAGTGGCTTGCAGTGAACGAGGCGGTGCATCACCAGTGTTTCCCAAACACAACCCTCAAGAAACATCATCGATAAATGCAAGAAATGACGACGACTACAAAGAGGTTTCGCGAGAATCCTTTTTGGATTTGCTTCGCAAAAGAGCAAAGATCCGGTGGTCCAGCCGGGTTGTTGACGTAATTGAAGAAAGTTCCTCTAAAAGAGGATCGTTGCGGGACAACCAAACTCCGAACTACTACATTGTGACAGGTGGCAATGGTTGCAAAAGAACAAAACACGGACCATTCAATCTAGTTGTGGTTGCCAATGGACTTTCCTTTCGAGGGGAAGCAACCAAAGCCTTGAGACAAAAATTGAAGGCCTCGTCGTCGATTATACGAATCGGTGACTCTCGATATCAATACGATAGATCATGGTGGGAATTTGACTTCCTTGGATTCACTCGAAGAAAAAGCGGTGCAGACGTTGCCATACGGGATGGTTTATCGGTTGGCCGAAGATTGATGAAACGTGATCCAATCCAAAAAAGGCAAGAGAATCAACGGTTTCAGCAGATTATTATCATGGTACTAATACCTGTAATATTGGCACTGCGATTGTATTGTTGAAGCTAAGTAATTCCATTTCAAGATATTTTGAACCGGTTTGATTCAACTTTTGCGTCGACATGGATAGGTTGGCAGTTTATATCAAATAGATCTAGTTTATTCATTTTAAGCATGGGAATTTGATGATCAATTGGATTCCCGAACCCTCTTTCGTGTCATCGTTTGATCTTCCCTTTCCGTCTCTTATTTTTTGACATTTTCTTGGCATTTGCATTACCTCTTGGCTTACCGAACTGATAATGGTCCTGCTCGCCTATATATCTTGCTCCCTCGTACACATATGCGCATTTCAGTATCACTCGTCGACCACGTTTCAGCGACGTCACACAGTGGTTGGGACCACCGGCAGCCAGCAACAGCAAAGAATTTGGATGTGTTTCCTGACTCTTGACCTTTTCAACCGCCTTGATTTGAAAATCATCGTTTGCATTTCCACTCTCTAACTTCCACATAGTTACGCAATCCGAATTATTTTCCAATGTGAAGACAACTTCGAGTTGCGGGGGATCGTACAAAATATCATCTCGATGCCACGCCATCGACGCACCAACTTG
>Ga0115013_10002380_pt1 | contig 10521 bp, 7 predicted proteins | sample SouAtlMetagenome_2_FD_88686 | JGI IMG/M metagenome (GOLD analysis project Ga0115013, IMG submission 88686) | Marine eukaryotic phytoplankton communities from Atlantic Ocean - South Atlantic ANT15 Metagenome | ecosystem: Environmental > Aquatic > Marine > Oceanic | place: South Atlantic Ocean... | reverse complement strand
TTCGAGAGATCTTTGATGCAGCAGAAGGAGGAACGGCGGTTCTTCTTTTCGACGAAGCGGACTCCCTTTTTGGTTCTCGAGGCGAAGTAAAGCAAGCACAAGATCGCTTTGCGAATCAAGAGGTCAGTTTCCTCTTACAGCGATTGGAAGTTTTTGAAGGTTGTGCGATTCTCACCACCAATTTCCAAGAAAATATAGATGAGGCTTTCCTAAGGCGTTTTGGAGCGGTAATTGAATTTCCTATGCCCTCTCCCGCAGAACGCATAAAGCTTTGGGAACGTGCCATTCCACAAGGAGCACCAAAAGATCCCGATCTGGATATCCCCAAGCTGGCTCGCCAATTTAATATCGCTGGTGGTAATATCATCAATGCTGCCATTAACGGCTGTATCATCGCATCGTATCGTAAAGAAAGAGTAGCCATGCGACACATTGTAGAAGCCATTGCACGAGAGTTAATCAAAATGGGCAAACAGGTTAGTCCTGTTCACTTCGGAGACTACTACGAATTTGTCCAAGGCTTATAAGCGCTTCTTCTTTTACCAAATACGTTCTAAAACAAAGTGCTAGCGACAAATTACTTTGTTGCCACTAATGCTACAAGTAACGGTTTTCTGTCCACCCTTAACTGTAGTGAACAGACCGCTCGGTTCAAATTTCAGCGTACATTTTTCCAGTGGAACATTGGAAAAAGTAACTCGATTTCCACTGACATTTTTTCTGCCTCGCGCACAACCGGATATTCCGACTCTTGTTGCATCTCCTTTGATCTTTACGGTCAACGTTCCTTTTTTTGAAGGAGGTGGTTTTTGAACAGCCGTGGTTGTCTTTCGAGTGGTTTTGGTAGAACGGGTTCGCGTTCGCGTTCGAGTTACGACTTTGGTTTCGATAGGATCTTGGGTCTCCACCTCTACCACTGTTTTTATCAATGTTTGTGGAACATCTTCTTTGGTTGTAATCTCTTCCGGCTCGTTACCTTTTCCGCGAAGGTTGTAGTACATTACAGCAGCAACGGTAAAAAGCAAAAGAATAAATACAGATGTAAAAATGATCCATATTCGGTTGCTTTTCATCCCCACTTCATTCAGCTGAAAATCTGTGGAGGGATTGTTGACTACAGGATTGTTATTGGTAATCCCACCAGGGCCCATTCCGCCTGGACCAATTCCGCCAGGGCCCATTCCGCCTGGACTCATTCCGCCAGGACCAATCCCACCAGGACCCATTCCACCAGGACCCATTCCGCCTGGACCAATCCCACCAGGACCCATTCCGCCTGGACCCATTCCACCTGGACCCATTCCACCAGAACCCATTCCGCCTGGACCCATTCCACCTGAACCCATTCCACCTGAACCATACCCTCCAGAATTCATTCCGCCTGGACCCATTCCACCAGGACCCATTCCACCTGAACCCATTCCACCAGAACCCATTCCAGAAGAGAAAGCATCATTGGGAGAACTTAAGCGTGCATTTTGTTCTGATGAAGTATTTTGCTCTGGAGCAGAAATGGTAAAAAACTGTGTGGCAGAATCTTCATCTTCAAAAGAACCAGAAGCAGGTACAAAATCAAGCATTCCAGAATCATTTGGGCTACGAGCTGCTTGACTTGATCGTGAAGCTCCCCCACCGACTGGAGGTTTGGGTTTTTTTGACATATGTACTCCATCATCTTTTCGAAAAGAAGAAAATTGATTTGTATTCCCTACTTCTTTTACCTTTTTATCTGCGCTTGTTGTATGTTTTTTCGACACAAAACTCTCAATAACTTGAAATTTGGATTTTGGTTGTCGAATTAATTCCTCTATTTTCTCTTTTTCTTCCACATCAACTTGAGAAAAATAATACGCTGCAAACTCTTCGATATATGAATGCTGAGAAGATTGTGGCAATTGTTGCTGCAATGCCAATAATACATCTTGCCCATGGGAATAACGTACATCTGGATCATGCTCGAGCAATCTCGATATCGTCGGACCAATATTCGGTAGCGTGCGTTTTAGGCGATCAATATCAAAATTAAATCTTCCCAATTTTATATCTTCAAAGATAACCGCAAGAGGATCTTTTTCATCATAGGGTATCCGATACGCTGGTTCTCCCATTAACAACTCATAGAGCACCAACCCCAAAGCAAATAGATCGGTTCGATGATCCAAAGGTAATTTCAAAACCTGCTCTGGAGCCATATATATAGGTGTTCCTTTGATATTATTCTGGCATTCTTTCACATAAAAATCATTGTGTACACGAGCAAGACCAAAATCCAAAATCTTGATGGCACCCGCTGTCGTCATAATGATATTCTCTGGTTTTAGATCACGATGCACCAATTGCAAGGGGTAACCATTATATCCGGTTGTTGTGTAGGCGCAATATAGGGCATCCGCTAGTTCACAACCGATCTCGACTGCAGTATCCACAAAGATCTTCTCAGAAATGGTATTGAGATTCTGAATAATCTGTCTTAACTCTACACCAGAGACATATTCCATAACAATGGCGTGATGCTGGGGAAAATATTCAAATACACGTACAATACATCGATGGCGTATCTGCTTGAGAAACTCGTACTCCTTGTAGAGATTTTCCTTGGCCTCTTTATTTGTATGCTCATGCAGAACTTTAATGGCAACCAATCTCTCTTTGTTCTTTACAACGCCTTTTGCTAGGTATACAGCACCAAAAACACCTTCGCCTAATTTTTTTAATATCTGGAAGCGATCAAGCTGACGTCTCAATTTTTTTCCTATTTTGGTGGGTTTAGGCGTCCGACCAGTACCCTACGAATATTAAATATGGCTGCTCCCAAAATGGACAAAAATAGTATAAGTCCTATAATATTCATAAAAATAATGGACGAATGATATGGTGATCTTGGATTGGTCCACCCCTCTTTTTGTAATTTTCCGTTGGGTCCATCCAGCCATGCATGAGGATAAATATCGATTTCAGAGCTAACACTCGCCATAGAACGTATCTTGATCATCGTTTTAAAAGATTTTCTCATCCACATTGGGGAAACTTTGTAGCGAATCTCAAACCATTTGAATCTTGTCTCCGCTACCGCACGAAAAGCTTTGGCAAGTCCAGACTCACTTTCCGAAACAAAACTCTGTCCACCGCCCACTTTGGCTATCCATTCCAAACTTACATTGTCAATCCCAATTTTTTCTAATTTTCCATCGATCTGCATTCTTTTATACTGACCACACAAAATATCAACATCAACATCGGATTGATAATCTTCGCGAAAAATGACTTTTTCTCGTATTTTGGTCCCCAAACCAACGGTATAAATACGAGGAAGAACCAATAAATTACTGTCTCTATTGGTCCGTTTTTCATCGATTTTCTGAATCAGCTTCTCCAATCTTTTGGCGTTGCTGGCACAACGATCGGAGCGCGCTTGGTTATTAAAACCATCGGTTAGCACCAAAATTGTTGGTGAAGCACTTTGAAAAGCCAAGTACTCTTCGATATCCTTTGATTCCTCCAATTGATTCATTCCAAAATCAATGGCATCATACAAATGGGTGTATCCTCCCAAAGATTGTAATGTACGAACAATTGCTTTGTACTCACTCTTCGAAGATATCATACCACCAAGACGAACTGGGGTTCCATCTGTAAAGGTATACATCACCACTTGGTTGTTACTACCTTCGGGGAAAAAAGCACTGGAAACCGATGGGTTTAGCAATGCTCGCTTTACAAAATCCATGCGTGTTAATTCACGATTGTCTTTTACCACTCCAGTCAAATTATCCATAGAACCAGAACCATCAATAATCAACATATAGAGCTGTGAACCCAATATTTTTTCATGACGTTTTAGGGTGACCTTTGCGGAGGCATCTTTTTTTACATCATGCTGATCATGTACCACATCAACATATTTTTCGGTCAGAGGAATGGGTTCTGGAGAATCACCTCGCATCAACGCAAAACTGAGCTGCACTTCACCGTTTTTTCTATCGATCCAAGGCATACAGTTGACAATTTCTTTTTGCTCGTATTCCGGACTCATCTTTTGGTTTGCTGGTCGATTGAGATTTAGATTTCCGATCAGATCCAAACAATCCATTCGACTGTTGAAGATCTTAATCTCTCTATCATCGCCCTCTAATACCGTATTGTAAGATCCGATCCTTGTCATGGAATAGGGAATTACTTCTTTTTCTGGACTACCGCATCCCCAAAAGATCGATAGCCATAAGAACCAGTGCAGCATTATTTTTCCTCTCTTGGAAGCATAATGAATTCTATGACTCCGGAGTTTCCCATGTATATCAGATCCTCTGAATACAGTTGCGTTTCGGCTGGTTGCGGACTTTGTGGCTCATACTGCAGATTGACCGATTCAAGTGGTCTTTTGATCTGCGTAGCCTGCTGACTCAATCCTCGTAAAATATATTTTTGTCCAGATTCAACAAAAGCGGACACATGTAGCTCCATAACGCCTTCCTTTAAGGGAAGATACAAATCCAAACCATTGGCATACGAACCAACAAAACGTTCCTTGGTCTCTTCCGCAGTTGCATCAATCGGGACTCGATGTCCAAACCGACTTGAGGACATCACGCGTAGCCATCCCGCATACAATTCATCTGGAACACTCCAGGCACTCAGACCAAAGAAAAAACCGAATGTTAGAGATCCAAAAGCACCAGAATAGTACAAGTCCAGACCCGAAGAGTAAAAGTATAAAAAATACGTCCATACAAGAGCAAAAGACAACCCAGCAATAAAACCACCCAGAAGATGATTTCCAAAGTGATGCCAACTTTGTCTCCATCCCCGAACACTCAATGTACCCAGCGATACAGACACACCTGCGGCCAAAAATAAAAATAGCTGATTTTGAAAGGCTGTTCTATGTATATCAGCCAAATCAACCGCAATATCTTCTGTTTTGAGAAGATTCAAAAGAGAGAAGAACACCGAACCAAGCACGACTTGATACAAAAGAAATAGAACAAAGAAACTTCCAAAAGACACACCCGATGCAATCATGATTTTTAGAACTCGTTTTCGCAAAGATGTTCTTCGCATATTTCCTTCTAGAAGAAGAGATCCACCAGAAACAGCAACAACAAGGCCGGCCAACCATATGAAACCATCATAGCTCTCACCCCAAAAAGGCCCAATGTACAGAAAAAACATGACATATACCCACCAAGCGGTGGTGGAAAATATGCCACACCACAAAGCAACTTGTACGTGTCGCATCCATGTATATGGGATTAAAAAAATATTCATTTTCTTTTTCGGAAGTTTTTTTCAATTGGGTTTATATTACAAAGAGAAATATAGATATATTTTTGTAATTCGTAATTTATGAATGATGTAATTTATTTATTTTTTTATCCAGCTGCTTATATAATCTACTTGATATTCAATTGGTTTTGTATACAAACTAGAATTTTAGACGAATTTTCAAAAAATTGAGGAATCCATGCAATTTTTGGCAACTTATCTTAAACTCGCTCCGGAATTTGGAGGTACCGAATTTGGGCCTTATGAAGAACTTGAAGTCTCTTTGGGCTCAAAACAAGCATCCTGTAGTATCTTTATCCCACCTACGTTTGGTGTTTTGCCCATCCATGCCAAGCTCATTAGAAAAAGCCCTACCGATGTCATCCTAATCCCTGCCGAACGATCTGCACAAATCTATCTTTGGAAAGGTCGATCTCGAAATCCAAAACAGATCTTTGTTCCCACAGCGGTAAAAAATGGAGATAGTTTTGCTCTGGTATCTCCCAAAGGTCCAAAATTCCACATCATCTTTCGCGAGCTCCCACCTGAGGTCGTGAAAGAACGCCAAGAGTCGATCGCAAAGAAAAAAGGGTTATCGGGAAGAGGACGACTCAACAAAGATGCAATGGCTGCAGAAGCCAAAAGACAGGCATGGACTTCGCTTCTTGTCACAGGGCCTGCACAGATCGCACAACGAGCCTTTACGTTTGTCAAATCCGGTGCCATTTTCCAGCCTCGAAACATATTTATTGGTTTGGGAATCTTCGGTGGATGGATCCTGGCAGGAAGTCTATCTTGTAGAAGCAACAAGATTCAAAGTGGAATGTCTGAGCGAATCGATATGGAGAAACGAAATGTGGATGAGTGCCAACGACAAAATGAAGCCCTAATGCCATTCAAAGATGGTGCTGATTTTGATTTTGATAATCTTGTCACTCTGCTGATCTCTCCCAAGCTAACCGCCGATCTCGATGATGATACCACCATTCGAAATATGGTAAAAGAAGAGGCTCAAAACCTATTTGAGGAGGACTATAAGGATAAAAAATACAGCTGGGTATTGGGTAAAAACAGAGGTCTAACGACTGAATATAGCTCTTGGAACAAACGTGTCATGGTGGACAAAAAACTCGATATGACAAGCAAAAAACTTCTTGCATGGCTCCCACCTATCAAAGATGATCGAACCCAAACCTTCCGAAAAACGCTCAACTCTTTAGAGGACGATGTGTGTGCCAGAGGCATAACCAGCTTTACCTATCGACAAGCTCGTAATCTTGGGCTCAATGTTATGCCTGATGGATACTTTCCCGGAATGGAATCAAAAATTGACAAAGAGAATCTTCGGATCGTCGAATTATCCAAGAATGTCAACAAGTACAATCTCGACAATTCTCTCCTGCCTTCATACTTTCAGGAGCTCGAAGAAGGACAAGAAAGAACCAGCCCTCCAGAAACATCCTATGAAAGTGGAAAGAAATCAAATACGTTTTGTATCTTTCAAGAAGGAAGTGATGATAGAGATAGCAATGCCAAGGTTCTCTCTGGCATCAAAAAACAGTTTTCACACTCCGATATGAATGAGGCAAGTAGCATATCACAGATTGCAAGAATCTATTCCGCTGAATTGGAAGGGCAAAATTACAGTGATCGAAAGAGCAAAAGCACCGACATCAAGTTCAAACGAAATGTCGGTCTCTCATTAAAGCGGTCTGGTTTAAAAGGTGCTGAATGGGCCCAAAAAGAAACCGCGAGAGTAATCGCACAGGCGCTTGTTCTGCCTTGTATGATCAAACTAAGCGGAAACAAAGATATCAAAAAGCGATTCTTTCCAGAGAAAAATCTTGAGCCCAATGCGGTTGGTTGTCTTGCGCTTCGATGGATTTTGACAGAAGAATCAGGTGATAGTTAATCTCCGATGATCGTACACGCTTACGGTGCTATTCCTTCCGAAAACCGATAACGAAAGAAGCAATCCAAATCAGAAGCATTCCACCTATTCCAGCTGTAGAGCAACCTATTCCGCCTTTTTCATTCGCAAGAGTAGAAGCTGGCACAACCCAAGACGTATCCTCTGAACTAGAAGAATCGGTTGTATCTGTTGTTTCGGTCGTCGTATCAGTCGTTCCTGTTGTCGACCCTGTATCTGTCGATGCTGTATCTTCTGCTGTATCTTCTTCTCCGAGACTTGCGGTATCTTCTATCGCTGTATCTTCTATCGCTGTATCTTCTGCTGTATCTTCTGCTGTATCTGCAAAAGAAAGACTGCACACCAATAATAGGCTCCACATATTGACTCCAAGAATTATTCTGCCTTCCACTATATCCAAAAATAACGAGAAGATCCAGAAAGCAAGAGGAATTCTCTGCAAACACCTCTGTTATTTTATCACGTGACATTCCTGTGTGAAAAGCCAAAATCGACTAAGGTTCGAATAGACTTATGGAATATACGTAAGCAATAACAATCATGTGTATATAAAATTTAAGGAGTCCATCACAATGCAATTCTTTTTTCTTCTGATTGCTTTCTTTTCATCTGCATATGCTGCAGATCCAAATAAGCCACATCCACACCAAGGAATCGCAACAAAATTTGCTAAGCCCACCAAAACACAACTAACGGCTGCTGAGACACAAAAAATAAAATCCGGAAATCCCATTCTCAAGCAAGTCAAGAAAAGCAATGGTGGACGAGGAATCGCAGTTATGGATGTCAATGCTTCGCAGGAAAAGGTATGGGGAGTGATCACAAACTACAAAAGATATCCCACCTACATACCTGAGCTCAAAAGTGCTGCCAACTACAAGGCATCTCCGCAACATGCCTATACCAAATTTGTTCTCAGCAGCATGATGATGACCATCGAGTACTACGTCAAGCATAATCTTTACAAGGAAGAGGGCTATGTCACATGGACTCTCGACTACACTCGAGAAAGCGATCTCGACGATTCTACAGGATGTTGGTTTATGTATCCATCCCCGGACAATCCAGGGCATACACGAGTAGAATACACCATCGATGTTCGAGTCTCTGGTTGGGTACCACAGTTCGTACAAGATATCTTGGCCGAAAGAGGTCTAAAAGACGCTACGAAATGGGTAAAAAAAGCCGCTGAGTGATTTTTCTCTTTCTGGTACCAAAGGCAGCATGTGCTGCCTTGGTTGTTTTTTGCCTCACAACTCTCTTTGTATAAACCCATCCCAAAGACCTTCAAAAGAAGAAAAAATAGCATTTCTGGGTCCACAAATGTATTTCTCCACAAAGAAATCTTTGGTTGAAACAAGTGTATGAATTACATGAAAGAAGAAAGTCGATCTTTTGGAGGATATATGCTTTTCTCAACGTTATTGCTTCTCATCAGCTGTGACAATTCTTTTGAGCTTGCTGAACAACAAGGAACCATTGCTGGATACGAAAAATTTATAGAAGAGAATCCCGATCACAGCAATGTTGGACTCGCCAAGAAAAAAGTCCAAACGCTCAAGCTTAGCAAAGCGCGTGAATCACAAAAAGTAGAAGACTATGATTCTTACCTAAAGGAATACAAATCACAAAAAGAATCTGAAGAATACAAGTCTGCTTTTTTGGAGTTGTTGGAGCTCGAATGGCTAAATGCAGAGGAAGAAGATAATTTCGATACATATAACAACTTTATAGAAAAATATGAGTATACACTTCACAAACGAATCCCAACAGCAAAGAAATACAGAAAGGTTGCGAAATACAACAAAGACCTTGTCATGGAAGCTTTGGATAAAGAACAAGTAGATACCTCAAAATCAAGCAGCAAAAACTGCACCGCAGGTGGTACAGAATCCAACGGATGGATGTTCACTACCCATTTCACAAACAATACTGGAAAAGATATCAAAGCTGTTCGCGCAAAAGTACAATTCCTCGATGAAAACGGCAAGGTGATTGACGAACATGCTACTGACTCTACAGTTGTTATTGGGGATTTGTATGGAAGGGCATATGCTACCCCGAAAAGACGAAAAGCGCCTTTTAAAGTGGGAGAAAAGAGACAGTGGTGCTACATAACAGGAGACATCCCTCCCAATTGGTCGAAAAAAATAAAAATTCGACTTCTCGATCTTGTATTTATGAATGATTAGCTTTCTCTGGGCTTGTATTCCCATACAACCCTCTGCAGAGCAGACCTGCTTTACAGAGACGCCACAAGCTGGAGAAATACGGATTCACCCTGTTTCATGCTTTAATGAGCGTTCCAATCCCTATATTCGCAATGGTGATTGGATCATCGAAAATCGTGATCTTCGATTTGCGATTCGAAATCCAAGTTCATCGATGACCCATTATGATGGTCCTGGAGCCTCCATTATTGATACAGGCGAAGAAGCAATCTTCTTTGAACTCCGCAGCAACGAGCTCCCCAATCCACTATCTGAGCTCATAGACATCCAAGAAGAGACAGCAAGCCTATCTTTTCTTCATCGCAACAATGTTGTTTTACAGTACAACCTGCATGTCGATTCTAACAAGCTTTCCATCAACAGCGAATCATCATGGAGTATGTACCTCTATCCACAGAGCCATTCTTTTGGCAATACCTTGATCTCCTCCAATCGGAAGCAAGGAATCTATATTGATGGAAAGATACAGCAAGAAGAACAGCATCTTCATATTGAAGATCTCCGATCCATACACCTCGGGTCGTGGGAAGAACTCTACAAAGAGCAAGGGATATTACAATCGGTAGTATGGATAGATGATACGGTTCCTCCCTATGCCTTATTGCTCCGAAATGAAGAACGAAAATATTTTGTCGCGATGCAGGAGACATTCAATGGATACATTCCTGAGGATGCTACAGAGTGGACACTGTATGCTCCTGGATGTCAAGAAAATTGGGTAAAAATCGATGAAGAACCACAATTGGGAGAATGTCTACGACATCTCATGCGGGTATCTGACAACAGTGGACACTCGATCTGGGCACAAACCCAAGAAGGTGATCTCATCCCCAAAAATGGAGGATATATCTATACTGCAGAAGATCCAATCACCATATCCGCCGGTGCTGCATACGAAAAAGATGTTTTCACCGATAGTACAAATATCCAATTGGAAAGAATTCATCCCAATTATTGTGCTTTCCACCCCTTCATTGAGAGTACAAATCCCAATTCAACAATCCCCATCTTGCTGGGTGCGGGTGTGAAAAATGCAATTCTTAGCACAAGACATTTCATCTCCCCATTTTCCGTACATCTTCCATTATTTTCACAGCA
>Ga0115013_10002379_pt1 | contig 10526 bp, 10 predicted proteins | sample SouAtlMetagenome_2_FD_88686 | JGI IMG/M metagenome (GOLD analysis project Ga0115013, IMG submission 88686) | Marine eukaryotic phytoplankton communities from Atlantic Ocean - South Atlantic ANT15 Metagenome | ecosystem: Environmental > Aquatic > Marine > Oceanic | place: South Atlantic Ocean... | reverse complement strand
GCAGACGCGGAGGCTAAAGCCAAAGCAGAAGCAGAGGCAAAAGCTAAGGCAGACGCGGAGGCTAAAGCCAAAGCAGAAGCAGAGGCAAAAGCTAAGGCAGACGCAGAAGCGTTAGCAAAGATTCAATCGGAATTAGCTACGCAAAAACAAGAAAATAAAGTATTATCAACACAAGCAGAAAAAGAATTAGATAGGCAAATTAGAAATACTGTAAATAGAAACTTAATACGTCAACAACAAATCGCTTATTTACAACGGTTAAGACAACATCAGCAGAAAAAAAGACGTTTTGGTTTAAAGTTTAAATAATATAATTAAATAACTATGTTAGAATATTTGTGTTATGGGTGTGTAGGTACATATTATTTAACATTTTGTGTTTTTGCTGGCTATACTTGTTATCAAGAAAGGCGAGAAGCACAACAAGCAAGAATGAGAGAGTATTACGAAATTAACCAACGAGAACCGCCTAATATTGAAATGATGCCAGAAAGAGAATTTTCGAGGATTAATAGATTAGACCCAATTATTGAAGAATTAGAAGAAAGTTTTTGAATTCTGATAATATTAAAAATTTTATAATATTATCATTTTAATTAAACACAATTAAGCGTCTTGTTCGTTCTGGCGACGACCCTGTGGGCGTCTGCGTCCACCATTTCTTCCACCACGACGATTGTCCTCCCTAACAAGAGTCCACGTCTCACCCTCTCGTGGACCTGAACCATGAAGTCTCACGGTGCGACCGCCGCGCTGATGCGAGCGACGCTGGTTTGTGCCTCTCGAACCCTGTTCATCATCACCTTCACCATCTTCTTTCTCTGCTCGCTGCTGACGCTGCTCATTACGAGTCTCACACATTAGTTGACCACCATAAGGTCCAGTAAGATTAGCGGCTTGGTAAGGATGAGCTGAGCTATCACTTCCGCGAAGAGTAAAATGAACATACTCTCCCTGAACTAGGTACTTATATTGCTCAGAACCAACCTGAACTCCCGTATGATGAACAAAAATATCTTCACCAACGCGGTCACCGCCTTCATCGCCGACTACGGTACAAAAACCATAACCAGCCTTATTATTAAACCACTTGACGCGGCCAAAGTAACGAGTAGTTTCGTCGAAATCCTGAGAGGATGTTGTATCTGCCATTTTAGAATCTGCCATGTTATAAGCTATCTAGATGAAGAATCTTTAAATCCCTTTACATAAATAATAAAATAAATTGATTTTAGTTATTAATATAGCTTTCATATCACATAACATTCATGATGAACGAGATAAGCAAGGTAATTATAACCTTCCTAATTATTGTACTTCTTACATCAACCATTCATTGGGCATTACACGTATTATATTCGATGTGGTGCGCTCCACATACCCTAACAGGACTTTTAAATTCATTCTTTACTCTAGGTTCGCCTCTTTGTCAGTTTATTAATTATCTTCAATTTGAACTAGCAAAAAACTATATTACTATATGGACAACCGCAGGTGTAGCAGTTATGGGATATATAACTTCGAAAATACTCAACAAATGAATATATAAAATTTATATAAAGATTTATTTATAAAACTAATAAATGAAAGATACTACCAAACTAGGAATATATTTTTTAATAGGTATTATAATGCTTGTAGTGCCTCTTACTTATACCCTAACAATAATGGCAAATAATCTTAAAAACATTGATACATATGAAATTGTTTTATCAGTTGATAAATTAATTCAAAGTCTGGGTAGAATCGACAGATTAAACAATAAAATAAATAATTTAACTATTACCCTAAGACAAATAAAGTTTAATGAAATAGAAACTATTCTTATTTCTATTAATCGGACGTTGGCTTCAATGAAAGTAAACATTGGACCATTTGTTATACAATCCACCGGACAACCAGACCCATCATCTATACAAAACCCACTAAGACTATAAAGTTTAACTATTTCTTAATATTAAAATTGAAAAATATTAAAAAATATAGTTAATGAATAACTATTAACGATGAAGATTTGTAATGACAGCTTTAATGCAGAAACACCTGAATTGGCTTCTATATTCGCTCGTTGGCCTTTTACTTTATCTGATTTCCAAAAATTCGCAATTGATGGTATTCTCAACGGAAAACATGTTATCATTACTGCCCACACAGGAAATGGTAAAACACTTCCTGCTGATTTCGCAATATCGCATTTTACTAAATTGGGAAAGAAGGTAATTTACACCAGTCCAATCAAAGCTTTAACCAACCAAAAATATAATACCTTTTCAGAAAAATACCCGGAAATTGAATTTGGAATTATTACTGGTGATACCACCATGAATCCTGGAGCTCAATGTTTATTTGTTACTACTGAAATCTTAAGAAATACTTTATTTAAAAAGAAATGGCTCGATGCGAATGAAGATAAAAAAGAACAAATTACTCTAGATATTGATATTAATCCAGATGAACTTGGAGCAGTAGTATTTGATGAGATTCACTATATTATGGATAAAGAACGCGGTCCTGTTTGGCATGAATCTATTATGATGTTGCCCAATACTGTTCAAATTATAGGATTGTCTGCGACCATTGATAGACCTTGGGTACTTTCGGAATGGATTGAAAAGATGAAGGAACGAGAAGTTTGGTTATGTCCAACCACAACACGAGTTATTCCTCAACACCATTACGGATTTGTTACCTTCCCAAAATCTGTAATGGATAAATTACCTTCTGATAAACGAGATGAGTTTGAAAAAATGTATGAAAAAGAATTACTAATTAAGAGCCCAAAAACGCATTTTGAAGACAAAACATATTACGACATTACGAAAATGTTAAAATATTTGCGTGAAAACAAGGTTTGGATTGATAAATTCTTTGTATTTAATCAATTGATTAAGTATCTTAAAATCAAAAATTATTTACCTGCTATTTGCTTTGTTTATTCAAGAAAACAAGTTGAAATTATTGCTAGCAAAATCAATATATCATTATTTGAGGAAGGGTCGAAAATTCCTTCTACAATTGAGAATGAGTGTAAACAAATATTAATCAAAAAAGTATCTAATTGGCGCGAATATGTGAATCTTCCAGAATTTAAAAGATTGGTGAAATGCTTGGAAAAGGGTATTGCTGTTCATCACGCAGGAATGATACAAATCTTTAAAGAAATGATTGAACATTTATTCGAGAAGAAATACATTAAGCTATTGATTGCTACAGAAACATTTGCCGTTGGTGTTGATATGCCAGCCCAATCAGTTATCTTTACTGCTTTACAAAAATTCAATGGTAGTAAATTCCGATGGCTAGAACCTCATGAATGTTCTCAGCAAAGCGGAAGAGCAGGACGAAGAGGTCAAAAAGAGAAAATTGGAAGAGTATGGCATATGTTTAACCTGTTTGATATTAAAAATGCTGTGCCGGACATAACAACTTACAGGCGATTATTGGAAGGAACTCCCCAACCATTTAAATCAACATTTAAGATTCATTTTAATCTTATACTTCGATTAATGTCAATGGATTCATTTAATATTGAAAATTTTATGAGAAAAAGTCTTATGTCTAATGATATAGCAAAGGAAATCAAACGAATTGAAGATGATATACAACATTTTCAAGGCATTTTACAAAAGAAAATGGTTGTTCCTCTAAGAATCGATTTAGAAATATTAGAGCGTTATGATGAAATTATGATAAAAATACTAATGGCTTCCAAGAAACTTAAAAAACAATTGTCTAGAGAAAAGTCAAACATAGAACAAAGTAGCAAATTCTTTCAAACAGAATATGATAAATTCACTGCTATTAAATATGTCAAATCTGACTTAATGAAAAAAGAAAAGGAACTTGTAAACGTGAAAGAACGAATTAGCAATCAAATAAATTTACATTGTAGAATTCTGAATGAAAATGAATTTCTACAAGAAAACAATCTAACAGAAAAAGGATTACTCGCGGCGAATATACAAGAAATGCATTGTCTGGCTATGGCTGATATTCTAGATGATAGGGTATTTGAAACACTTAGTACCGCAGAACTAGCAGCCGTACTTAGTATATTTACATCCGTTTCAGTAAAAGATGAAGACTCTATTGTGAAGGTTGAGCATGTAGAAGCTCCGGAAAAGGTTAAAAATACTATCAAGAAAATCAAGCGTGCTTACAATAAATATTATGATATTGAATCATATCATCAAACCGATTTTGTAAATGATTATGATATACATTATAATATGTGTGAATTGGTTTATCGATGGTGTAAAGCAGAAGATGAAGCAACATGTCATAAAATATTTGAAGAGGCTATTTACTACAATATTAGTCGTGGTGAATTTGTAAAAGCAATGTTGAAAATTAATAATATAGCACATGAATTAGAAAAAATAGCTGAATTACAAGGTAATATGAACCTTTTAGAAAAAGCGAAATCAATTTCAGAAATAACATTAAAATCAATTGCCACAAATCAATCTTTATATTTGTAAGTATTTAAATTAATCATTATTTATTAAATTAAATGCCATCTATGGAGGATTATGAAGAAATTGGTGAGACCGTAGGACGTCTTATTTTAAAAACTAAAAATCCGAAATTAACATTTTTTTCTTTAGTACTTACACCGGTTATTATGTTTATCTTAATAAAAATTTTATTCGCTTAATTTATAATGAACGGAAAAAATAGACGAGTAAGAGGTTGTTTTTCTCGCGGAATACCAACTTTTACAATATTAAAAAAGGCTCCGCTACCTGAAACGCCGCCAATACCACCATTGCCAACTTATAATCTACCTGTTTTTAGTAATTCATTAACAGAAAATCTAAATCTTAGTCAAAAAGCACTGACAGAGTATTTCGAAACATATAATTATGTACAAAAAGAAGAAGAATATAGCTATGACAATAATACTCCTGGTGCTATTATTAAACTTCGACAGTCAAATTTTACAAATGGAACGGTTCGTATTACCAAACCTGGTATTTATATTTTGCAAGAAAATATAGCCTTTGAACCTAATCCAAATAATGATTTCATGCCTACTTACCAACAAATCGCCAGTGGTCAATATCCGGTTGGGACTGCGGGTGCTTACCATCTTGGTTTTTTTGCGGCTATAACTGTAGAAGCTAATGGTGTTATTTTGGATCTAAATGGAAAAACTATTCAACAAACTAAATTACATAACTTACAACAACGCTTTTATGCAAATATTGAAATGGCAAGTGCTCCATTTATTCCCAATCAAGGACCAGGTGATTTTTCTAATCCATCAAACTTCGTTGCTGGAGAGAAAGTGTTAATTAAAAATGGCATTTTAGCTCGTTCATCACATCATGGAATTCATGGAAACAAAATGAAGGATATAATTATTCAAAATCTCTCCACGAAAGAGTTTGAAGTAGCTGGAATTGCTTTGAATGGAGCAATCAATAGTATATTAGACAACATTATAATAGATAGTACTTCATTAGACATTCGCGTCTTATCAACATATTCACAAGCAAGATTTATTCGTAGTTTTTTGAAAACAGTAAAAACAAATTATCCCACAACAACAATTGGTGCAAAATCAATTGACACTATTATTGATGAGTTAAATACTGGATTAGAAGATGCCAAAAATGCCGTTATGGCAGGAAATACACCGTCCAATATGTTTGGAAATAATAATTTTGCGGATGGTTATGATGGAAATGTATATGGATTAGTATTAAATGTAAATGGTGTTGTTATTAATGGATTTATTGAGACAAGACCATCTTCTGCTATTGGAAACCAGGATATTTATTTACAAGATATAACTATTAAGAATATTATATCACGACCTGTAGAAATTATCGCGTTAAATGCTACTCCATCTTCTGGTGGCGCATATGCTGGTTCAAGACAAGCAGGTCCTGTTGGAGATGTATTAGAAATAGAAAACATAACAGATACTGATAGAACGTATAAGGAAAATATATTGGCAAACGCTCAACTTATTATCGCCAAAAATAATGACCCCAAATTAGGTACTACCAATATTGAAATGCCTATTGTAAATTGGGCTGAAAATAATACGGATTTATCTGGTGTCATGGATGCAAATAATTATTATTATGTCAAAGGAGGAGACAGCATGGGTCATACCATGAAGGGAAATATTGGTTTATTTATATCAGCTGGAGAGAATATTAGAGTAAATGGGTTTATTATTAATACTATCACAAGCAAAGGTTCTGCTGTAGGACCAGATGCTTCAGGAGTATATCAAGGAGGAGACTCTAGAGGAGTCATTGTTACTGGTTCCGCAAATATTGATTTGGATTCTTCGGTAATTACTAACGTAACAACTGAAAATAGTAACGCAACCGCACAAAACATACAAGTACTAGGAACATCTACTAATATTAAAAAAGATGGAGTACCTATTACTGTGTAAGTTTAGTATTTAAATATATATACATTTTTTCCAATGAATTTTCCATATTAACACCGTGTGTTTGATAAAGAATTTTATAGTTTTTTTCGACAGGGTTATAAGAAATTAATTGTAAAGTAGTATTTGTTCCTCCTGGATACAATAAATTATAATTGAAACTCGCGAAACAATTTGTATGTTTTTCTACTAATTTTGAAATCATATATTCACCTTCATAGATATTGCCAAATGATATCTTTTCCATTATTAAACTATAGGTTATAACATTTATATCTTTGTGCTTAAAAATATTTTTAATTATCTAGATTATACATATGGATCTTAATTTAGATAATTATAGTGATATAGAAATAATTAATTTACTACATTTGCCTATAAAAGACGATTATACCTTGCCAGAATTAAAAAATAACACACTTGACCATGTTAAAGTAATATTAAATACAGACGATGAACTAGTAGGCAATAAACGAGAAATTACTGATTTTTTCATAAAAGCTTTTTTAAGATTAGCAAAAAACTATAATGTTAAAGTTGACCCATTCGAAATGCAGGAATTCGAATCCGTGAAAGTAGGTTTATTACCACCATTACACGAAAATCTAGTAGTAAAACAAAGCAATAGTTTTGTTGTGAAACATAAGGACGCTGAACCACTAGATACCTTTAATTCACATTTAAAAGCTGGGATGATTAATCCTTTAAAGCGCAAAGAAACAAGAAGAATATTAAATGTAAATACCAGATTTAGAAATAACTACAAATCAACAAGTTCAACTAATTTTATATTTTCACTTCCATATATGCTGAAAAATGTTGTTTCTATGAAACTTGTAAGTAATGAATTTCCTTCATCCGTCTATACTTTTTCAGATAAACTTTGTTCTAATTCATTTAGCGTAACAACCTATGATATTTCAGGGGGATTAAAAGTAAATGTATCAACTAAAATAGTAGAAATTCCAAATGGAACTTATCCACCAGATGATTTAGTTTTCTATTTAAATAATAATGTTTTTAATACACCACCATTAGATATTATAGAAGTAAGTTATAATGAAAATACTGGAAGACTTAGTTTTAGTAGAAAATCTTCTGCTTCTCCTGATAGTTTTTTTAATTTAGATTTTTCGTGCAAAAATAAAAATCCTTGTTCTTATACAACACACGGGGAGATTGACCCGGCACAATTAACCGCAGGATGGTTAATGGGTTTCAGAAAATCCATATATAAGTGGTCTGATTATACAACAACACCAGTTTATACTGGAGAAGGCATTTATGATTTTCAAGGAACAAGATATTTTTTATTATTAGTAAATGATTATCAGCATAATCACGGTACGTCGATTATTTCACCCTTTAAAGAAGATATGTTGGCAGATAATAATATATTAGCCAAAGTGTCTACCGATTGTTGTAAAAATTCTTCTTGTTGTGAACACGTGGAGAGAAAATACTTTGGTCCAGTAAATCTAACTAAATTAGAAATAAAATTAATGGATGAATATGGAAGAATATTAGATATGAATAATATGGACTATTCGTTATCCTTCGAGCTGGAAATTTTATATGATTTATAATTATTGTAATTCAATTCGAATTTTTTGTTTCAACTGATTTTCATCCATAAATATATATAATTTAAATGTTTGAGCAGATAGATTTTCTTTATCGTGTCTAGAAGTAAATCTATTTATCATTTTAAACTCAGGAAAATATACCATATATTGGTATAAATCATCATTTCGAATAATTTTATCAAATATAAATCCAGTATGAATTCTACTCAATAATGCCTCATCGCTAGCACAAATATTCAAAAGAGAACAATCGTTTTGGACCTTTCTAATAGAACGCATCGTTTGATTAATATAATCAAAAGCTTCTGGATTTGTCCACCTTGTATAAAATGCTAGTCTGTCACCAGTTAGTTTCATAAATCCCAGAGAATCCTGTATAATTATACTATTCAACAAATCGACTAATCTTCGAATTGGTGATGTGATATGAACATACGCATCTAACCGCAACATATCATGACTTTCTACTTGTTCAAATTTTACATATTGACCACCAAAACTATTCCACATTTTTAAGAATTTTTGAACATCTTCTGGCATATGTGTTGGAGCTGTAAAATTTCCATTAAATTTAGCAGACCTAAATATGCCAATTTTATTTTCTTTAAGATAAGTAGCCGAAACATAATTCATCAAAATCATCAAATAAGCAATTAAATCATGACAATTAGTAACGTTATCAATATATTTTTTCGCTTTGTTCATCTTTTTCACATATCGCAATATTGTTTTGAACGTCTTATCGTTGCGCTGTTCATCTGTATCGTATCTGAAATTTTTACGAATACAAATACAAGTGTTTCTAAAATCTGTGTTTTCTACTTTCCAAGTATCTTTATTTATTACCAAATCTAAAGTTAAAGCAAAACGAGAGCGATTTTCTTGAAGACTACATAAAGCATCTGATAGTATAGTAGGAAGCATTGGTCGCTTTCTATCTGGTAGATAGATAGTTGCGATTCGTTGAGAAAATGAGCTCCACAAATTCAATGCATCCATCCAGAAAGATACATTAGCAATGTAGATACTCAAGATAAATTTATTATCTTCTAATTCTTTGATACCAAAAGCATCGTCAAAATCCTTACTTGTCTTTGGGTCAATAGATATCACATCCCAGCCACGACGGTCTTCAACATTATAAGTTTGCTGAATTTGGTCAATAAATTCATTCTCAGATTTAGTTTTAAGAGCTTTCATAGTAACTTTATTGAAATTCTGAATAGACGCATACAAACTCTTACAATAAAGCTGATATTCATAGAAATTAGATAAATTAGTCACATCGCCGAGAACCTGAACAATCATTCCTTGTGGATGTTTAGAATTCCAATGATTATATTTAAAGACTACGTATTTGTTATATTGTTTTTTATTAAAACCCAATCTTATTTGGTAAGGAATCATAAATATAGGAAGTCTTCTGTCGTCTGGAACACATTTATAGAGGAATTTATTTTTATGTTTTCCATATCTTTTATTACCTTCTAATACTAAAACACCCGGAATATTTGGCATTGAGCGTGTAGTTGAGTGTTGGATAATTACTTTTTTAGTGGATGTATCATAATCAAATATATCTTGATTTAAAAGTTTATGTTCTACAGGATTTAAACTTGGAATAGAATCATCACCTGAAAGAGTAGAGGCATTAATAATGTTAAATGATTCGTAATTCCTGTCTGCTACGTGCAGCTTAAAAGGCATTGTTGTTTAGTATAATTAAACAACAATTGTATATATTCAATTTTCTTTATTTACAAAAGTGTTGTTTCAGCAATTTTAGCTGTTACAAGATATGGGTCCATGTTACTTGCTGGTCTTCTATCTTCAAAATAACCCTTTTTATTTTTAACTGTTTCTCTTGGAATACGAATAGAAGCACCTCGATCCGCCACTCCTGTACTAAATGTATTAATATCAGCTGTTTCATAACTACCAGATAATCTCATATTATTATCCTTGCCGTAAATTGCGATATGTTCAGCATGTTTGTCTTTTAATTTTGCCAAAGCGTTATTAATTACATCCATACCAGCATCCGCTCGCATTTGTTTTGTACTATAATTTGTATGACATCCAGAACCATTTAGTTTTGTTTTAAAAGGCTTAGGGTGAAAATCTATCGATAATTCCTTTTGTTCAGCTGTACGTACTAAAATATACCTAGCCAAGTGTAATTCATCCGCAGCATCAATACCCACATTCATTATTTGAAACTCAGCTTGACCAGGTGCCACTTCAAAATTTAATCCAGTAATATTCAAACCAGAATCTACCATATGAGTTACAGCTTCGTCAACAAACTCTCTAATAGCACAATTACCTTTTCCTACACCACAATAAAAAGGTCCTTGAATATTTTCTTCCTTTGACTTTGCATACATCATTTTATCCATTCCCACAGGATAACCTCTTACACTTGTTCTAACAAAAAACTCTTGTTCAAGCCCATACCATGGTTCAGATTCTCGAACCACTTTTTGACTAAAAATCTTCATAGCATTTACTCTTGTATTATCCGG
>Ga0115013_10002378_pt1 | contig 10529 bp, 10 predicted proteins | sample SouAtlMetagenome_2_FD_88686 | JGI IMG/M metagenome (GOLD analysis project Ga0115013, IMG submission 88686) | Marine eukaryotic phytoplankton communities from Atlantic Ocean - South Atlantic ANT15 Metagenome | ecosystem: Environmental > Aquatic > Marine > Oceanic | place: South Atlantic Ocean... | reverse complement strand
CCAAAAACTAATTTTTCCAAATATACCATATGTAGTACCACTACTTGCGGTTGATTTATTATTAAATCTTCTTTGTTTCTACATTATTAGCTTTTTTTAATGCTTTACTTTGTTCCCATTTTTCAATATCCTTATTTATCATAATAAATTAATTAAGAAAATTTTCTGTCAACAGAATATTTTCCAGCACCGGTCATCATTAATATCACAAATACGGTTAAAAATAATAGAGCTTTTTCAACTCTACCAAACGAATCGCCCCAATGAACTATAAAAGCTGCTACAAACATCGTTGCTGCAGGGAAAAAACTGAAAAATTTGGTCTTAAATCCTATAATTATAAAAATAGGAGCTAAAAATTCAGAAAAAACAGCTAGAATTAAAGTAGGAATTTCTCCGATTCCAAGCGGGTTAGAAAAACTTAAGTTTCCTTCAAGTAATCTATTTAGTTTTCCTAATCCATGACCGTAAAGCATTGAACCTGCAAAAACCACCCTTAATATAAGTAAGGCTATATTATTCATTTTTATTTTTTTTGGTTTGATGAACAAAGATAATTAAATTTAAAAAAAGATGAATTTTATGAAAAGAAGAAAATTTTTAAAAAATGTAAGTTTAGCTGGAATTGGATTAACTAGTTCTAGATTACTTGGTCAAGTAGAAAATAATATTGATGGATACATTACAAATAGACCTAACACTAATGATAGAACCTTCACTAGTTTAGCAGTTGAAGAAACAATAAAATTTATCAAATCCAAAATAAGTGACCCTCAATTATCTTGGATTTTTGAAAATTGCTACCCTAATACCCTTGACACAACTGTTGACTATGAGGTTATTGACGGCAAACCTGATACATTCATCATAACAGGTGATATTGATGCTATGTGGCTAAGAGACTCAACTGCACAAGTTTGGCCCTACCTACCTCTTGTTACAAAAGATGAAAAAATTAAAAATTTAATAAAAGGGTTAATTAATAGACAGGCTAAATGTGTTATCAGAGACTCATATGCAAACTCTTTTTACAAAGACCTTTCAAAGGTTTCAGCTCACAACAAAGACATACCCACACCAATTGCAGGAGTACACGAACAAAAATGGGAAATTGATTCTCTTTGTTATGTAATCAGATTAAGTTATAATTATTACAAATTGACTAAAGATGATTCAATTTTTGATGAAAATTGGATTAAGTCTACAAAACTTATATATGATACTTTTTTAACTGAACAAAGAAAAGACGGTAAATCACCATATACATTTATTAGAAATGGTACTGCAATGGTAGATGCACCTTTATTCTCAGGTACTGGAAGACCGTTTAAACCTAACGGTTTAATTTGTTCAATGTTTAGACCATCTGATGATGCTACCATGTATCCATTTTTAATTCCATCAAATATTTTTGCGTCAATTTCAATGAATCAATTATCTGAAATATATCTCAAACAAAAAATTGACAATTCTTTTTCAGAAAAATGCTTACTAATGTCAATAGAAATTGATAATGCAGTTAAAAAATATGCTATTAAGGAACATCTCGATTTTGGAAAAATTTATTCTTACGAAATTGACGGTTTTGGAAATAATTTATATATGGATGATGCAAATGTTCCTTCATTAATGTCATTAGCGTACTTAGATTCAAAATTTGAAGAAGATCAAACATATATAAATACTAGAAAATTTTTACTAAGTAATAACAACCCTTATTTCCTTAAGGGAAAAGCAGCTGAAGGCCAAGCAAGTCCACATACTGGAAAAGATAAAATATGGCCTATGGGAATTATTTTAAGAGCTATGACAAGCAAAGATGATGATGAAATAAAAAAATGTTTAAAGATGCTTGTTAATACTCATGCAGGAACAGGATTTATGCATGAGGCTTTTGACAAGGATAATCCAAATAATTACTTTAGAACATGGTTTGCATGGGCAAATACTCTTTTTGGCGAGTTGATAATTAAAATTCAAGATGAAAGACCTCATTTATTGAAGTTTAATTATTCAATTTAAAACTTGATAACTTTTTCTGTTTGAGTAATACCAGACCTTGTCTTAATTTTAAGAATATATATTCCTTGAGTTAATTTTTCTAAATTTTTATTAATTCTTTGCATACCAGAATTTAATATTCCTGAATGAATATTATCAACAAGTGAACCTTTTAGGTCAAATATATTAATGGTTACAAAATCACTTGATTCCAAATCTAATAATATATATAAACTTTCAATAAAAGGGTTTGGATAGACTCTTGTAAATAATAAATCTTCTTCATTAACTGATGCTGTAGCAGAATTTATAGCGTCTGGACTTCCATGATAGTTTATATTACTCCAACTAGTTGGAATGGAATTATCATAGGATGGGTCAATTAGCTCCAATGTATAACCATCTCCATTAGATAATGGTGGCCACGGTGATGTTGACTCATAATAAACCTCATCATGTAAAATTAAATCAGAATCAAATAATCTTACCGCATCTCCCGAAGCAGAAAGCCCAAAATCAAATTCACCAACATAAGAATCAATATCTGGATAGAGTTCAGAAAAATCATCTGAATTGCGGACAATTACTAAATAATCATTACCATCTATATATGTATCTTCAGGAAAAATAAATTCATTTGAGTCGTTATTATCCTTTAAAATCCATCCTGTAATATTGATATCATCTTGATTTGGATTATACAGCTCAACCCAATCTCCAGGATTAAAATTATCTGAAGACTTATAATTTATTTCATTTATAACTAAATTCAAACCAGAACTATTTATGAAGTGAGCTTCAATCTCTGAATTTTCAGTAATATTAATTTCAATCTCTGAATCTGTTGAATTAACAACACCACTCCAGTGTGAAAATTCATATCCTGATTCAGCGATAGCTTTCAAAGTAATTGGAACATCCTCGAAATAATCTCCACTCCATTCATCATCTTGAATTTTTAAATTGTTATTTAAGATTAAATATCCCAATTCAGGAGTTTCATTAAATAATACTATCTCGTGATAAGAATCAAGATCAAACTGATTTAAAATATGAAATTTAGCTTCTGGTTGTCTATTTGCTGCAAAATTATTCATATTATCTACAAATTGATAAACAGACTCTTCAGAAACCCATGGCTCACTTTCAGTCCATCTCTCAATATGATTTTCCATTTCATCATACATGTTTTCATATACATCAATAAAATGAGAAGTTACATTAGTAGGCAGATATCTAGTGTTCATTTCATCTGCATAGCGATTTATGAACTTATTTCTAAACTCATTATTTTCTACTAGTTTTCGAAGAAAAAGTGTAGCCCAAGGCGGATTAGCCCAAGTCGTTTGATTTCCAGAAAGAACAAAATCTAAAGTATCAAAAAAATAAGCATAATCCTGGTCCCAATCTGACCACCATTGGCCAGCAAAACCAAAATCGGTATCATATAATACCCATCTCCATTTACCACCCGGAATCTTCCAATATTTTATATTATTACCAGGATAATCACGATTATCCATATAGATTTGAGCAGCATGATACTCCATAAAATTTTCGATATCAATTTGACTAATTACATAATTATAATTTTCATCTTGCGATAAATCATTTTCCTGGATAAACTGTCTTAATTCTAAGTATTCTTGATTATCTCCGTCAACAACTTCTCCGTCAAACTCTAACATGGTTATATCATTAGGATTAACATCATGTTTTGATGCAAGCATATTTTCACTGACCTTTTCTCTCAAATTATATAACCCCCAATATTCTTTATTGATATATGATGAAACTGTTTTAAAACTTTGATAATCAATATGGGAACCCTCCATTAAACTTGTTATTGCAGCGTCTCTCATATTTGTTCTCATCCAATCATTTCCAGAGTTTCTTAAAACTAAAGATTCAAAAGAATCATAATCAACATTATCAAAGAAAGGATATTGAAATTCTCCAACACCATACTCGCCTCTTGCAAATAGAGCAAGTGATTTTTGATCCCATCCTCTACTATAAGCTCCAGCGATTTTTATACCTGCATTAGCACTAAACTCTAGTGAATTATCAACATAATATGAAATATGAACAGGCCTTTCCCAATCCTCCCAAAAATTTGCTCCAAAATATGGATATCCTCCGTAATCTTCAGGACCATATGAATATATACCATAATTATAGTCAAATAAATTATATTCATCAGTAACAAGGTGAATTATTGGATGTTCACTGTCAATTTCAAAAAAATAGTTTCTTGTATTGGAATGTAGCGATATGTATTCTTCTTTAAATGCTTTAGCTCTAACTATAGAAGTTTCATCAATTGTTAATGGACTTGTATATAAATTTGAGTTTTCATCAGGTTCGGTAAAATCTGTTGTATATCTAATTTCATCCTCGTTACCATCCCCAATAATTTCAAGACTAATAGAACCAGTGATACTTCCTCCATCGTGTGAGAAAGTTAGTGGCACACCTAGAACACCTGAATATTCGAAAGTGTCATTTTCTTCGCCTGGAGTAGGATCTTGATATGCAACATAAACCTCATCTTCAAAAGAAACTCCATAGGAAATATTTGAGGGAAGTGCACCAAAGGTGATTGAATCAACAAGATTTCCTAATGCATCATTTAAATAGATAGATTCTCCAGAAGAAGATAATTTGAAATCTGTGTGAAGAAATGATTCACTTTGCAATCCCAGAATTTCTGGAGGATTTACCCCTTCATCTGTTTCATTCTCGTATATAGCTGAAAGAAAAGGAATTATCGTCATATCAGATGAGTTGTTCGAGATATTATGAACCTGAATACTAAAAATATTATCACCATTAATCAGTATGTCTTGGAAATTATCAATTGAAAATCTATCTGGGTTTCCTCCAGTGTATATTTGAGCCTCGTGATCAATTTGTGTTGTTGTATTATAGGTTGGTGGAGTTCCATTAATATTTGCTCTTGCTACTTCAACTCCATTTATATATGCTACAAATCCATCATCATAATCGACATCTAAAATTAAAGAACTTATTTCTGAGACATCTTGAATAGAAAATGATTTTCTTAAATAAACAGCTATTGTACCTGCAGCGATATAGGTATTGTCATCACCATCAGCATAACCAAAACCAGATACACCACTACTCCATTCGTCATCATCAAAATTTGAACTCATCCAATTTTCATCAGTGTTCTGATTTGGAATTTCATATCTAAACGAATCGCCTTCATTTATTAAAGTTCTTGCATACGTAATACCAGACCTATCCTTATCTGATGCCCATATTAACAGATATTCATCAGCATCAATTGTGATATCAGGAAATGTCCATGGATTATTATCGTCTAAAATATCTGTCAAACTCCAATTATTAAGAGATATTTCGTCTGAGCCATAATTATATAACTCAATCCAATCAGGGGTATCGCCATCCTCGTCTAAAAAAATAGAATTAGATGCAACTACCTCATTAATTCTTATAGACTGTGAATAAGAAAAATTAAATATTAGAAGAAAAAATAAAAAAATCCTCAACAGCATCGTGGTACAATTATTGTCACTTAAAATGCAAATATAAATCTATTGATTAAAAGTGTATAGATTATATTGATTAATATTACTATTTCAAACATAGTTATGAATGCATTAAGGTTAATCGTATTATTATTAAGTTTATCTCTATTAGGCTGCAAAACAAAATATGCAACAAAAGAATTTAAAGTTTCTGAAATACCTAAAGGTCCTGATTACAGTAATCTAAATAGTTGGGCTGCACATCCCAACAAAGCTGATTCTATTATTGATGTTTTTTATAATACAAGCAAAGACAAACTCAAAGCTGATGTATTTTATATATACCCAACCCTTCTTACTGATAATAAAAATGATTCATGGAATTCAGATATTAATGATGTATATCAAAACAATATGGTTAAGAACGTAGCTATTAAATTTCAAGCTTCAGCCTGGGCAAATGCAGGTAAAATATACAGTCCTTTATATCGTCAAGTTCATTATAGGTCATTTTATGAACCATATACTTCTAGCGGTGGTAAAAAAGCAGGAGAAATTGCATATGATGATATTCGAAAAGCATTTATATTTTATTTGCAAAATTTAAATGATGGAAGACCAATTATTATTGCAGGACATAGTCAAGGCGCTTATCATTGCAAACTATTGCTAAAAGAATTTTTTGATGGAAAAGAACTACAAAATCAATTAGTTGCAGCCTATTTACCTGGTACTAGAGTAGATATTAATGAATTTGAAACAATTCATCCAATGAAAGATCCAAATGACATTAAGGGATATCTATCTTGGAATACTTTTAGAAAAAACAGAAAACCCAAAGAAGGTAAACATCCTGCACACTTCTCGTGGAATAAAAACCAATTTGTCACAAACCCGATTAGATGGAATATTTCAAGAGTAGCACCAATTGAAGAACATAAAGGGTTATTTTTTTATGATAAAAATATTTACCCTAAATCAGTAAGTATTGAAATTTATGATGGGTTATTATGGTCTTCCGTTCCAAGAGGAATAAAAGGTAATATCATACTTAAACTTATAAGAAATTATCACTTTGGTGATATAAATATATTTTGGAAAGATATCTCTGAGAATGCTAAAAATCGAGTAAACAGTTTTTTTAATTTAGAAAAAAATTAGTTTGATTTAATATTCAAAAATCGCCAACAGAGTAGCAAAAAAATAAGCATTAAATTAAAATTGTTAATAAAATTGAGATTTATATGGTTAAAATCTTCTTTTTTGAAAAAAAATATCCTATATTTAAGCATTAATAATTTAAAAACTAAAAAGATATGGGTTATTCACACACCAATAGTAAAGGAAAAACTTACTTCCTTCACTCAAAAGACGTAGTATTAAAAGGAGGAAGAAACCAAACTATTTATTATTTTGCTAAAGTAGCTGGAGATGGCGCTTGTGATCTTCCTGCAGGTAAAACTGTAGTTGAAAATACAAAAACTGGACTTCCTTTCTGTAAAGGGAAGTAATAAGTATTTAATATTATTATAAAAAACCCTCCTAGTGAGGGTTTTTTTATATCTAAAATCTATTGAGTATGAATTCTGATTTCACCTACTTTATTTCAGAAAAAATTGATTCAAACACCAATATTATATGGTTTGAAAAATCAAATAAATATATTGTACTCAATGATACCATCAATATTTTGTTATTAAATAAATTAAAACCTTCATTATACCCTATAAATAACGATTTTATAAGAGAACATCAAGTTAATTCTTCAAAGCTCAAGGATATAAATAAGGATTTAGAAAATCTGATATTAGAATGTAATTCTGAAAAACAAGAGGAAAAAAATAAAAAAATTGATAAAAATAATGGCTTTTTAAAATGTCAAAGCTCGTTTAAATTCAATAATAGAGTTATAAAGATTTTATATGAAAATGAAAATTTAAGAAATCTTATAGATCCTAAGTTTATTCATCTAAAGACCCAAGAAAAGGAAAACCTAACATTTAAGGTTTTTGAAAAAAATAAAAAGATATATTTATTTAAAGAGGATTTATTTTTAGGGGGATGGGGGCTTTCTAAGATGCATGAATTACAGGGTAAAATTTCTATGGAGCTAACCTCTTTTTTCCATAATATGAATGATAAAGATTGGTCAGCAGTTTTTCATGGCTCAACATTATCATATGACAATAATTCTGTAATGCTAACAGGTGAATCTGGAAACGGAAAGAGTTCACTAAGTACAATTTTAATGGCTAATAATTTTTCTCTAGTAGCCGATGATTTTAGCCCAATGAATAATAAAGGTGTCCATTATCATTTTCCTTCAGCAATTTCTATAAAAGAAGGTTTTTATCCAACTGCACAAACCCTTTTTAAATCATTTAGTAAATTAAAAGAATATTATATTAATGAAATAAAAGGAAATGTGAAATATCTTCCTAACAATGATCAAAATAATTTAAGATTATCTGTTAGGTGTAATAAAGTGATTAATGTTAAATTTGGCAAGAATTTTAAAAATGAAATTAAATTGATTAACAAAGGAATTGCTTTACAAAGAATTTTACCAGATGCATGGATTTCTAAGGACAGAAATCACTCTATAGCTTTTATTAACTGGGTCAAAAAAAGCATGTTTTATGATTTAACCTACAGCGATAACAAGGAGGCTGTAAAATTAATAAATAATATATTCTAGATTATGGTATTACTGATAATGGCAGCAGGTAGTGGTAGTAGATATGGAAAACTAAAGCAGTTTGATGGATTAGGTCCAAGAAATGAATTTTTAATGGAATTTAGCATTTATGATGCGATTCAAAGTGGATTTAATCATATTGTTTTAATAACAAAAAAAGAAAATAAAGATTTCTTATTTGAATACTTAAGGGCTAAAATTGATAATTCAATAAAAATTGATGTAGTAGTACAAGAGACACACAATCTACCCAAAGGAATGATTGCAAATACAAAAAGAGAAAAGCCATGGGGTACTGCTCATGCTGTCTGGTGTGCAAAAGATTATATAAGTACTGATTTTGCAATAATAAATGCCGATGACTATTATGGTTCAGATGCGTTTAAAAATGCAGCTAAGTTCCTTAAGAACTCTGTTGATCAAAATAATTATGGCTTAGTTAGCTACAAATTAAAAAATACTCTCTCTAAATTTGGTTCTGTATCTAGAGGAGTATGTAAGGTGTCTAACGGAAAACTAATCTCAATAAACGAGCATTTAAAAATCCAAGAGTCAGAGCAAATTATTAAAGACTACGACAGCGGAAACATTTTAAGTGAAAACGATTTTGTTTCAATGAATTTTTGGCTCTGTAGAGCTAATTTCTTAAATCATCTTGAGAATTATATAAGGAAGGAAATGGAAAATTTAAATGATATCGTGAAAAGTGAAATTTATCTCCCATTTGCAGCACAAAAACTTCTATCTGAAAAAATAATAACCATTGATGTTGTTGATTCGAATTCAGAATGGTTTGGAATTACTTATAAAGAAGACAAAGAAAACAGTGTTGAAAAATTAAAGCTATACATTGAGAACGGTATTTACCCTACACCACTCTGGAACAATTAATCTTTAATAGAATATTCTATATCGTTACCACTCTTAACCCAAGAAGTAATTCCACCCTCAATTACGTTGATATCTCGATAACCATTATTTAATAACAAATTTGCACTTTTGGCACTTCTATTATTTGTTCTACAATAGAGGATAATTTTAGAATCTTTTTCAAATGACAGAATATCTGAATTAAACATTTCCGAATAGTAATCAATATTTATAGCATTTTGAATAAATCCAGATTGGTACTCATCAGTTGTTCTAACATCAATTAGAATATACTCAGCTTCTTCAAGTTCATTTAGGTCAGAACTAGAAATAAAATTTATTTCCGGAGTAAGAAAATTGCAAGAGATTATTAAAAAGAGAAATATAAGTAAAAGTCTAGACATATGATTAATTTTTTATTTCTCCTTTCCATTCAACAATACCCCCAATCAAATTATAAATATTATTAAAGCCCAATTCAGACATTAAAACACAAGAATTAGCACTTCTAGCGCCTGTTCTACAATAAATATAGTATGAATGTTCTTTGTCTAATTTTTCAATCTCCTGCATAAAATTTTGTGGATTGTAAAAATCTATATTTTTAGAATTAGGGATATGAGATAAATTATATTCTTCCGGAGTCCTTACATCAATAATGACAGCATTTCTATCTGATTCTAATTGGTTTTTCCAAATGATTTGATCTAAATCCATTGAGATAAAGATATAAAATAAATTTATTCTAATAATTTATTCAATTCAGCAATTAGCTCATCCTTTTCGAAGGGTTGTGGGTAAAAATTGTAATTATTCTTGTTTACTATAAGTGTTGCAGGTATACCTCCATCCCACTTATCAGAAACTTTAGGAACCCAGGTATTAATTTTTGAGTCATCAAGTAAAATTACTCTAGAGTTTATGTTATTGGTTTTTATATAAGGTTTTAGCTTTGACTCTATTTGAGATGGGAAATCTAAGCTAACAAGGATAACTTTTACGTTATTTTCTGCATATTCCATATTAATTTGTTCAAAGTATGGAAGTTCTTTTACACATGGAGAACACCATGTTGCCCAAAAATTAATAACATAAGTATTGTTAGTGGAAAGATCTATTTTACTATAAAAACCTTCAAAATCTACAATCTCTATAGTATTATTGGAACTATCTGCACATGAGATAGTAGCTAAAGAAAAGACTAAAAAAAATTTAGTGAATAATTTAAGCATATAATATGGTTATCAAATGATATGCCATAAAAAATAAATAGCTCTGTTCGTTTCAATTAAAACGAACAGAGCTATCATTAAATCTGTAAGAAAAAGACTATCTTAATCCCAACCTGGAGGTCCTGGCGGTGTTGATTGTGCCTGAGCCTTTTTAGGATTCAGTATAGCGAAGGTTCCAATAGCAGTCAATGCTGCATATTTCCCCATCTTCTT
>Ga0115013_10002377_pt1 | contig 10530 bp, 6 predicted proteins | sample SouAtlMetagenome_2_FD_88686 | JGI IMG/M metagenome (GOLD analysis project Ga0115013, IMG submission 88686) | Marine eukaryotic phytoplankton communities from Atlantic Ocean - South Atlantic ANT15 Metagenome | ecosystem: Environmental > Aquatic > Marine > Oceanic | place: South Atlantic Ocean... | reverse complement strand
GCGCGGGGGGGCGCGGAGGCGGGCCCGCCGCGGTCGGCGTCGGCTGCGGCGCGGGAGCTCGCCGGGGTGCTCCGCGGGTGGGACGCGGGGGGGCGCGAGGCGCGCTGCCGCATGCTCGAGCGGTTCACCGAGCGCCACCGGGCTGCGGGCGCCCGCCTGGAGTTCACGTACGGCAACGGCGCCTCGCTCCTCCTCGCGCGCGTGGTGGCCTGGATGCGCCTGTCCTACCTCCAGAGCGGGGCCACGCGGCTGCAGCTGGAGACCCTCCGCGTCTTCCTTCGATCCTCCAACGGCTCGCGCTACCTGGTGGAGTTCCTCGAGGCGGGTGGGCTCCTCACGCTGCTGCAGATCCTCAACGCGCAGCACCGGGCCGTGGACGAGGGCGTCAAGCACGCTGCCTTGGCGGTGCTGGAATGCGTCCTGGGCGCGGGGAAGGTGTACCGGGACATGGTCTGCAAGTACCGCGGGGTGGAGGCCTTGCTCGGCGTGCTGGTGGAGGCCGCGGGCTCCGAGTCCCAGCACTTGGCGTGCGAGCTGGTGCTGGTCCTGGGCACGGGCAGCCCCCAGTACACCGCGTACGTCCTAGAGAAGCTGGTGGACGTTCTGCCTTGCGGGAATCCGGGGGCGCAGCACAACGCCGCCTTGGCGACGAAAAAACTCCTAGGGGCTGTGGCGCGCCGGGAGAGCCCCCAGCTTGAGGTGCTCCTTCAGCGCGTGGCGCGGGGGGCGGCCGCGATGCTGCTGTCGCCCGAGTCACACGTGCAGTACCAGTCCGCGGAGCTCATCAAAGACATTTGCCAGTACGAGGGGGCCGAGGCCTTGGTCGTCGACGCCCTGGCAGACCTGCTGGTGCCGCGGGAGATGTTTCTCCCGCCGGCGGGACTCGTAGACGTGGACGGCACGGGGGGGGCTTTCGGGGCGCAGGAGAAGGCGGCGCAGACGATCGGACTGCTCGCGCCGCAACTTTGCGCGCAGGGTGAGGACCTGCACGCGCAGGTGACCGGGCCCAAGATTGTCGGCAACCTGATCGCCGCTCTGCTGAATCCCTTTCACCATGGGGCCAAGCGCCAGGCCTCCTCCTCGCTCCTCGTGCTTATCCAGCAGTCCGAGCGCACGGCGGCGACCATCCGCGGGCTCGGATTCGGAGACTTCTTGGACCACTTCTTGGAGCGTCCAAACGTGCTCTACGAACCCCTCGAGGCGCCGTACCTCGAGCAGGTCATAGAGCTTGGGAAGGTGCGCGCGGGCTTCCCCGGCCATTTCGCGCCCTCCCTGTGGGGAGGCGCGGCGTTAGACGCCTTGCATTCGGATGGGGAGGCCAGTAATAGCGACAGCGACCCGGGTAGCGGGTGCAGTGAGCGGGGGTGAACCCCACACTGCACCCAGCAACGCGCTGCCCGCCTCAGACTGACACTGCCGGAACCCTCGACGAGAAGTGACCAGCGACGTGCCGGCCACGGGTACAATGGGGCCGCCGAACACCGACATAAACAACCTAACCGCGAACCCGCGCCCCCCTAACTTTAACCCGCCGCCCCCGCACACCACGGTGGGGGGGTTTTTGGCACCCAATGGGGGCGGCGCGGGGGGGCGGCCACCTGGGGGGTGTTGGGGGGGGGGGGGGGGGGGGGGGGGGGGACTCAGAAGCATGAGGATGTGGCTTCCCGTCAGAATCGGAGATAACTATGGTGAGAGGTAGAGTGATGAGTTCCAAAAAATACGAATTTTTTGTCGCGATCGATATGAATGGCTGCGAGAGACGAGAGAAAACACAAAACACACAAAATCCATCAACAGATCGAACGAAATTAAAAAGAAACTTCCTTGGAAGTGGTTGGCAGAATAAATCCTTCGATTAAATAGGAATAGTTGTGAACTAATCCATTTATTAGATCTATTGAGTTGACGAAAACACCAGAGTTATAATAGTATACAAAAGCTTATTTTGTAAAGCAGGTAGTTAGGAAGACACGAGAAAACAGGGTAGAAACGGAAAGAAGAGGAAAGGAAAGACGCGACAAGATAGTAGTCATTGGCTGGCGTTTATAAAGACCACAAACGCACCAAATAGAATAACGCATATTGCAGAGCAAGAGCATCAAGGCATTGGCTACAGAGATGGGCATCCTATATTTTTGTACATGTAGAAAAAATCGTGTTTCAGTGTCCACCAATATTCTTCGCAAAATTCTTCTTTTTGTTGGACTCGCTACGATTGCGGTGACTTTTTTGCGGCATCCAACAATGTTGAGTTCACGTGTTATTGGAAAACAAAGAGCGATAACGACATTCGCTCAAGCGTTTTCCATGCAGCACCATTCCATGAAATCGAGAACACTAACGAGAACTCTGAAATCCAATAACTATGGTGAGTATCGCCGAACAGCATCTCACTTATTGGTTGCTTCCCTGCCCAAAAGACCGGGATCTCGATCCTCAGTATTGTCGAAACATACATCGATATTGTTTTCAACTGCTAGAAGCAGTGATACTGCTACATCCCAAACTGCAGCAAAGAAAGGCAATGGAAAGAAGAATGGTGGAGCCGCGCAGCAAATGAATACTACGGGAGGATTACGGCGTTTACCGGTGGTCAAGGGCCCGAAGGAACTCTCCGACCGGGCTAGCAAGGTTGCGGGCTGGACCAAGGCCGACGAAAAGGTAAAGAATATTCGCAATCGTGCCCGAAAACACGGTACAGAAACTATCAACACGCTGATGCAACAGCTCTGTATTCCCCTCCGAGATATTGTGGATGGATACCGCAGGGAAGTCCGGCGGTTGCATCCCTTTGAGGCTACGGTAGCGGATTTGACGGTCCGAGCCCGTATCAAGAAGGATGGTTTGACCCTCGAGGTCTTGCTGGAAGAGATTCACGAAGCCCGCAAGATGATACTCGAGAGTGGGAAGGAATGGATATACAAATGCAAACACGCCGAAACGGCCAAAGAGGCCAACCTTGCCAAAGAGGAGGGCTTCAAGGCTCTTTTGGATCTCTTTGATACCTTTGCTTTTCAACCCGTCGAGGGAATGGTTGACCTGCAGCGGTCCTTACGGAGTGCCCCCGCGGTGGCCCTGGATGCGCCGGCGGTGGTGTTGGTATGTCGTCGTGTCATATCCATTATTAAAGCACGGTGTCATCCAAATGCATAGCTGTAATCTAACTCTTGTTTGATTTTGTTTTATGATCATAAACAGGTTGGCGCCCCAAATGTTGGCAAGTCGAGCATTGTCCGTTCGATTTCTTCGGCCACCCCGGAGGTAAACAATTATCCTTTCACGACACGTGGAATGACTCTCGGTCACGTCGAGGTCTTTTGGCAGTCCGTTGTGGAGGGAACCGAAGAATCTTCCACTTCCACTTCCAAAACCAAAAACGGTGGCGAGGAAGAGCTCGCTGGTGATGACGATAATGAGAGCTCCCCCGCAACCCCAGAAGCTGGCGTCTCCTACGAAATCGCTCGCGCCGTGGTTCCACCCAAAAACGAGGATCCTCGATCGAGCAAGGCCAAGCGACGACGAGAGGGTCTCATGACCGTAAAGAATCGAGAGGATAACCGCTACGCCTTTTCACAGCTGTGCCAGGTGATGGACAGTCCCGGAATATTGGTCCGTCCCGAAGGCGAAGAACACAAGCGCAACGAGATGGAAGAGTTGACGCTGGCGGCCATGAAACACTTGCCAACAGCGGTTATGTACGTCATGGATCTATCGGGCCAGGCGGGCGACAAGTGCTCGAGCGTTGCCGACCAGCTTCAGTTGCGCAGGGAGATTCGAAAACGGTTTCCGAGACGGCCTTGGATAGATGTCGTCTCCAAGTACGACCTGGGCGTTGTCGATGGAGCCCTGGAAGAACTCGACGAGGTTCTGGGGGAAAATGAAAGCAATCATCCCTACATCAAGCTCAGCATTCACGAGGATGTTGGTGTCGATGAGCTCCGTACGCAGGTCCTACGGATGCTGGGAGAAGTGCGGGTTGTTCTGGATGCAATGGAGAGCAGTCGCTCCTAGGTGTTGAATTAATTTCATATTTTTTTGATTTGGTCATCGCTATTCTAGTTAATCGTTTTTCAAATTCGACCATGAAATTATGATAGTCTCACCAGGATTATGCAACCGTGGATGGGCACAGAGTCTGCACGAATTGGATAGAATAATCATGAAAACATACGATAAATGCATGACAGATATACCTTTTCGAGCTAGCGTTATACAAGGTTTTTGAGCATCGTAAATAGATAGCAATTTAATAAATAATTATATTACTTATGCTTGTACAGAAAAAACTAAGCTGCCAATGGCACATTTGTTTTAGACAACCTGGGCATCCGTTTGGGCCGCAATCTCTTCGCTGCCCTCGTTCACCCCCTCGGCGGGCACCTCTGCGACACCACTCTGTGAAGCTTCCACCGCAGATTTGGTGATGGGCGCAGCACTGTCGAATTCCTTGCTCTTGCCAGCATCGCAGCAATAGACGCACAGAGCAATCAGCGCCGCAAGGACACCCAGACCCACACTGATACCGATGGTCAGGGCCTCTTGTCGGTTCATCGAGTTATTAGACTTGGTCTTGTTGGCATTGGCTTGGGCAGCACCTTGTCCGCTGAGCGGAACAAAGGTTGGACTACCTCTATTGTTGCTGATTGGGGCAAAGGTTGGCGGATAATTTGACTCTGTCGGAGAGGTCCCGCTGGATACCGTACTGTCCCCGAGAAAAGCGTTCCCGCAGGGCTCGGCTCCTTGGAAGTATCCATCATTTTGTGGGGTTCTCAAGCCTCCAACATCCTGGCAGGTGATTCCCAGACACTCATAAGCGCGTTCCAGGGCATCCTTGATGACCTCAAAGGAACTGGCGGTGGCCCTTCCCGGTGTGAGATCGTCGTAAATCATAAATGCGTTTCCGGCACTGCAGGCGTTCAAGAGTGGCAAAATGGAAGCTGCATACGCCGCAGCCTGTCCCTGAATAGTCTCCTGTGTGTTGTCGTGCTTGTCCAGAGCGTGGGAGGTTCGCAGAACTCCCTGGACCAGTGGGACCACCAGCAGCTCCCGGAGGTTCTCCGCCGCCCCCTGGGCAGACTGGCAGTCCCCGGTTTCCAACCAACCCCTTCCGTTGCGGAAGGATTCGAAGGCGTACTGGTTGACCTTGGCCACACCGGTTCCGGGGTTGCAGGTTCCAAAATTTTTGCAATCAATCTGGGCCAGTGTGTACAAAAAGTATCCTCCGTCTTCAATGTTGGTGGAGGAATAGATGGGTTCCGATCCAGAATAGGCGGCGACGGCCATGTCCCATCGATTCATGATGTATTTCTGATCGTCTGGGTCTTCCGTTCCGCAGTTCGCCACGGCGTCTTCGATGCTGTTGATGATAAAGAGGTAGGTTTGGAGGGTCACGATACCCCAACGGATGGCGGCTCCACGGCCCTCCATCCCGAGGACACTGAAGTCCATGGCACCGTTGGTATCGGTTAGGCCCCAGCCACGGGTCTTTCGTCCCTCAAAGGCCGCGGTGATCCATTCCTGGTCATAATACATAGCATCCGTTCCGTAGTATTGCATAAATTTGTTGAAAGTCGGTGTGTTTTGGAGAGAAGCCCGCAACCGATCAAGAGATGCCAGGGAAAGGCCGTTGACATTGTCCACGTCGGGATCGTACTTATAATCAAAGTCGAGGGAAAGCCCGTTTCCCTGGGTAATGGTGATACGACCCGATGGAGCAAAGCCTGTGTGAATGTAAGTGTGTGTGTAAGTATTTAAGAACATTTATCATAGCGTATTGTCGTATTTGATTTTTGGAAGAGGGGATCGTCAATTGGTAGCATTGATTTTCGTTTTCGTTGGCGTCATGAGTGCGAAATTAATATCCATAGGTTTTCGAAAAAAGATTTAACAAAGAGACACAAGCGCAATTAAAAAATCATAGAAAGGAGTGAGAAAACGAAGCATATCCACCCGAGAGCTAGGGATGTAGCAATAGGATATATCATACACAGTCTATAGATCATCGAAGGAATTCAAAAATTCCAACGACTCTATCAAACAGTATTCCACAATTGATGGGATTATATACGCACATCCGTTCTTGAGGGGAACCAAATTCCCCCCGACAAAGCATCCATCCTTGGTCTGTTCCGGTGGATAGTCTGGATAGTGAACCCTCAAGACGTTGGTAGAACCAAAGGGCGTCTCGGACTTGCCGTATTTGGCAATCCCGGTAATCAGATTTCCCGATGCCGTCTTGCCCACCACGGTTGCTCCCGGAGTTATAGAGAATGTCGAGTACTCGTCTTGGTCAACAATTTGTAGATTGGCAAAGGCATCAGAAAAGGCACCCTTGGAAAAAATGTTCTTGGCGGATTCGAGTCCGCTGGGTGTATCGGAAGCGAGGAATCCGTTGATGGATCGCATATCCATATCCAAGGAGGCGACGGATCGAAAATTGAGGGGACTGTACGTGTCGCTTCCACCATCTCCCGGTTGGTTGCTATTGGCGGGAACCGGGTACAAATCCTCTATGAGACCGGCACTCGTTGTGCTTCTGAGCAGCAGCAGCGCCAGCCAAGGCAGCAGCTGTAATCGACGTTGAACTTGTGAAAACATAATTCCTTTCAGATACTACTCTATAGAAATTAGGATTAGCGAGTGTGTTTGTTTGAGTTCCTCGACAACAGAGAGAGGTTGTTCAATGTCTTTGTTGCAGTCGTGACAAACCTTTCCCAAAAGGCGAAAGAGATGATGTTGTGTGTTGAATCAGTACTGGTGGTAGGCCGATTCTCGACGGATCTTAGCAGAGCTTAAGTGGATCGTAATCGTGTTTGTTCGAGTGAACCAGAGCAAGAGAGTTAAATTCTCGTGGCGCCCGCTTGAAGTTGGTATAACTGTACCGGGTAAATGACTAATAGCTTCGCTTTTCGGGGTTCCCTATTTTAGGGGAAATGTAAGAAACGGGGGATCGCAGGAGAGGTCCACTCTTTCTTCTCACAACATTGAAACCCACAAAATGAAAAATCTTAGCATCAAAGAGTATTTACCTTTACTACTATAACATCTTATGATTTTTCGGTCGATGCTTAAAATTTAGTTCTGCTATAGTGATATACCCCCGCTGCATCGCGGATCACAGGTAGCTCTGCAAGCATTCTCTACTCCCCTGTCCAATGTGCATCGGAATTTGGGATTGCCTGCCACCCATTCACAGCTGCGGTTCTCCTTCCCATTTCGTTTGTATTCTGGGTCGTCTACGCAGTATTCACCATTTGCATCCGTATCGGTATTTTCGATGCTACACTTTCCAACACCAACGGTGCCACATGTTGCTGGACAACCATTCACTACCCCATTGTCCAAACTGCAGCGGAATCTAGGACGTTCTGCAACCCAATCGCACCCTCGGTTGTCTCTGCCATTTCGACGGTATTCGGGGTCGTCGATGCAGTTGGCTGTGTCACCATCGGTATCATTATCACAAATCTTGCCACAAGTTACAGGACAAACGTCTGCGACAGTTGGTCTTTCCGCGACTTGTTTCTGGCAATAGATTAAAAGCTTTCGTCCCTTCTTTGTCCGATTTAGCCAACCACAGGTCTTGGCCCGTTGTATTCCTCTCTTGGTAATGATTCTAAATCTCGATCTACGGCTCTCTCTCAAGTCGCATGTTGTATCATCGGTGTTTGGTACACTAGGCGACGTGCTCGGTGATGACGTGCTTGATGACAACATACTGGGTGACGTGCTGGGCGCCTTGCTCGCTACCAGAATAGGTGACGCACTGGGAGACTTACTGGGTAAGATGCTTGGCGTAATACTTGGTGAATTGCTAGGTAGATTGGTAGGTAGAACACTTGGCAGCTCACTAGGCGGCGTACTGGCAACCATGCTAGGGGATGGACTAGGCGAATCGGTTTGCAAAATAGTCGGTGGTACGACCATCTTTCCGTCAGTATCGAGGCAGAATTCGTATTGTTCAAAACCCGTAGTCCATTCTGGATCGTAAAAAATTTCATTGTCGTTCAGGATCCCCTGATAGAATCCATTGCCATACTCACAGCAGATTCCATCTTGACCCAGGTCAATGAACTGGAGGTTGTAGCACGCATCGAATGGTAGGCACAAACGCCAAGAGTAGAAACCATTGTTGACAAACTGAAAATTGTTAGGGGGTGAATAGTATGCATTCCTACTGGAGGAAATTTCCCAACCGACTTCATTGCCTTTCCCGTCCGTAGTCACGTCTAGTAGTAAGTCCGTGCAGATATTGAGGTCTTGTTCGGGCGCTCGTGTGGGAGTGTTAATTGGTAATAAAGTCGGTGTTCGAGATGGAGAGCTAGGCACTCGTGATGGCGAGGAAATTGGTGCTGTGATAGGTGCCCGACTAGGAGCGATAGGCGTAGGCACTCTCGAGGGAGTAACAACTGGTGCTGAAATAGGTTCCCGAGTTGGAGATACTTCTGGTCCAACACCTCCCGTGAGCCTGATGAAAGCGTCTTTACCATCGATGCTTATTACATCAAGGGTCACCCGGGTATTGCCGATGTACCACGAATAAGAACTGTTCTGACTTTCCTGATCCAAGGCAGCTAGAAGCTTCGATTTGCCGAATTCGTTAAATCCTACCAAGTCACCGTTCGGATTGTCTTTTTCAAGGAGCGTTACCCTGTTGAATTCCTCTTGAGTTCCGCTGTTGATGCCAGCTTTATGGTTGTATCCGATGTACCAATCTTTACCATTCATTTGATTGCCCTGGTACGCAAGGCGTAGCGTGACGAGGCCATCTCCATTTATCCCACCTGGGTCGTAATCAGCAACGCCATTTAACTTGAATGTTTGTGAGCCACCTGGGAGACCAAGTGGGTCCACGGTTCCCATCTGAGCAGGATACCATCCAAGTTGAAACGACTTCGCGGCATTAAAACACATTCTTGGAGCGTCGTCCAGCATGAAAGAGTATCCCATCATCCCTGTGCTATCTTCGTACTCTGAAAATCCTACGCCAGAATGATCGAGGCCAAGATTGTGTCCGACCTCGTGCATTTGTGTTGAGACGGACTGGCACCACACATCGTTATAATACGATGCCCAGCCGTTGACAGAAGCATAACCTATCCAATCACCGTCACCAGAATATCTGTAAGTAGTTCCCGGAGGTTGACAAAACAAGACTAGATCGAACGTGTCCAGAAGCTGGTCTATTCCTCCGAATCTAGTAATGGTTGCGGCTCTCGCTGCGTTACCAATACTTTCCGCATATGATTGAGACGCGATGACATCGACGGCAACATCAATAACCCCGTTGATAGATCCTCCGCCCTCGGTCGCTTGTCGAATTCTTAGGTTTCCGTAAGAACAAGCCTCGTATTGACTTTTGAGACAAAGTTCATCCTTGAAGATGTCATTCTCTAACTGCGATCCACTCAATCGAGTGCTGCGATTGGCTCGATCTACAACTCGAACAACAAGAGTGTTGAGAGTCCCCTTAGATTCGGCTAGGTTGCGCCGCCGTTCTCTTCTTGCCCTTCGATGTCGGTAGTGGCGAACGTCTATGTTCTCGTCCATCATTTCTATTTCAAAGTCATCGTCCAAGGGAATGTGCAAGATTGCAAGCGATGACGCAAACGATTTCCCCGACGATTCAAACGATCGGTCAATCCGTACTTTCGATGAACTCTCGGAGCTCAAAAAGATATTGTCCCTTTTCTGCCGTTCCTCTATGTATGAGTTAGATCCCAAACGGAGAACCGATCCCCCAGAAACGGCTCTTCTTTCTTTCATTTCTTCTTTCATTTCTTCGCTGGTAAGGCCATCAATTTTTACCGTCGGGCTTCCACCGAAGCGTGTGGCATCCTCGGGGCTAAATTGGCAGATCCATGATTCTTCGTGATCTTTGTCAACAAATTCTACGATTTGTAGGTAGGTTACACATTCCGCACCTGCCTCCAAGTGACGACGGACAATATCATTATCTTGTTTGCCAAATCCTGGAAGAGAGTTTACAATGGTAGGTGAAAGTAGCGCAAAAAGAGTGAATGAAAGAGATACCATCGTGTGTTAAGATTGAAAAGCAGGATAGTATAGCACAATGTATTGTAAGTATAACTCTTCTGACTGTGGTGTTGGAGCTGTATACTATGTTATGCCCGTCTCATACAACACGCAGTTCCTCTTTGTTTTGGTGGCTTGTGATACAATTCAATGATAGCTCGTGCGATTCCTGATGAAAAAACTCCAAAGAATTTTTTTCTTCTTCATCCAGGAAAAAGTTTGAGAAACGAATTTACGGATGAATGAAATCAGTGAGTTCATCTGCTCCCTATCAGTGGAACTACATACATGGTGTCCACAATTTGTGGCCAATGCGTAGTCGAATTTTCCTTAAAGCTTGTTTTCAGTCGTGCGATTTTACAGAATCGAAATTCAAATCCGGATCGGAGTGTAAAAAAAATAATCACACATACATCTAAAACAGAAAAATAACGGAGTTTCGGAAAGCAATGCTTTGAAGGTCACAGATGCCATCGCAAATGCACTCAATCGTGT
>Ga0115013_10002376_pt1 | contig 10533 bp, 15 predicted proteins | sample SouAtlMetagenome_2_FD_88686 | JGI IMG/M metagenome (GOLD analysis project Ga0115013, IMG submission 88686) | Marine eukaryotic phytoplankton communities from Atlantic Ocean - South Atlantic ANT15 Metagenome | ecosystem: Environmental > Aquatic > Marine > Oceanic | place: South Atlantic Ocean... | reverse complement strand
ATATTCGAATTTAATGAGCTTGGTTTTGTTCTTATTCCTTCATCTAGCAAAAAATCAGTTATGAAAATGGATACTTTATCTTTTTGATTAATACATTGATCAAGAGCTAATTTTAGTTGTGACTGACCTCCTCTAAAGTTATCCGGATTCATAAATTCAGAATATGCTGTTTTATAATTGATAATCGGAAAGACTTCAAGTGCTGTATCAATTTTAAAATAGTTACCATCGTTTTTAAGAGTATATATAATTTCCTCAATATACGCTTTAGTCAATTCAATGCCATAATCAACTCCTCCTGACATATCTATATATACATCTGTATCTGTTGATTGTTGATTTTTAAATCTCTCCCAATTATCAATAACATCAAAAAACTCTCCTGTATTAACATTGCCATCGCCAAAAATTCCCATTCCGATTGGCTTAGAAGCTTTGTCCTGAAAACTAAAGCCTTGATTAACTATCATTTGAGATTTAGTAATTTGTTTAGACTCCTCAACATTTATAGCTAAATCATCACCGCCACAAGATGCAATCAGAATAGCAAGTGAAATTAGTAGTGTTAAATAAAAATTATTTTTTCTCATGATTATAAAGTGTCATTTAGTTGATTTAATTCTTCTGAAATAGTTTCAAGCATAGATTCAAATTGAGATCCAAAATCTTCAATACTTTTGTATATATCTTTGCCAAAATTACTAATCCTCAATCCAGTATATTTTCCAGTAAGGGAATTAATTTTATCTCTTTCTTCTGCTGTTAATTGCGATTCGTATTCGTTAAAAAGCTGTGAGCTGTATAATTCAAATAATGAATCGTTTTTTGACCAATCATTCGTACTAAAGTCTTCAGATTTTAGTTCAATGTCATTAACAAATGTCTCATAATTTAAAATATAGCTTTCTTTTGTCATGTTGGTGCATGAGAAAAATGAAAATAGTATTATAAATAATGAATATCTCATTAATCGTGTTTTTTTAGATAATATACTCCAAATGAAATAGCAAAAATAGATATGGCAAACCAAAGCATATCCATCGCTGTGGAGTATGAGTCAGACATTTTTAAAACCCTTTCAAAAAAGGATACTATTAAAACCATTACAATAACTTTAATAATTTTATTTTTTAATTCATCTAAATTTTCAATTTCAAGAATAGTTACACTTAAATCTTCTCTTGCTATGTCTATTTTTGAAATAAACAACTCATATATACCAAAGCCAAATATTAATAGTACAATGCCAATTAAATAGAGATCGACTGCTGAAATCATTTTATAAAGCATCTCTTTATGACCTGCTCCATTGTTAACTAGCGGGTTATCATTTACAATAGCATGAAAAATTTCTATACTTCCAAAGACAAATAATGAAATAGCTGAAAGGATTGAAAAGAGAACAGCTAGCAGTACTATAAATCTAGTATTCCAAAGTATTTTTTCAGAAACTCTTTCTAAAATGCTTTGTTCTTCAGATGTTTTTAAATACTTCTCAGCTTCTGTCTTCATTTTTTTCGATAATTATTAACTTTTAAATGTTAATAAGTTGAAAGTTTGCTAATATATAAAAATATTTCATAGAGTTTAATTCAATTTATAATATTAAATTGTGATGCCAAATTTAATCGATTATGACTGCCCAAATCAGAGATATTTTAAACTACAAGTCGAAAAAATATTTGATGGCATCTGAACCTTTACATTTTTATCTTGTGAAGCTAAAAAGTATTGAATTTTATGGTTATTCAACTGGATGTGCTAGAGGATACTTAGCAATTTGGGAGATACGCGACGATAAACTTTTTTTGATAAATCTTCATGCAAAGATTAAAAAAGACGACAAGATATGTAAAGTTGGAATTGATTATCTATTTCCTGGCAAGCATGAGATTTTTGCTGATTGGTTTAGTGGAGAGATTAGAATACCAACAGGAAAACTATTAAAATACATTCACTTAGGATATCAATCAATTTTTGAAAAAGATATATTTTTAAATTTTAAAGATGGGATATTATTAAGTGAGACAATCAAAGAAAATCAATTAAAATCATAATGTTAATTTATTATCTCGTAAGAAAATTAATTAAATCTGAGTAAAATACTTTGCTCACACCGTCAGGTATTTTTCCGTATGCTCTGTATGTGTACCATCCAAAGTCTTCTTTTAAATTACTGTCCGTTAGACATGATTTTAACCAATCCCAATTATCTAAATTAGAATTTAAATCCTTGGGCTTTTCATTATTCAAATCATTAAAATCTAAAGGAAATTCTGATAAATTTGAGAGAATTGGTATTAGTGCAATATCACCTTTTTCAAGGATATATATATCATGAATTGTAAATGGGTAAAAGCTAACATCAATAAAGTATAGTATTCGTTCATAAATGCAATATATTCCACCATGGTTTGCTAAAGTTTCATATTCATATTGAGCTTCTTCTTTTGCATCTTCAAAACCCCAATAATCCTTATTGCCATCAATATTAGTTTGATGTTCTGCTAGAATTATGCCATTGTCTTTTACTTTTTCATACCAACTATTTACACTATTAATACTTATACTTTTCAAAATATTTGTTATTTTTAGTTTATCAAATCTAATAAAAAAATGGACAGCGAATTTTTTTTAAAATTTTTAGCAATCTTATCATTAATTAATGGATTTTCATTAATTATAGGGAAGGAATCTAGACAAAATATGATTATTAATTTGCAAAATGATACTTTCATAATTTCAATGGGCTACATTTCAATTTTAATTGGAGCGCCATTTGTTATTTTACACAATATCTGGGAATTTTCTTTAATTGGATTTGTAACTTTCTTTGGATGGCTAACCCTAATTAAAGGATTTGTTTTGGTTTGCTATCCTCAATTTGTATCAAATAAATCATATTCACAAAACACATTAAAAATTAGAGGTATATTTTCTTTATTATTGGCCATAATATTATTCTACTATGGATATTTTTAATAATTTATAAATTCAAAATATGAACAACACAAAATATTTTTTAATTTCTATTGTCTTTAGCGTACTTTTTATTTCTTGCTCAAATAAGGAAGAAAACGAGATTATTCCATCAAATGTAATGACTACATCTGGTCATAACTTTAGTCCAAGTTTAATAACTTGTGAGCTTGGAGATACAATTTTTTTTGAATTAGGTTCTACACATAATTTAGTTGAAGTTAGCGAGTCAGATTACAATAATAATAACTCACAACTTATAAATAATGGTTATAGTTTAGACTATGGAGAGTCTGGTTTTTTAGTTATGAATGAAGTTAAAACATACTATTTTGTATGTACACCACATTTACCTCAAATGAAATCTAGAATAATAGTCGAGTAATTTGATCGAAATAAATTAGTTTGAATTAGTGTTTAATTAAACCATTGAATTTTATTTTTCACACTGTCTCTACGTTTTTTTTGTTTGTCAGATTGATGAATTCCTAAATAAAAGAAACCTAAGCATATTTCATTTTTTTCTAGTGCAAGAAACTTTCTGAGTTTTTTAGTATAACTTGGTGTACTCCAATATCCACCAATATTACTTCCTACGCATGAAATCCAAATATTTTGTACTGCCATAGCAGTTGCAGCAATTTCTTCCCATTCTGGTAGTATCTCAACATTTTTTTTCATGCAAATACTAATTATATGACTTGTTTTTTCAAAACGTTTTTCAAGATTGTTTTTTTTGATTTCAGAAAATTGATTGACTTTTATTATTTCTTTTAAAAGTTTTTTCTTGGAATTTTGGTAGAATATTTTAAATCTCCAAGGTTGAGTCATTTTGTGTGAAGGTGCATGATTTGCATTTTCTAATAATTGAATAATATCTTCGTTTCTAATTATTTCACCATTAAATTCGTTCGGGTAAACCGATTTACGAGATTGTATTATTGATGTAATTTCTTTTTTAATCATTTGTAAAATTATATTATAATCTTATTACAATTTTTGAGCTTAATAAGTTTTTTAGAAATAATTCAAAAATTAAAACTTAATTATTTGATTGGATTTATTTAATAGTATATCAGATTTTACAATTCTATCTATTTATAAATGATTCAATAATATAAATATTAATAATAGTAAAATACTAAAGGCAGGAAGAGATTTTTTGATGGGATCATTTACCTTAAAATGCATCGCTAACGCTCCAAGCATTAATAAAATCATTGCACTTACAACATAAAAATTAATTTGCTGCTCCCATATGCCGACAATAAGTAAAATTGCTAAAATTACTTTGGTAGTACCAATTATATACATAAACCATGCTGGTAATCCATAAACATTGAACTCTTCTTTTATGTTATTAGAATCACCACCTCTATAGGGTGTTTGTTTATTATGTCGTAACAACCAAACATTTAAAATTGTTAATGAAACTAATAAATTGATGAATATAAAATAGTCCATATTTTTTTTAGATTATTTAATAAATATAAAGAAAAATTTTAATACCGTTGTTTTAGTTTGAATTCTTAATAATTTTTAAAAACAAGTTTAAATATACATATGTGTATAATAAATCTTAAATAGGTATATTACTCCTGAAACACTATGTAACATAAAAATACCTACGAGAAATTTTAGTTTAGCAGACATTTTATTTTTTTTTAAATAGCATGTATTTAGAAAAATCACATTTGTTAAAAATAATAAAGATGAACATATTATATTTTGCCACATAAAATTGCCATGCCATTGCCTCGGACCAGACTCCATAACAAAAATTGAAATCAATAAACCAAATATGCTCATACATAATGCATATAAAAAAGGTTTATACTTTAGTATTTTTGGTTTTAATATGATGCTAAAAAATGGTAGAGTATATGAGAACAAGAACATTATGGGCAAATACCAAGCTGGCATCCAATATAAATAATATTTAAAAGGTTTAACAATAATAACTTGGCTAACTTCATCTGATTGAATAGATCCAATTTGAAATTTATATATCATCAGATATTGGATTAATAAAAAAAGACTGCCTAAAATTATTGGTAAAAATAAATAGGCTATTTTTCTGAAGCCTAACGATAGCATTATTTTCAGCAAAAAAATCAAAGTAACAGGTATATAAACAAAAACAAAAGAAGGCTTTATAATTATATTTATTAATACTAAAAATGTAATTATTACTAAATCTAGAGGTTTACTTTTCAAAGGATTTTCAAATACCTGATATTGTTCAAAGAAAAGAAGAAAAGTAAAAGGAAATAGTAAAATTAAAGTTGAGTTGTGCCAAACATTAGAGACTATTCTAGTAATATATAGTTTTTTAAATTCAAATAAATTAAAATAATCAGGTATTCCAAAACAAATAAATAATAGTAGTGCTAGAACAGTTAATTGTGAGGGTTTTAGTTTAAAACCATTGTTTTTGCTAAGTTTTTTTATGATCAATTTTGAGATATAAAACCTCAAAGTATTAGATGTTGATAGTAATAAAATAGTTGACCAATACAAAAGCTTTAAATTACTGCTAAATAACGACAAAATATTTGCTAAATAATAAAATAAGAAATTAGGTGGATAGTTAGTTACATTTGCGTTGATATTAACTATATGTTGAAGATGTTCCTCAATGTCGGTTTCAACATTATTAGTTATAAATGAAAAAACAATTAAATTAAATAAAATAAATAGTATTACATCTATGTGCTTTTTTAAAGCGTTTAGTAAAAACATTTTATTATCAAAATTTATTTAATATTTAGTTGTTAAAAATGATCATCAATGACATAAATATATATAAAATGTTTATGATGATTGATTTAACTCCATCATTTCTCTTTATGTGAATGTAAATTGCACCAATCATTATGATAATAATTGTTATTGAAGAAATATTAATTATCCATAAATATTTATTTATTATTTCTGGAATAATTATTCCTAATTAAGTTAATAATTCAATTATTCCTATTAATTTTAAATTGTTTTGAGATAAATCATCAACATATTCTATTTCTTTTCCACCTCTTTTCTTTAATTTATTTTTTGAAAATAAAATCTTTGGTAAAGCATGATATAGAATTAAAAATGCTAATATAAATTGTATTGTTAAATTCATTTAATATTATTGATTAGTATAATATTTATGTTAATGCTTAGATATGAATTTGCTTTTTAAAACTATTTTTTTAAATTTACTAAGTTTAAATTCAAAAATTATGCGCTATAATTAGATTCATTTTAAAATCTTTTTAATAGGACTAACTTAAAATAAAAAAAATGAGTAACTCTATTCCAACACCAAGACAAACTTATACAATTAAGTATCAAAAAGAAAATATAAAAGAAATGTTAAAGTACATAGCTGAAGAACTTCCTACTTATAAGTTTCTAGAAAGTAATGATACTTTAGACACCTTAAGGATCGAAATCACTAGGGGTTTTCAACCTCAACACCTTGATATTCGGTTTCAAAAAGAAGAAGAAGGTGCAACAACATTTGAAATTGAAGTTTCTAAACACACAGGTGGTATGACAGATGATGATAGCAGCTTATATGCCAAGCAAAACTTGGACGAAATTATGTCGTTTTTAACCAAATGTTTAGACGGGTATAAAATTACTGAAGAAGATAAAAAAAGTGCTCAAAACAAACAGACAACTAATGTGATTATTGGTATTGTTATTGCTATTATAGCAATTTGGTGGATTTTTAGTTGAGATTTGTCCTTACCTATTATATGAAAATAATAAATTTAAATGCCCTCACATCTAGTGAGGGTTTTTTGATATGTATGTAACTGTTTCTAATTTGAAATCTTTATTTCAATTAAATTTATCTGATATGAGTAAAATTAAAGTATTTTTTTTCTCTCTTTTATTAATATCTTTTTTCTCTAGTTGTAAAAAAGATATTCCCATTTCTGATTGTGACTTTTTAGATCATTCAGTAATAATTGATAGTCTAAAAATTAATAATAAGATTATTATTATTGGTATCGATGGATTCAGAAGCGATGCAATGACACAAGAAATAACACCATTTATATATGATTTTTCTCAAAGAAATGTATATAGAAATCTTTCTCATCTCACTGAGGAAGACACCTACAGTGGTCCAAATTGGTCAAGTATATTAACAGGTGTTCATTACAACAAACATAATGTTACGGATAATAGTTTTGAGGGTAGTTTATTTGATTTATTTCCGACATTTTTAAACTACATAGAAAATAATATAAATACATTAAACACAATCTCTATTGTGAATTGGTTTCCAATAAATCAAAATATATTATCTAAAGATGTTGATTATTACTCATCAAATCAAATTAATGATTCAATAGTTTTTGAAAAAACAAAAAATTTGCTTTTGAACGACGACCCTTTAAATGCTGACATTATATTTTTACATTTTGATGAACTTGACGCTGTAGGTCATAATTTTGGTTTTTCTCCTAATGTAGAAGAATATAAATCAACTCTAAATATTCTTGATTTTTATGTAGAAAGTTTAGTTAGTATTGTTGATAGTAAAAGATTATCTGGCGAAAATTGGTTATGTATTTTAATTTCAGATCATGGTGGTGATGGGTACAGTCATGATGATTATAATAACACTAAAATTAGAGAAACCATTTTAATTGTTGAACATCCTACACAAAATTTTAAATTAAATCATAAAAGTAATATGACAGATATTGCTCCAACAGTTCTTGATTTTATTGGTATTTCAAGTACAAAGTTTGACTGTGATAAAGATGGACAGTCTATCCTTAAATAATTTTAAATAAAACTATTAAAAAAGATAGATTCCGTTTTGGTTACTCTATGAATTCTTTTTTATAAATTTTCAGTGAATTTTCTCATCGTTAGTTAATATTAATGTAAGTTTGAATAATTAAAAATAATAATTATGAAAAAAGCTATTTACCTTTTAACTCTTATATTATTTGTTTTTGCATGTAATACTGAAGTTTCTGTTGATGTAAGCAATGATACTATTTCTAAAATATTTGAAAAGAATTGTGAGACTGTAATTTCTTATGAGAAAGCTTTTTGCGAAGAGAATATTGATTATAAAAAGTTTTATTCAGATAAAGCGATAATTAAGGGAACAATTTTAGGGGATAAAGACTCATTATATGTTGCTGATCGAATTATCGCACATCAAGAATTGTGGCAGAAATATGATTTTAGTATGTCGCCTCTTAATCCATTGCCTGGTGTTAATCTGGAAACAAAGAAATTAGATGGTTCTGTAAGAATGTATTTTGACATTACTATTACATTAACTGAGAATGGGAAATCTGTTACAATTCCTATGTACAATTCATTTGATTTTGACGATGAAGGGAAAATAATTTACTTGCAATATTATGGAGACTTTACAGCTGCATTTCTTTCTCTCGAGGAATAGATTTATTTCTATTTTTTATAAAATATATAACCCACACAATTGAGCGAATTTGTTTTTAGTTGACTTAAAGTTTATCATTTATAGCTTTTAAAAATTATTTATGTCCCACAATATGTTTGAAAACATTCTTCATATTTTTGTGTTGGTGGCCTAAGGAACTTTTCATGCCCATTTCTGTGTTGATAAGGATTAGAAAGAAGTCCTAAAAGTTTATTGTATGGTTCAACATTTCCATTAACTGCTTTTGCTATGGCTTCCTCAACTAAATGATTTCTTGCTATAAATATTGGATTATGCTTTTTCATTATTTCCTTTGCTTCTTTTAGAGTTTTTTTCTTTAAAACATTTGTTTTCCATTTTTTATACCATTGGATAAAATTAGTATTGTTACTAATTTGATTTACATCTAAATTATCTTGATATAAAAGATAAAATGTATTGGTATAATCCAGTTTTAATTTTTTCATTAATAGAAGAAGCTCATCAACTAAAGGGTAAAGTAAAATATCATTACTATCAAGCCCTATTTTTTTTAACATCATATCATAATATTTTTCTTCCCAAACTTTATCAAACTTATTAATTATAGCTTCAGCAAGTTGAATGGATTTATCTTTACTTTGATCAATTATTGGTAAAAGAGCTTCTGCAAACCTCAATATGTTCCACTTTAATACTCTAGATTGGTTGCCAAAAGCATATCTACTATTGTGATCTATAGAGCTATAAACTTTTTCTGGGTCATAAGCGTTTATAAAAGCACATGGCCCATAGTCAAAAGATTCTGCAGAAATTGATGTATTATCAGTGTTCATAACGCCGTGAATGAATCCAACACGCATCCAATCAACAACCAAATCAATTTGTTTATGCATCACTAAGTCTAATAAAGCTAATGTAGGATTATCAAACTTAATTATTTCAGGATACAGCCTATTAATAGAGTAAGATGTTATTTTTTTTAAATCATCAGATGATCCAAAATATGATGCATATTCAAAAGTGCCAACTCTTATATGACTTTTCATGATCCTAACTAAAATACTACCATATTCTTTGATGTTTCGATTAATAACATCTCCCGTTTTAATTACTGCAAGACTTCTAGAAGATGAAATATTTAAATAGTGCATTACTTCACTAAACAAATATTCTTTGAGCATTGAGCTTAAAGTAGCTTTCCCATCTCCATTTCTTGAATATTTGGTTAATCCTCCTCCCTTTAGTTGTATGTCAAAACGTTTATTGTCTAAATTAATGTGTTCACCAACAATTATTGCTCGCCCGTCTCCAAGGTTAGTAAAATGTCCAAATTGATGTCCTGCGTATGCTTGTGCGTAAGATTTTTTATGATTTAAGTCAGAACATAGAAAACTAATTAATTTTTGTTTATCATTTGATGTAAAATTAAACTTATTGCATATTTCATCATTTAAGATAAAAACTTTAGCTGCAGGGTTTAAATCAGGCTTTGTAAGCGAGTAAAATTTTTTTGGAAGAGACAAATAAGAAAAATCAAAATTAAACATTATAAATTTTTTTTTAAGAAATATTTAATAACCTAAATATAAAAAAAAGCTGAAAGCTATCTCAAAATGAGATGGATTCCGCTTTAGTGTAACTATGCGTCTTTATTTCGAACTTTATTAATAACCTTTAACTTATGGTTTCAATTAGATTGTTAACAACAACCACAACTTTTTTGAGAAATATGATTTTTTGATTTTTTAATCTTACATGAATATATAGGGTATGTAGTTAGAAACATTTCGCCCAACATAACATTAGAAATAGTTTTATCGGCACCAAATTTATTTCTTATTGCATCACCAAATTCTTCAATAGTATATTGTTTATTATCTAATCCTAGTGGATTTTTTTGATCATCTTTCATGTAATTTTTTTTACAAATATAATAAACCCACTAAAATGAGTGGGTTTATTTTACGTGGACTTAAGTGTCCTTATTTCGAACTTTTAATTAGGAATTTTTGATTAGATATTACTTTTACAAATAATTTTTTCTATAGAAATCAAAAATCTAGTAATTGGAAATGATCATTATTAATAGTAAATCTACAATGTTGATGAGAAGCTCGGCCAGGATCAAAATTTTCTTCCCAGTT
>Ga0115013_10002374_pt1 | contig 10537 bp, 9 predicted proteins | sample SouAtlMetagenome_2_FD_88686 | JGI IMG/M metagenome (GOLD analysis project Ga0115013, IMG submission 88686) | Marine eukaryotic phytoplankton communities from Atlantic Ocean - South Atlantic ANT15 Metagenome | ecosystem: Environmental > Aquatic > Marine > Oceanic | place: South Atlantic Ocean... | reverse complement strand
CAGTAGGTGGTGGTTTTGAGAGAGATGACGATCGATTGCGCTCACTTTTTGGTGACGGTGGCGGCAGTAACGACAGTAATTTATCAGTTTTTGGGGATATTCTTTCTTTGATTTCGGCCGCCTTCTATGGTGTGTACGCAGTCATGGTAAGGGTGCTTTGTCCACGAGATGAATCATTAATGAGCATGCAGTTGTTTCTAGGATATGTCGGTTTATGGAACATGCTAGCTCTTTCTCCTGTTGCAATTTACCAGCTTGGGATTGCGAAAAATGTAACGATATCGACATGGGTGTTTAGCTGTCTTGTAGTCAAGGGTTTATTTGATAACGTGCTAAGTGATTACTTATGGGCACGCTCCGTAATTTTAACGTCGGCTACTGTTGCAACCGTTGGTTTAGGCCTTACTATTCCGTTAGCCTTTGTCAGCGATGTTTTTATGGGAGTAAAAGACGTTGTGAATGTCGAATCTATTTTCTATTTTGGGCGCAGGATTCGTTTTGTTTGGATTATACTTGTTAATGAGTGATTCCCGAAATATTAGATTTAGCATGCGTGCATTAAATCTAATACATGGCGGGCTGATTGCCTTGGCACAGCGCGCTGCTACTTAGCTGGTACACTTGCTCTTCTAAAAAATATTTTGCCCACAGTACTTGGCTTAGCCCATCATCTACTGCCACAATTTCAGCCTCTGCTGAGCTCTTTGTGGCAAGCTTTTGTTTCTTGGAGGCAGCGCAGGCGGTTCCTTTCCCAGTTGTTGTCTAAAAAGTAAGGATTCTATAGAAGGGGAGAGTAACGACATCTGGTATGAACTTTTGAAGATGATAGTCATAGAAGGAACATTCGATCCTCAGTTCAATTCACCCTCTATTGTGCTTGCAGTTGTGTGAGATAAGGCACAAGCAAAACATGAACTATGGATATTACTTCCAATTCTGACACGACACAAAGATGAATCCACGTGCTAGCTAGCTGTTTTTTTAAGATTGTTTTATTGATTATCTTCGATTGTCACTAATTGCAGTATTTTTCAAAAACAATTCGAAATACCAAGAATGATTCCATCGAAATCCACGAAACACATGATTGTCGTGGTTGCCTATCGTCGTGGTTGCCTATCGTCGCTTGGGCGGTCCGCCGCGGGTGATGCCTCTGGCAGCCGAAGTAGACTGTCCAGGCTTTTTGGCTTTAGTTGTAGTATTCTTTGCAAGCTTGGATTTTCCAGGACGTGGCAATTTGGTTCCAAGCTTTCTTTCTAATTTGCTAATGATTTGGGGGTTCGGGATGGCTTTTCCGGATTCGTACTCGGCCACAACCTGGGGCTTTTCGTTGATTGCTGTCGCAAGCTCCTTCTGAGTCATCTTTTTAGCTGTTCGAGCTTGCATGATCGCTTTGCTGAGGGACTTGTCAACCTTTGCGATGGTGCCGACGTCGGTGGCTTCTTCGAGCTATAGTTTCAGTTTGTAAACGCATACGAACGCAATTAGTCGAACGGAGATGATCAGGAATTGAGAATCAATACTTTACCACACTGTTTGGACAATTTTCATTTTATCAACATCTTCGTTTCGATTGACATAATACCAATACCTCATTGCGAAAGGATTGCAACGTACCTTCCTGGCAGACATAATTCCTCCGCTGTGTGCCGACGCATTACCTCCCGCACCTGTGGGAGAAAATTCAAAAGAGAAAAGATTCAAGTTTGTCAGAATTGATACAGTATATTACCAAAAACAGGAATGATCGAAATTTTCCGAGTCGGCGTTCGCTAATCCTTTCGTTTCAAGTCGCACATCGCCAACGCCATCGTACCGTACCGTATCGTTTGGCAACGCCAGTTTTAACTTTCGCAGTCGGGCGAGATGCACGTCCGACGTTGACGCTTCCCCAATCTTGGGTGTGAACTTGGTTCATTCCTGTAGGCATTGTGGCTGATTTTGTATTACTCGTAACTGTTTGAGTTGAGGCTTCTGTTGTTGTTGATACTCTTCGAAACGTTTCGAGACCGCACGGAAGAACTGATGACGGTGTCCAATCACGTTTACGCTCTGAAACATACCGACGACGTCAGGCGATCATTTTCGCGCTTCTCCCACGCGAATTCCATTCACACCAGTCGTTCGTGTCCGACCTAAAATTTCTTCTTCAGAATAGATCTGATGATACGTCTCTCGAGCAGCTAGACAGGTCGGCATGTCAAAACGAATCTTCTAATCGAGTCAATTCAGCCGAGCAATCTACCACCTACAAGAAGTATCCCATCAGTCCCAGAGTGTTGCTTTTCAAAGCGATTTGCCAGGAAGCTAACAGCTAAATCTAGCGGAATAAAAAAATCGAGAAATAACCAGCGATATTCTGAAGAAATCCTAAATCGGCATGACTGACGGCAAAATAGACGCAAAACTTAATCATCTAGTGCGTAAGTTTTTGTCATCAGAAAATAATGGAAAAGATACAGCAAGTCCAGATCAAGTTGTGGATTGGTTGCGTAAGAAGTATCGAGAATACAACAGGGACAGAAACAGACTTAGGTGTCAAGTCCAAACAGTCCTGACCCATATCCAAGAAAAAAATGCAGAAGAGGAGTACGACAAAGAAGCTCGTAATCACGACGATCGGAGAAATAAAATGCATAGTAGCACAAATGGATTGAATGCATCGTTGACGAATCGGTACCGCAAACTACAACAAACTCGCGATGCCGAAGAAGAAGCCAATCGAGCATTGCAAACAGCAGAGGCTGGAAACTTGAACGAGATGGATGATATGAATGCGGCGGCATCACCCGACAAAAGCGATGGTGTAGACTCAAAAAAGCGATCTCGAGACGAATCGAATGGCAGCATGCTGGAGAAGCGCTCATCGAAATTGATCGGTACGGGAAAATCCACGAAACGCAAAAAACGAAATTCGACAAAATCGGGTCATACAAACCCTGCTATGAAGGGCAAGGACGGCGTGGCAAATGTCTGCGAAGCCGTTCCCCGCCCTACCGAGCGATACACAGATTTGGGAGGAATGGGAGATGTACTTACACAAATTCGGCAGTTGGTAGAATATCCATTGGTTCGACCCGAACTTTATCGCCACTTGGGTGTGGATCCTCCACGCGGTGTCTTGCTGCGCGGGCCTCCAGGGTAAGTAGGAATATTGACTAAGTCGGATACCTTGTGACATAGTAGAGGTATGAAATTGGAATGAAACTTACTCACGATTTCTCTTCAAAACCTCCAATCGTTTGACTAGCTGTGGCAAAACACATTTAGTTAACAGTATAGCTGGTCAACTTGGTATCCCTTATTTCCGAGTAAGTTCACCAGAACTTGTCTCGGGTATGTCAGGCGAATCAGAAGCCAGAATTCGAGAACTTTTCCAAGCCGCATCTGACTCTGCACCAGCAATCATCTTTTTAGATGAAATTGACGCGATCGCACCGAAAAGAAATGATGGCAAGGGGATGGAAAAGCGAATGGTAGCACAATTGCTTACGTGCTTAGATATGTTACAACCAAAAAATAACCGACAAATGGCAACAGTAATAGTGATGGGTGCAACCAATCGAGCTGAAAGCATCGATCCAGCTCTACGGCGAGCAGGGCGCTTCGATAAGGAAATTCTAATTGGTGTACCCGACGAGGAAGCAAGGATCGGTATATTCAAAACTATGACAAAAGATATGAAATTAAGCGGAGACTTCGACTTGAAGGTCCTGGCACGTAGAACCCCCGGATACGTCGGTGCTGATGTTCGAAGTCTAACAAAGGAAGCGGCTGTTATAGCTATCAATCGTATCTTCAAAAACGTTCTCGTTGATCAAAAGCTTCCATCTGATATGATTGATACGAACGCTGATAATCCTCCTCCAGTAGTCCCGTTGACCTCAGAAGAAATGGAATCTCTTTATATCACAATGCAAGACTTTTTGGAAGCAGTTCCAAAAGTACAGCCTTCTAGTAAAAGAGAGGGGTTTGCCACGGTTCCTGGTGTATCGTGGGATGACATTGGCGCGCTTGGATCGGTTCGTGAAGAATTGACGTTGAGCGTGCTTGAGCCGATCCGTAATCCTGAAAAATTCCAAGCACTTGGAATCCCTCTTCCAGCTGGCGTTATGCTATACGGACCTCCGGGTTGTGGAAAGACGCTCTTAGCCAAGGCTATTGCGAACGAGAGCGGTGCCAATTTTATTAGTGTGAAGGGGCCAGAATTACTAGACAAGTATGTTGGTGAAAGTGAAAAATCTGTTCGACTTGTCTTTGAACGCGCCAGGGCTTCTTCTCCCTGTGTGGTGTTTTTTGACGAGCTTGATAGTCTTTGTCCGAAGCGAGGGGGCGATAGCAGTGGTGGGGGTGTTAGTGAGAGAGTGGTGAACCAACTTCTCACAGAAATGGATGGTCTTGAAAGTAGAAGGAGCGTTTTCGTCATCGGCGCAACTAATCGACCAGAACTTATCGACCCAGCAATGATGCGACCGTAAGTTGTTGTATTCGCGTTATCACACTACTGTACACGTTTTTTTTGTTTTGATATCACTTTTACTTCGACAGCTCTATGTTTTATTTTCTAAACTAATCATTCTATGCAATTTATCGTTAACAATTTACAGAGGTCGTCTGGACAAATTGCTCTACGTTTCTCTTCCCACACCTGAAGATCGCGTCTCCATTCTCAAAGCAGTATCTACCAATATTACCTTTTCACCCGATGTCGATCTCAACAAGATTGGTGTCAGTTCAAAAGCTGATGGTTATAGTGGTGCAGATTGTGCAGCATTATTGCGAGAGGCTGGATTGGCTGTACTCAAGGAAAGTTACGAGAGTAGCATTTCGACCAAAGTTCAACAAGAAAGTGGAACAAATCTCGAGCCCAACAACGTTGATTCTTCGCATGGTCTTTGTATTTGTCCTCGTCATTTTGACTATGCCTTTGCTCACGTAGTACCATCGGTCTCTCGGAAAGATCAAGCTCGATACCTTCGAATGCGGGATCGAATGGCGCATGCTCGCTCACGTGGTGGTGTATCGAACGACGCTGAAATCGCAAAGAAGGGAGATGACGGGGTGAAAGAAAGCAATTGTACTGATAGCAATTTACTGGAATCTTCATCATAGTTTGAAAATACGAATACAATACAATATTGAACAGCAGAATTGCCGTCGACCTTTTCATAGATCTAGAGAATAAATGGATCATGTTCAAATGATCATCGATAACGAAGAGTTACAAAGGAGTCAAAAAATTTCGATTATTTCGTGACATAATTCCTTCACTAACCTAACAATAGATCTAATTCTTTTGATAAAAAAATTCCCATCTAAAAGATGAAAGCATGACGAGAAATCGGAAGCGTTTGAGCTTGGAAAACTGATTCGAATAGGATATACTTTGGCTGAAATTTGAACTATCAGTATGTATCAATTATTCGCTCATTTGTGGCCTTTTTTGTCAGCATTGATGAGGTCTTGGATGGCTTGAAGTTGTTTGCCTTCCAGTCGATGACAGCCTAATCTTGGCGAAACAATGACAATTTCCAACGGAGAAATTGACGATGCCAAACTATTTTCTTTGTTATCCCGACTCTTACTACGGTTATTACCAGCGCTATTAGGAGTTCCACCGTTGTGGGCGGTTTCTTTGATTAGAATCTTCGCCACGTTCGCGATCCGATCAGCCAAAGAAAACGTCGATTCCTTGCGATTTCGGTGCTGCTGTTGTCGTTGTTCGAATTTCGTTATTCCCTGATTGATTTGTTTTCGCAGCTGCCGTTTGAAAGTAGACGATCCTCCAACTATGCAACGAACTTGACTTTGAACTACATCGTTGTTTGCAGAGGCATCAAATCTTTTCGACTGGTGCTTTTTTGACGCGACACTTTTGCCTTTGGAGCGTTCCTCTTCCTCACTCTCTCGAACATTGTGTTGTAGGATTCCTCCCGAGGGATCGGTCTGATATATGCGACTTTGTAATAACTTTCTCCGCTGGGTTTTGTTAGAATTGTTCTTGTTGCCATTTTCTTGTAATGTTTGATTGTCATCGATATTTCTTTCGTCGTATCCACACAACAGCAATGTGGAACCATACGGTCGCAAACCACCAGCAAAAACCCGAGTTTGACACTCATCTGCCAAAGCCTGCGCTAGAGATTCCATCCCAAATGAATCTTTAAACTGAAGTGAGTGTTCAGCAGCGACTTTCATCCCGGCCTGTAACAGCGCAAGACTGTCGGCTAAAATTCCGGACATCGCCACGCAATAGGAACGATGCTGAGGGCTAATGCTTCTCAAAGAGGAGTTTGGTAGATCGCTCTGGTTTTCAATAATGACTATTCTGTTTTGTGGCGACGATGATTTTTTTGGAACAGTAATCAAAACTGTGCATGGATATGACAGTGATTTACCATCTTCGTCATGATAGTCGTCACCAACTTTCTTACTCTTCCCACCGCTGTAACTCTGACTAAGTGGAGAGAAGAATTCTACAGCAACCAAGGGAGAACTCAAATCAGCAGCAGAAGATGCGTATTCTACTTGAAGAAGACGGCCATCGGGAGTGAATTGAGGCGTCGTCTGGTCGTAATTGTAAACATTGTAATTACTCCGACTGACTGAAGATGAAGACGAGGCAAAAGGTGTAGTAATTTGGAATATAACGACGCATCTCACTATATAGAAAATGATAAATTGGAAAGCATTTCTTTGGGAGATGACGCTCATGGCAATCGTTCTGAAAAATGAAGTGAAGATAATTTTATGATCGCTTGTAAAAGTAGTCTGAATTTGGCTGTATTTTAACGGCGCGATTTTTGGCCGCAACACAGGAAATGACACACGGAAAGTTAACCCTATGAGTTTTTCAAGAAACTTGGTAAACTTTAGAGACATTGGTATTCTTAATGATTTGCTATACATTAAATTATCGAAACTAAGTAGAAACATATATTAGATTTGCATTCTTTCACGAGTCCAAGTCCTCCACATCGAGGACAGTTCCATCACGATAGCAAAAGCAACTGAGCAACTGATCAGTTGGGAAACAGGAGCTAGGGATTCATCATGATTTGAAAATCACTATCAGTAAAACCGCAAACTAGACACGAAACAACCTTAAAATCCGTCCCAGATCACTTTTGTCTTCTGGGCGTACCATCCATCAACTTTTGAGTCATAGGCATCCTCGATAATGGCACGCTTGATCTTTTGGGTTGGCGTCAAAAAACCATTTTCAGGCAACCAATCATCCTTCACGACAACTACAAACTGGAGCTGTTCGTGCCCATCAAACTGGGGATTGGTGGCCTTCAAGTGAGCCTCCAAGTCCTTTCCAAGGGCGTCACGTTGATCCTTTCCTTCCATGGCTTTCTTCTTTGGAAGCTCAGAAAGTTGAAGGATAGCGAACGGTTGTGGCTGCGATTTTCCTCCAACACAGGCAAGTTCGACATGTTCGTTGGAAATAAGAACATTTTCAATCGGTGCAGGTGCAACATACTTGCCCTTGGACGTCTTGAAGATCTCCTTCGTACGTCCAGTAATTTTCAAACGACCCTTTTCGTCTACGGATCCCTTGTCTCCGGTGCGGACATATCCATCAGCGGTAATCGTCTCTGCAGTTGCTTCAGGATTTTTGAAGTAACCCATCATTTTACCGGGTGTCTTAACCTGGATTTCACCATCCTCAGCAATGCGACAGTCGACATCACCATACGCATTTCCAACATAACCAACTCGAGCCTGGCCGGGATTACTCATGTGTGAATAGTTGAAATTCTCTGTCATACCATAACCTTCCAACAATTCAAGTCCCAAACTTCGGTACCAATTCAATAGATCCGCTGGGAGAGGTGCAGAGCCCGATCCAGCAAATCGAACCTTTCCTAGTCCGAGCTTCTTGAGTAATACCTTCTTGAGGAGAATATTCAAAAGGGGAATTTTGAGCAATTTGTTGACCTTTTTCTCGGGCAACTTAGCAAAAATTCCGGCTTGGAATTTTGTCCAAAGACTGAAAAAAATAACAACTGTGAGGTTTACTGTAACTACATTGTCACGTACAAATAGTTCAACGGAAGTAGCTACATCTAAGACTTACCGAGGGACCGACAAAAATAAAGTGGGCTCGCAACGATTAAGATCATCAACAAACGTAGTCAAAGCTTCGGCATACCATAGCTGCATTCCGGTGAATAGTGGAATGCACTGCAATAGTTCGAAACAATTCATGGATGAGAAAAAATTTGCAGAACAAAAAAACGGAAGATCGAAAACGAAGTTGAAGACTTACCATTCCAAGCCAACGTTCCATGCCATGAGCGATAGGCAAGTAAGAGATGTATCGATCGTCCGAAGTAATACTCAAAAGCTTCACAATACCTTTGGTGGTGTCTGTCATTGCTTTGTAGGATGTCATGACTCCTTTAGGCTTTCCAGTACTTCCGGAGGTGTAAATGATGGTTGCCATTTCATCTTTAGTTCTGGTGACGGGTGTAGCGATGGGAGAGCTCGTTTCGATGACATCGGCCCAAGCCTTTGCCCCTAGTGTATCCTTTGGACACATAGGAAACGAGACAGCATGAAGGTCTTTGGAAACTCCACCCTTCTGCTCTTCCCATGGTTTCTCATCGAGCTTTCCAATAAAGATCATTTTCGCTTCCGAATGTTCCAACGTGTACCGAGTTGTTTCAGCTGTGAGAGTGGGGAAAATCTTGTGAATCATAGTACAATCGAAGTGTTAGAGACCTTGAACAGAGCAATTTGAATAACAATGCAGCAACAATGACAGTTGAATCGTGGACGAGCGAAGATTGCTACTCACCGGGACAGAGACGTGGCCAGCAAGCCAAATACCCAAGTCGGCAATAACCCAATACGCACAGTTCTTGGAACAGATCGCGATGTGAGATTTAGGTGGATAACCGAGGGACTCGATGTACCCAGCTACCTTCTTTGCCGACTCCAAAACCTCCTTGTATGAGAAGGTCTTGATGTTGTCAGCGCCGCCGAGCGGCTGGGTCATGAATGTCTTGTCTCCTAGCTTCTCTACATTCTCGAGGAAGTAGTCAATGATGGTTTTTGTATCTTCTGACATGTTTGGTTGTAGTTTATTACGTTATTGCTGCGATGTGTTTCAGTTCCTGACGTCGTAAAATAAATGATTTGATAGCGAAGGCTTTTTGAGCTTTTGCTTCGATGAGAACCGTACGAAGACACAGTAGCTTCAACCTGTGGCGTTTTAGATTCACAACCGGACGTTAAAACCTACACAACAGCTGGCACGAGCAAAACAAGATCCATATGTTCTTCCGTTTTGTGTGTGCATGCACGCGTTCACATGTTCTCATTTTTTCATTCTTCGCTCTGAAGTGGAAAGATCGCGCCGCATATTTTTTACGGCTTCCGGATTAACATACGTACGAGTCAGAGAACAAAGATCTCACGAGAATATAGAGGCATCTCATTGTTGAGTACAGCACAGAATAACCCTGCAACTATCTCTTATCATAGAAGTAAGTCAAACCTGCAATTATTATTTACAACCGACTAATCAGCAACGATGCCAGAATTTTCGCTCTCCAAAGAAGACACCGCCGTCGTCTTCATCGAATACCAAAACGAGTTCACGACCGAAGGCGGAAAGCTTTTCGAGGCTACGAAAGAAGTTATGGAGAAGACAAAAATGCGCGAGAACTCTACCAAGTTACTCGAGTTCTGCCGCGAGAAGGGAATTCTAGTGTGCCACGCCCCTATCTCCTTCGAACCTGGTCACAAAGAAATTGCAGCTCAGCCGTATGGTATTCTTGCTGGTATCAAAGACGGAAGTGCTTTTGAAGCCGGAAGCTCCGGAGCCGACATGTTTGAGCCCATGAAACCCAAGGACGGCGAGCTGGTTGTCAAGGGCAAATCTGGATTGTGTGCCTTCACTTCGACCAACTTGGAATTCCTCCTTCGCCAGCACAATGTCAAGAATGTCATTTTGGCTGGATTTTTGACGAATTGTTGCGTCGAGAGTACCATGCGCACCGCATACGAAAAGGGTTTCAAGGTATATACCCTAAAGGATTGCACAGCAGCTACCAGCATGGCGGCACACGAAGCAGCATTTGAACATAACTTCGGTATGTTCAGTGTGCCAACTACCAGCGGGGACATCATGGCTGCTGTTACAGCGTAACTGCGCGACGCTCTCAAACTGTGTGCACTTGATAACTATCTTTAGAATGCAATTACAAGAACAAAAGTGTTCAAACTGATTGATGGTTAATGTTTGATTTCTATATTAGAATCATAGTGATCATGTTTATTTTTCAATAGTTCTGAATCATATTACGAGCGCATCAAGACACTTATATCCACATCCTATATTGGAATTGGAAAACAAGCAGTCTGTTTCCTTTTGTATCTTTCCATCCGATGAACATGGGAATTTAATGCTTCGACACTTTTCCTCGACTTGTTTCTGCGCCAAATGAAGCTCTCTGACTGTTTTCTCAACCAAATCTCGCCCTAGTTCAGCAATAGTTTTGTCAAGAGATGCGTTGACTGCCTT
>Ga0115013_10002371_pt1 | contig 10542 bp, 9 predicted proteins | sample SouAtlMetagenome_2_FD_88686 | JGI IMG/M metagenome (GOLD analysis project Ga0115013, IMG submission 88686) | Marine eukaryotic phytoplankton communities from Atlantic Ocean - South Atlantic ANT15 Metagenome | ecosystem: Environmental > Aquatic > Marine > Oceanic | place: South Atlantic Ocean... | reverse complement strand
CTGGGCGAGCCCACCACCACTCGGGTATCCCAATGCTGGCCATTGGGGCGCGTATAATGCAAGCGATAGCCTGCAATATCGACCCATACGTTGGGCGCCCGCTCCAGCGAAGGGCGAATCCAGCGGGCGCGCTCCAGGTTGATGCGCAATTGGTTCACTCGTGCGGAGACGGGCATGTTCAGTGCCAGTCGTGTGCGCTCTCCCACTACGCCATCTTCTTGCAACTGGTGGCGTCGCTGAAAACGCATGACCGCTTGCGCTAACTCTCGGTCGAAGCTGCGAGGGTCAGCTCCTGACGCCTGCACGTCGACCATGGGGTAAGCGCTACTATCTGCTGCCAGCAGGTGGGGCTCGCCCCATAGCGTCAGGCGCTGGCGTAGCGTTTGAACGTCGTCATCAATATCGCCGGGACGCAGCGACTCCTCACGCCCCGGCAAGTAAGGCACGCTGCCCTGCTCTGCCAAACGGCGGTAATGCGTCAACGCTTCGCGCAGCTGAGCATACTCAGGAGATGCGGGGCGAGCGAAAGCCAGCGCCTGATGCACATCACCCTCTTCAACCGCCTGCACTACCCGAGGAAGTGCATAACTCCGCTCAGGGCGTGGTAAGTCCCAGTTGGGCTCGACGTCTTTAGGGTTCACTTTACCTAGCGATAAATGATCCAGTGCTAACAGCAGCGAACGAGTAGCGCGCACATCGAAGCTTGCTTTCGCTTGGGCGTCTAGCTGCTGGCTAAGCTGAAAATCATCCAACAGCGAAGCGGCTTGATAATCACTCGGCGTTAAACCGTCATCCACGAGGCTACTCAATGCGCTGACCAGCGCTTCAACACGGTTGATAGCCTGCCAAGCAGGCTGCCCATCCCTCAGTTGGTAAAACGACTCTACCGGCAGCGTTTCTCCGCTTTGCTGAATGCGTTGTGTCAGCGCTTGCTGTAACGCTTCGCTAGCGGGTTCGCTTGCGGTGGCCATCAGTGGGTAGGTTAGCGTCAGACAGAGCGCGGCCCCTATCGCCCATCGTCTTAGTGGCTGATTGTCGTTCATCGCCCCTCCTTGCGTTACTATGCAGCGTTGTGGTGTGGCTTCACTCTTTTTGCTTAACGTCATATCAGCTGTTCCCGTACCGATACGCGTTTTTTATCATAGCCGTTTACGTTTACTCGTTATGACTCTACGTGTGTACCCTTTTTTCGCCACTTTAGTCAGGATTGCACCCATGCTTTTTCGCTCACGCATAACCACTGTACTGTTTTCTTTACCTATCGTGTTACTTTCTTACCCGCTTCAAGCGGCGAGTTTTTTCTCCCAGGTGGCAACAGCACCGCCCGCGGGTGTTTCTCCTCTTCACCACCAGTTACTCCAGTTAGCACCAGGGGCCACGCCCGAGGCACTGCGCCTTGCTGCCCAGGCACTAAGCTGTGCAGACCCATCAGCAGAGCGCCTAGCCGTAATTGATTACTCGCTCCCCTCTTCAGAGCCACGCATGTGGGTATTTGACCTTCACCAGCATACCCTGTTGTTTGAAGAGCTGGTGTCACATGGCCAGGGCTCTGGCGATGCGGTGGCTAGTGCTTTCTCGAATACACCTGACAGCCATCAGTCCAGCATTGGCCTGTTCCGCACTATGAATAGCTACTACGGCCGTAATGGCTATTCGCTGCGCCTGGACGGCCTGGAGCCAGAAGTGAACGATCTAGCTTTTGAGCGAGCAATTGTTATTCACGGCGCCGACTATGTTAGCGATGACTTTATTGCGCAAACCGGCCGCCTTGGCCGTAGCCACGGCTGCCCCGCCGTGCGTGAAGACATCACATATCCGCTGATTGATAGTTTGAAAGAGAACCAGTATGTCTTTGCTTACTACCCTGATGAGGAGTGGTTAGCTACTTCTCAGGTGATTAACTGCCCTACCGCACTGTCGTTAGCTCGCCGCTAAAGGGTAGGTAACAATTAAGAAAAGCAGTCGTGAAGCATGAAAATACTCCCTCTTTTTATATGCAAGAGGTTGATTTTGATCGTGAATCGATACTCTTTCCAGGCAGACATGGAAACCCTCTGCAATACTCTGTGATAAAAGATCACACAACGCTCCGCTACTGCAGGTATTGGTCATGTTTGCCTTTATGCACCCCTTTCAAACGATCCGCCGTTTAGAGCATGAAGTTACCGAGCTGCGTACTCAGCTTGCGACTGAAAAAAGCGTTCATGGTTGCCGTGCTATTAGCCTGATGACACCGGTTGAATCGATCAGCATGCTCCAGTCCAAAGGAGCAGATATGCTGACTTCATTAAGCACGGGGGCCGAACACCATGCCGAGCAGTTAGCGAGTGAACGGGCCACTTTGTCAGACTTATTTGCGCGGCTTCATCATGCTGAACAAACGGCTCAGACGATCAAACACCAGTGTCAACGCTTCCAACAGGCAGATGTTCACTATGCAGCCCCGCTCGCTAGCGAACAGGCGCTGCACGAGCTACGCAAAATCGGTGTAGAGCTATCCCATAACGCCGGGCATACCCGTGCACTTGCCATGACCACGGCGCTAGAGGAGGCTCATATACACCAGGAGCCCTCTGGCTTACCTGCTATCGTCAGCGATATCCAGCACCTTGCCGACCATACGCAGCATCTAGGCCACCAATTGGATCACTGGATTGAGCAGGTTGCCATATTGCTAAAAGAAGATGCTCGCGTGCAGGCCCATCAGCGGGAAACATCTACGGCGCTGGCCAATGCAGCCCAAGCGGCAGAGCAGGTGATAGAGCAACTCATGGATCAAGCACGTCATATGTATAAAGTGATTCACCACAGCACCACGACGGCCTGTTTGCACGCTGCCAAGCTAGAGCACGCCGTTTGGAAAAGTCGGATCTACCACCAGCTACTTTCCGCCTATTTCGAGGACCACATGGTGGATCATCAGCACTGTACGCTAGGCCGCTGGTACTTTACGGGCGAGGGGCGGCGCTACAAACATACCGAGGCGTATCGCTCGCTGGCGGCTCCTCACCGCCGCTTCCATGAAAGCGGCTTGGACGCTTTGCGCTATGCAAGACAAGGGGATCATACGGGTCAACTGGCCTCCCTAGCACTAATGGAGGAAGCAAGCGTAGCACTTGCTAAGCAACTTGATCAGCTTATGGAGCAGGCTGTTTATGAGATACCGATGTCAGCAAGTCATCCTTCACCGCTTGCTGATGCGCCTTAAATTGCTCCCCATATAACACTCCTCCCGTAATGCGTTATTTATGCCATGCTGAGCATGGAACTCATAACGCAGACGGTGAGGATGACGATGGCAGCTGCAAAGAAGCTAGATCTCGCGCTACAAGGCGGTGGAGCCCATGGTGCTTATACCTGGGGAGTTATTGATCGACTTCTGGAAGATGACCGTATTGAGATTGAGGGCATTAGTGGCACCAGCGCAGGCGCTATGAATGGCGTAGTCATGGCAGATGCCCTTACCCGTGGTGGTAAACAGGCCGCCCGGCAATCTCTCAGGAATTTTTGGAAGGCGGTAAGCCGCGCGGGCATGGCAAGCCCTATCCGCCGCTCGCCGATGGATGTACTAACCGGCAATTGGAGTTTGGAGCACTCCCCCGGCTATATCGCCATGGACTTGATGACTCGCCTGGTGTCGCCCTACCAACTCAACCCACTCAATTTGAATCCATTGCGCGATATTGTGGCGGCCCACATCGACTTTGAGCGGGTACGCCAGTGCGACCAGCTAAAGCTCTTTGTGGCAGCTACTAACGTGCGCACCGGCAAACAGCGTGTGTTTCGTCGAGAAGAGATGAGCGTCGATGCGGTCATGGCATCGGCTTGTCTGCCCTTTATGTTCCAGGCTGTGGAAATCGACGGCGAAGCATATTGGGACGGCGGCTACATGGGCAACCCAGCCCTCTTCCCCTTAATGGAAGAGTGCAGCGCAAGGGATATTCTGTTGGTACAGATCAACCCGATTCGCCGTGATGAACTACCCACCTCCGCTTCGGCCATTATGAACCGCCTTAACGAAATCACCTTTAATGCCGCGCTGATTAAAGAAGTGCGCATGATCGCGCTGTTGAAACGTACCCTTGAAGAGCAGGGTATTGAAAACTGCTACCAGCAGTCGCTTTTTCACCGCATTAGTGGCGATCAGGCACTCGATAGCTTATCGGTTTCAAGCAAACTCAACTCTGAATGGCCATTTTTATGCCACCTGTTTGACCAAGGGAGAGAAGCCGCCGACAACTGGATCACGGCTAACTTTGATGCCATCGGCCAACGCTCAACCCTGGATATTGATGCAGTATATCTGCACGAATAACTCCCTTCAGCCATCCAGCACTGCCCCAACTTGGCGCACTCTGCTCATGAGGAGTGCGCTCACTTGATTAATCTAGTGATTTTATTTCCCTTAGCACTGCTTTGAAAAAACAGTAAGCAACTGATTTAAATATTTAAAAAGACAGATGGCGGAGTATTTGCTTATTGCTATGCAGTAGTAGTAGGCGTGGACCAGGCCCGCAAGGGTACGAGTGCGTCGAACCTGACCTTCAATGGCGAAGGCATGTTCTCGTAACCACGCAACGCCTGATGCGTTGTGTCTCGGCAAACTCGTTCTATGCTCTGTGAGGCCATCCATGGACATTCGCAATAAAGCCAACCGCATTCGACTGTTGAACTTCTCAACACCGCAAATGCGCGCGTTTCACCTCTCCTGGTTCGCATTTCATATCTGCTTTTTCGGCTGGTTCGGCATTGCGCCGCTAATGGCGGTGGTTCGCGAGGATCTATCACTCACCCAAACCCAAATCGGCAATACCATTATTGCCTCGGTGGCGATCACCGTGGTGGTGCGCCTGTTGATTGGCGTGCTGTGTGATCGTATTGGGCCACGTAAAACCTACACAGGCCTACTGATGCTCGGGTCCATTCCGGTTATGGGCATTGGTCTGGCTAACAGTTTTGAAACGTTTTTGCTGGCCCGCCTAGCGATTGGCGCTATCGGCGCTTCGTTTGTGATTACCCAGTACCACACCACCATGATGTTTGCGCCCAATGTGGTTGGCACAGCTAATGCCACGAGCGCAGGTTGGGGCAACCTAGGCGGCGGCACCACACAAATTGTTATGCCGTTGATTTTTGCGGGCATGCTGATGCTAGGCGTTAATGAGGCGCTCAGCTGGCGTCTGGCCATGGTCGTGCCTGGCGTAGTGCTATTTTTTACCGGTATCGCTTACTGGCTGTTCACTCAAGATGCCCCAGATGGCAACTTCAGCGAGCTGCGCGCCCGCGGTGAGCTACCTCCAGCCACCGGAGAGCATGGCGCAGCCCAGAGCTTTTTAGCGGCGGCAAAGGATATCCGCGTTTGGGCGCTGTTTGTAGTGTACGGGCTCTGTTTTGGGGTCGAGCTGACCATCAACAATATCGCGGCAATCTACTTCTTCGATAAATTCGATCTTACCCTGGCAACCGCCGGCTTAATCGCAGGCCTGTTCGGCTTAATGAACATTTTTGCTCGTACCCTTGGCGGCGTTTTTTCCGACCTATTCGCTAAACAGGGTGGGCTAAAAGGACGCGTCCGCTGGCTCTTTATCGCACTAGTATGCGAAGGAATCGCTCTCGTCGCCTTCTCGCAAATGCATGTACTCAGCTTGGCGATTGGCATCATGCTGGTATTTAGCCTGTTCGTGCAGATGGCGGAAGGCGCCACCTTTGGTGTGGTGCCCTTTATCAATAAAAAAGCCTTGGGCGCAGTGGCCGGTATTGTCGGTGCAGGCGGTAACGTGGGCGCTGTATCGGCAGCGTTTCTATTCCGTAGCGAAAGCCTCAGCTACCAGCAAGGCCTCTTTTACCTCGGCTTAACCGTATTGGTACTTGCCTCCTGCGTACTGGTCGTTCGCTTTAGTGATGCCACCGAAGCAGAAGAAGCCAGCGCCTATCGTGATGCGGTAGGCAAAGACACAGGAGCAGGCGCACTGTCATTGCGTTAATATTAATTAACACCGCCCCTGCATACGCATCGCTGTGGGGGCTTTTTACCTTTAGGCGGCGAGTAATAAGGAAATCAACATGTCTTCTGCCCAACAGCTACTCTTAACCGCCCTGCGCTGCGACATTGATAACCTTAACCACCTAGCAACCACAGCAGATATCGTCAGCGATGTCAGCCAGTTTATTCATGTGCTTCAACGCGAGCGAGGAGCCTCGACGATTTACTTAGCCTCAAAAGGCAAGCGTTTTAAAACTCGACGAGCCACTTACCTGCAGCATAGTCAAGCGGCGGAAGCCTCGATGCGTCAGCGTCTCGAAGCGCTTAGCCAGGAATCACGGCCACAGGCGACAGCGCGCTTATTACGCCGCATTGCTGCCGTCTGGCTGTCACTGGATGAACTAGATGTATTACGGCATGCAATTGAGACCTTCAACATATCGCCAGATGCAGCAACTCAAGCGTTTAACCATCTCATTAGCAATCTCTTAGCGATTGTTTTTGAAGCGGCCGACACAGCGGTCGACCCAGACATTACCCGTGCCCTGGTCGCTATTTTTCATCTTATGCAGGGTAAAGAGCTGGCGGGGCAAGAGCGCGCCTGCGGCGCCTTTGGTTTTACTCTCGGTCATTTCGACAATGCCCACCGTACGCTGCTGAACCAGTTGGTTGACGCCCAACAGCGCTGCTTTGACACCTTTGTAGAATTTGCCACCCCAGAGGCTCTGGGGACTTGGCAACAATCCCTCTCTCCTAGAACACTGGCGGACATTTGTCAGTTGCGAGATATTGCTTGCCAGCGCTCTCACCACCAAACGGCATCAGGCAATACGTTAGGTGAAACCTGGTACGAGCTCACCACCCTGCGTATTGATACGATTAAAACGGTTGAAGACACCCTGAATACCCAATTAACGGCCCTTTGCCATCATAAAATTGTCCAGGCCCAAGCAGAGCTAGAACAGACGAAGGCGAAGCCTGACAGACCGCTGCCTGCGCCCTGTGAACAGTTACTAGCCCTTCACTCTACTCAGCCGCTTGGAGACCTAACCGCCAACGCCCTCAACTCTCCGCTTAGCCGCTCACTACTGGAGCTCACTCATGCTCAATCCAGCCGCTTACAGGGGCTAAGCGACGAGCTGGAGAATACCCGCAAGGCTCTCCGTGAACGCAAGCTAATCGAGCGGGCAAAAGGATTAATCATGGCGCACCAGTCCATGAGTGAAGAGGAGGCCTACCGCTTTCTGCGAAAAACCTCAATGGACCAAAGCAAAAGCATGGCGGATATGGCACAGTCGATTCTTGACCTCTCTGCCATGCTGCAACGTAAAGAGTAAAAACAGCAGCGCTGAGCCCGATTTGCAACCTGATTAGGTTTTAGCCATGCTGAAAGCTCACCCAGTTTAATGAGCAAGGAGAGTAAGCGATGCATGACCGCGTACTGTTAATTACCGGCGCTTCCAGCGGCATTGGTGCGGCCACCGCTCGTGCAGCGGCTCGTGAAGGCTACCAGTTGGTACTTGCCGCTCGTTCAGCCGATAAGCTGACATCGCTTGCTCAAGAGCTTGGTCCAGAGAACGTACTCACCTGCGAAGTTGATGTCACCGACTTAAGCCAGCAGCAAGCTATGGTTGAACAGGCGATTGAAACCTTCGGCCACATTGATGCAGTATTCGCCAATGCAGGTCGCGGTGGCTCACCGGGTGGGTTTAGCAGCGCCGATCATGTTGCTTGGCGGGAGATGATTCTCACCAATATCTACGGAGTTGGCCTTACGCTGCAAGCCTGCTTGCCAGAGCTAAAACGCCGCCAGGGTCATATTCTTTTAACCGGCTCTGCCGCAGGCCGCACCACCATCCCAGGCTCCATGTATAGCGCCACTAAGTGGGCAGTAACGGGTATTGGTTATAATCTGCGCGAGGAGTTACGCGGCACCGGCATGCGGGTGACGCTGATTGAGCCCGGCATGGTCGATACTCCCTTCTTTGATGAACCACCCGAGTACGCGCTAGCAGACCGCGATATCGCCAATGCGGTGATCTATGCTCTGTCGCAACCACCCCATGTTGACGTTAATGAAATCCTAGTGCGACCCACACCGCCCCGAGAGTAACTCTGCTCGCTTGACGCCTTGTTTTTGCTCGTTGCTGCCCGCATAAACATAGCATTATGAAGCGTGCTAACAACTTGGCCCGCCGACCATGCATGTTTATTAGGTGACTTATGAGCCAACTTGCCTCAACCGCACTCTCTGTTCTTGACCTAGCGCCCATCCGCCAAGGCGGCAACGCTGCTGAAACGTTTCGTGATAGCGTCTCTTTAGCCCAGCATACGGAGTCTTTGGGCTATCAGCGCTACTGGTTAGCCGAACACCACAACATTGCAGGGATTGCCAGTGCGGCCACCGCCGTACTGATTGGCCATGTGGCGGGGAAAACATCTACCATTCGCGTGGGTAGCGGGGGTATTATGCTGCCTAACCACCCACCGTTAGTGATTGCCGAGCAGTTTGGCACTCTGGAAACCCTCTACCCAGGGCGAATTGACCTTGGCCTGGGCCGCGCGCCTGGCTCAGATGGTGCCACCATGCGGGCTATGCGCCGCCACGCCCATGCAGGAGTTGATGATTTTCCAGAGCTACTTGAAGAGCTGCGCCGTTATTTAGACGATGCGGACCCTCGCCAAACCGTTAAAGCCGTTCCAGGCCAAGGCACCCATGTCCCCATCTGGCTACTGGGCTCCAGCGGTTACAGCGCACAGCTCGCGGCAAAGCTCGGCCTACCCTTCGCCTTTGCTGCGCAGTTTGCGCCGGGCTATCTCTTTGAAGCATTGCGCCTATACCGGGATAATTTCCGGCCATCTAAGCATTTAGAGGCACCTTATGCGATGGTGGGCCTGCCTGTCATGGCGGCGGAAAGCGACGAGATGGCGCACTACTTGGCCACCACCGCTCAGCAAAAATTCTTAAACTTGATTCGTGGTAAACCGACCCAGTCACTGCCCCCCGTCGATACGTTAGACTGGTCCCCCATGGAGCGCGCTCAAGTAGAGCAGTTTTTGGGGGCGGCTATTATTGGCGGCCCGGAAACAGTAAAAGCGCAATTAGAAGAGTTTCAAGCACGTACCGGCGCTAACGAACTTATGATTAATAGCGACTTTTATAGCCACGCTGATCGGCTGCGCAGCTATGAGATTGTTGCCCAAGCCATACGTTAAGCCGCTCTACTCACCCTTTCGCAACGAGAAAAGCACCTGCCGCTACCATCAGCGAGCCTGCGGTACGGTTGGTGCCTTTCTGAGCGCGCGCCGATTGAAAAAAGCGCCGCGCAGAGGAAGCAAACGATGCTACCAGCATTAAGCCCATCATCAACCCAACCAGCGTTAAGCCCACCACCAGAAACATATCGCTCCGGTTTAGCACGGTGAGATCGATAAAGGTGGGTAAAAACGCAATATAGAACAGAATGACCTTCGGATTAGAGGCCGAAATCAGAAAGCCTTGTAGAAAGCTCTTAAAGATATCCCGCCGCCAAGCGCCGCTACTAAGCGGAATAGTGTCTAGTGCGTGAGGCGTCACGTCCGCGGTCCACATCTTCCAGCCCAGGTAAAAAAGGTATGCGGCCCCCGCATAGCGAAGCAGCGTAAAAGCTTCTCCCCAGTTTTCGGCCAGCGCTGCTAGGCCATAGAACGCCAGCAATAAATAGATCACATCGCTCACCGCCATACCCAGCGCCAGCGGGATACACGGACGCGTACCCGCCGACATCCCCTTGGCTAGTAACGCAAAAATTCCTGGGCCAGGCGTCACGGCAAACACAAAGATAGCTAAAAAGTAGGTCAGTGCGCTCTCTATGGTCATTGCCAAGCCCTCTCGTTGTAATTTATGGCCCACTCGGTGGGGAACGATGCAACTGCGCTGAGCCGCATCAGAATATGCTAACGTAGCTTATGCCTTAATGAACGAGAAAAGACCCATGCAAACCCTTCAATTTTCACCAATGAGTGCGGATGAGTTCGCCCTATTTTGGCCCACGTTCCAGGCCATTGTAGCTGCCGAAGAAACCTACGCGATAAATCCTAACATCACTTATGACGACGCTTTTTCACTGTGGTGCAAAACACCACTGCTCAGTATTGCAGTGAAAGACGAACAGGGGCAGTTGCTAGGTAGTTACTACTTAAAAGCGAATGCCGCTGGCCCTGGTAGCCACGTGTGTAACTGCGGCTATATGGTAACGCCGCACGCGCGAGGTAAAGGGGTTGCGCGAGCCATGTGCGAACACTCACAGCAAGCTGCGCGCCAACATGGTTTTATAGCCATGCAGTTCAACGCCGTAGTGGCCAGCAACCAAGTCGCCGTGGCCTTATGGCAACGTCTGGGGTTTAGCATTGTTGGCACGGTGCCCAACGCTTATTGCCACTCATCGCTTGGTTATGGAGTTATTGTCAAATTCTGTGTATGGCCGGTCAGGCGGCAGTCCTGTCTGACTGATCGGTCAAGGGTTCGCCATCCTTGAACTGGACGTTGTTCACGACCAGCTCCAGCTTGTTGAACCCCT
>Ga0115013_10002366_pt1 | contig 10548 bp, 6 predicted proteins | sample SouAtlMetagenome_2_FD_88686 | JGI IMG/M metagenome (GOLD analysis project Ga0115013, IMG submission 88686) | Marine eukaryotic phytoplankton communities from Atlantic Ocean - South Atlantic ANT15 Metagenome | ecosystem: Environmental > Aquatic > Marine > Oceanic | place: South Atlantic Ocean... | reverse complement strand
TGGCAGTGATGACCATTTGCAATATTTCGAACACCCCAAACGACGACGGAACGATGAAAAGGCAAATCCAGAATTGCGAGACAAACTCATGAATTGTCCCCTCGAGAATGGACCCCTGTATCCTTCCCAACAAGAGCTCATGGAACTGACAACCATTCGAAAACGAAATGCGTTGCAAACTTTTTACAAACGATTCAACGAATTGCGACAATTCATTGTTATTTTTGGAGATGGTGCGTACACTATGTTTGACTTTGATTCGTGACTACGCTGCAGGCAATGACTTGTTTTCGTTGCACTCACACTGTATATATTTTGTCGCTTTCAATCTTCCATAAAATACCTCTTTACGCTACACAGCCAACGTCCCCCAGCAATTCCCTGAAAACCATTCGCTTGGAATATGGGTCAATAAGATGCGAATGGAACGCAAGAAGTGGGACACTGGAAGCGAGCGAACCTCATTGACGGAACGAAAGATCGAATTGCTCGAGTCTATCGATTTCATATGGGCACAAAATCACAAGGGGGAGATTGGATGGGAACGACGCTTCCAGGAAATTCGAAAGTTTAAGCGCAAGCATGGACATTGCAATGTCCCTACCAAGAGTGCCGAAAACAGAGCCTTGGGACGATGGGTCAGCACACAGCGAACCATGTACAAGAACTACATGAAGGGGTTTGTTGGCAAATCCTTGACACGAGAAGAACAGGAGCGACGAATATTTTTGCTCCTCAAGGAGGGATTCTTGTTTAGTATGATTCCGAATGGGCAATCTCCTCCCAACACCGCACCAGATTCGACAGCTGTGAGTGGAGAGGGTGGGGCAGCCGCAATTGCTGCTTCCAATGCAGCAGTAGTATCGGCCAATATGAAGGCCTTTTTGGAGGCAAAGGATGCTGCCAAGGGAAAAGCGGGAGTTGCACCTGCTACATCTGCTGCTGCTACATCTGTCGCTACGGCGTCACCAAAATCAGAGGCTTCTTCATCGTCACCGTCACCAACAACGACGCCATTCGAATCTCCCGCCAAAACGAAAACGAACGATTCGAATCCAAAGAATGGCACGAATGCTACGGATTTACCTGTGGTCAGTGTCCACAGCACAAAATCTACGATTGCCTATGCTGCCAAGACCGAAAGTAGTAGTACTAGTAGTAGCAGTAGTAGCAACAATCCAAAAGAAGATGCTGCGGCAAAAAATAATCCCGCACCAAACAAGATCATTTCCAATGATAATGGAAAAAGCGAAACAGTCAAGGAAGAGGCGCCACCATCTTCGAATGGAGAGGTTGTTGCAACACCGGTCAAAGATGATGGTGATGCCTCTACGCCTCTCAAAAAACCTAGAGCCTCTTCGATTGCTCTAGTATCGGTGAGCACCACGCCAACCACCACGCCCTCCGTATCGACGACAGCGTCTCCCGATCGATCTCCCGAAAAGACAACAGACAATTCTTCCAGCGACAGAGTAATAGTAAGCCAACTCCAGAGTGACAGTAAAAGCAAGCAATTGCTTTCCACGACAGAAATGCCTATTGTGCCGTCCCTGAAACCTCAATCAACTCTTGACGCGATAAGTTCGCAACCCGAGACATCTCTGACAACGAAACAAAGCAATGATGACGCTTCGAAATCAAATGAAATCGTCATCGCAGCTCCTGCTGTAGGTGGAAACGCAAAAGATTTATCACATGCAAAGAAAGATCCACAGGTCCCCGGGTCCAACACAGAGAGCGAATCCTCCATGGGCTTGGCTGCATCACCCACTATCACAGCCAATGATACAGCTTTCACGACTTCCACACCTCCAAAATCATCAACCACTCTGCAGCAAAGTTGCGAGGCGAATCATGCACCATATGAGTATGCGCCATCGCAGCAATTAGTGACGAGCAATGGATTGAAAATCATTGTAAAGCTGACCGATCCTTCCTCCGATAATTCGCTTTCGAATCACAACCCTAGCCCAAGCCGGCGATCGGTTCGAGCTCGCAAACCATCTGCTCGCCAATTAGAGGCCGAAAAGACTCCCCCAATACTTGGTCGGTGACGATTGTACAATTGCATCACTGGTAATACTATGCTTCGATGCCATTTAAGTACAAGTTTGAATCGACATTAGCCCTATATCGGTTTCATATCGTCCTCTCGTGGAAGATGCGAGATATTGAAGCTTAACAGCATGCAAGTATCGATTTGTAATTTGGAGCCGCGATTTTCTTCGCTCGCAAATCAAATGTCCAAGGGCTGTGGTTCTATTATTACAAAACTATCAATGAAGCTATCTAAAACTCATAATTAAATGCTACTATGAGATATGTATATGATGCATTAGAAGCTTCGTATTGCTAAATTTTTGTTTGTTTGGAAAACAGTTGGTCTTATTCGGTTTTCGTGTCGACCCTATCGCTTTGTGCTTTTCGTTCTCTCGCCTCATCTTGCCAGAGGCAGCATAGACTTGTGCACCCATGGGAGTATGGCTAGGCTCTAAAGTGGCTGCTTGGGTGATGCCACCCAAGCAGCAGGTGTTGTGGGGGGCAGTGGTACCAAAGGGAGGCCCCGAAGGTGGCAGCGCCACGCATCATGCCAATGTGGCAGTGTGTGGCCACTGAGTTGGGGCACACACAGGCCTGCAGCCCCACTAGCTCTTGTGCCCACCATGGGTGTTGCTCCCCAGGCAGCAGGTGTTGGTGGGCCCCAGTGGTACCAAAGGGAGGCCCCCAGGTGGCAATGCCTATGCTAGCTGGCCCCAGTGGCACACACCATGCCACTGCCACCAGTGGCACACACCATGTCCAAGTGGCAGGTGTGTGGCCACTGGGGCCACAGGGGGCACTGGGCACAGCTAGCACTACTGGCTCTTGTGGGCACTGTGGGTGCCACCACCAAAGTGGCAGGTGCTGTGGGTGACCAATGGGCCCCAAGGGGTGCTCCCAAGTTGCGCTGCACCTGGTGGGTGCCACCAGTAGTGCGCACCAGGGCCAAGTGGCAGTGTGTGGCCACCAGGGGGCAGGGGCACGCAGAGGCACTGGTGGCTATTGTGGCCACCATGGGTAGTTAGCTCCAAGCAGCATGTGTTGGGGGGGTCCAGTGGGGCCAAAAGGGTAAGGTCATGTGGTGTGCACACTGGTGGGTGCTGCCAGTGGTGCACACCAAGCCCAGGTGGCAGTGTGTGGGCACTGGGGCTGCAGGTGGCACAGCAGCCCTGCTGCCTCTTGTGGGCACCATGGGTGGTTAGCCCCAAGCCACAGGTGTTTTGGGGGGGGTAGTGGGCCCCAGAGGGTGCAACCAGGTGGTTTGGTGTGTGTCTGGCCCAGCATGCCAACCACCACAGGGACACATGCAGTTTGGGGTGGTGGTGCCGCCAGCTGGGCAGGGTGGGGCGCCCATGCACCTCGCTTGCCCAGGGTGCCACACCTCCAGGTCCATGGCAGACAAGAGAGTGGCACTTGGGGCACATTGGCTGGGGGCAGCACCCAATTTTTTTGTTTTAAATAAACCACACATTTGCTAGTTGGCAAAAGCCTAGTTGGTGTTTCTGCATTTTTGAGCTTGTTTTGGGAGATGTCCCCACAGCTATCGGATATAATCAAAAACATATTAGGAAAGACTGCATTGCCAATTACCACATTGGTGGGTGCTGCAAAAGCATGCAAATTGGCAGCATTTGCTCCTGGGGCCCCTTGGGGGGCCTTGCCCTCCCCCCACCCTAAAGTTAAACCCCAAATGTCAAACCCTTAACCACAACGGGGGACTAATTATTTCTATCGCGACATTTGCGCGTGAAAATTGTCTCTCAAATCTTGCTACAAATTTGTAACAGAATGTTACACACCGTGTTATTTGCGCGTGAAAATTTGTCCCCCTTTTATCCCTTTAATCCCTTTTTTGTGCCGAGACATAAAAGCGTCTATATCTGTACTTGAACTATTACCCATTACCTTTTCACTAAAAAAATATCGTTTTACACGCTCAAACGCTCTCTCGAGGGCTCGTTTGATCCTGGCAAGGCTGCTGCTTTTTCTGTTTCCCCTCCTCGAGACACATTTTACGGTTAAATTGTTGAAGTTTTGTAAATCTTCAGCGTCCGCCAGCCTTTTGTTAGCACTACAGTAAGCAATAAGTAAGCAATAACTACCACTCCTTCACCATGCCTCTTTCCGCCGAACGCAAAGCCGAGTATTTCGATACCTTCAAGAACATGTTGAGCACCTACTCCAAGCTCTTCATCGTTGAGATTGACAATGTCGGTTCCAAGCAGCTCCAGGACTCCCGAAAGACCCTTCGTGGAAAAGCCGAAGTCTTGATGGGAAAGAACACCATGATGCGAAAGGTCCTCAAGGAGTACTGCGAGGAAAACCCCGGATCTCCATGCGAACAGCTCATCGCTTGCTGCCGTGGAAACATCGGATTTGTCTTCACCAATGGCGATCTCGGCGAGGTCCGTGAAGTCTTGGAGGCCAACACCCGCCCCGCCCCCGCCAAGGTCGGTTCCACTGCCCCCAACGATGTTATCGTTCCCAAGGGTCCCACCGGTTGCGATCCCGGTCAAACCGGTTTCTTCCAGACCTTGCAGATTGCCACCAAGATTACCCGTGGACAGATTGAGATGGTCAACGACACGCACTTGATTAGTGCTGGTGATAAGGTGACCGCCTCGCAGGCCGCACTCTTGCAAAAGCTTGACATTTGTCCGTTCTCGTACGGTATGGTCCTCAAGAGCGTCTATGACAACGGAAGTCTCTTTGATGCCAAGGTCCTCGAAATTACCGACGACGTTCTCGCCGGACAGTTTTGCGAGGCTCTCGGTGTTTTGGCCAGTATCTCTCTTGCCGCTGGATACCCCACACAGGCCTCTGTCCCTCACTCGATTGTCAACGCATTCAAGATGGTATTGGGAGTCACCATCGAGTGTGCTTCCTACACCTTTGACGTTGCCGATGTTTACGAGGAATACCTCAAGGATCCATCCAAATTTGCCGGATCCGGTGGAGGCGGCGGCGGAGGTGGAGCCGCAGCGGAAGCCGAACCAGAACCCGAAGAGGAGGAGGAAGAAGAGGCACCCCAGGGAGGCGGTGGTCTCTTTGGAGACGACGACGGTGGTGGCGATTATTAAACAAAACATCCACCCTACAAGGTCTCCAATCGTGGGGCGACATTGTTTTGGTTACACAATCAGTAAAACCAATTATGGTTGTAGACATTAACATGGATGCTATAACAATATCGTTGCTCTGTGATACTATGCTTTTGATGTCAATTGTATAATCTGTTGTATGTAATCTTGTTCTCCGATGCTGTATGAATCTTGACAGACCAGCAGTGGATTGTAATAGTGTCCGTTATAATCTGTGGAGAGAAACAGTGCACAAGATATGTGTGCGAGATTTCAATGCGACTGGGAGATAGGTTGCCTGTGGAGCATACCCTGTGGAGCATGCCCTGTGGAGCCAAGAGTTCTTTTGGCCTGGCTGACAGCTGCCACTTTGGCCACACTCAACTCTGTAGTTTCAAATTTGCTGGCCCCCCTCCCCACACCAAGTGGCACTCCACAGTTTGACTTTGCCCCAAGGCCCCCTTAGCCACAGAGAGGGGGGCCATCCCCACCAATTGCAAGAGTGTGCCTGCCAGCGCCAGCAGGGCCAAGTGCTTGCCAAGGCAACAGCTTGCCCTCAGCCCATGGGCACTGCCCCCAAGGCAACCATAGATTCCCCATGTGATGGAAATTCATCTCTGATCTGCCCCTCAATGGCCACAAAGTGTATCCCTAGTGGCTTGGTGTAGTCTTTTACTACTAGTAGCAGTATTTGGACACTGTGCCGTCGCGCCAACGACACGCGCTACCAAGATTCAATTACCAGATGCACCGAATTTTGGCGTCAGCAGAAAAGCGTGTATTTTTTCAATAATATCTTTGCATCCCCCTCAAAAAGAATCCTCAACGACGATCAACCCTCACCGCTTAGCCTCAAGTCATAATTTTATTTGTGATCATTATTATACATTGATTCGAATTGATAGCAACTATTTTGAATATCACAATGACTGATACACATGGAAAAGGTCTTGCTCCGCAAGCATTGACGATGGATCGCCTCGGAGAGAGAGACGAGCTTATTGTTGCTCAATCTACCTCGCAGTGCTGCCGCTGTGCCTGCTTCCAGCCTAGCATCAACTGGGTGGTGAGTATATGATTGTGCACATGATTATGTTTACAATTGTAACGAATTTATTCACCGAATTGGTTCACAAATAATATCAAAATAATGTGGACACCGTGATCGCTAATCCATCTTCAACATGTTATTCCTTTTTTTGATCTTGCTCATCGTCTTGCTCCTCGTCTTGCCCGTCGTTACCCAGATTTCTGAAGGAAACAACTTCGTTCCAGGCACTAACCCCTTTACTCTTGACGGTGTGGGCTGGATTCATGAAGAAAGTAGCTTTATCGGTCGTTGCATGAGTCATTGTGCGGCAGGATTCCGTGGCATCAAATACGTCCAGCATTCGGGGCCTCCTCCCGGAAGCGTCATGAATGAAAACAAGAGTTGGTTCTCGTGCCAGTGCGACGAAACTACAAGTGGTCTTTCGGATGAAGATATGAAGGCAAACATCGTTGCTACCCACGAGAAGGGATCGAGCTGCGGTGTATTCTGCTGCTGGGTGCCCTGTGTCTGCAACTGTTTCGGCTTGCCATATCTGACAACCAAAGATGGTTCGACGGGTACGACCCTGGGAACCACCAAATACGTCTGCGATCTGTGTTGCTTCATCCCCAAATACGATATCCTCGATGCTTCCGACAAGAAGATGTACCACCTGCGTCCCGATACATGCTTTCTCGGATGTTGCCCTCGGTGTCGATGTGGTGGTGACAAGGGAAAGTGCTGCCGAATTCCCTTTATCCTACGAAATCCTTCGACACTCGAACCGATCAAGAGTGGTGCGACTAAGAACGGGAAAGACGTCAATTCAATGGTCGATGTACTCTGGTCTGGGTGGGCAAACGAATGCTGCAGCCAAAAAAATGCCTACCACGTTACTTTCCCCAACAACGTGTCTGCCGCAGAAAAGGCGGTTTTGGTGGGATCCACTCTTCTCGTCGATGTAACAATGTTTGAACAGGAAGGCGACGACAACTAATGGCTAAACCATTCTGTCAGTCGTTTGCAATATGTGTATGCACATGTCAATGTATATTGTCACTTGTTTTATACCATCTAATACAACAGTCTTACTTCACGTTGAAGAAATATACGTTACTCATTTGATTTTGTATCATTCATTTACAATCCTCTTTGATGCCCTATGTTCATCTAAGAATGTGCATTTAAGAATTTAATATTTTTTGTTATATTTTATTCATGTTAACGGGAGTCATTATATTCAATTACACAATTTCGATCTCGGAAACTTGCGTCTGACTCGTTTCAGTGTTTTCTTCGGAATTCGGCCCTTCCTGCTCTTCCAGTTGTTGTTGATGTTGTTTCATACCCCATTTAGTGCACCACACTACGACTACAAGAACCCACAGGAAAAGCGAAATCAAACCGAGCCACAAGAGCATGATATTCTGTTCCGAAGTGTAGATGCCAAAGGAAAAGTATTCGACACTGATAGCGAATAGAATAGCGAGAGAAGTGACGATGCAGCAGCGACAGATCCACCGTATGCATGCACCATTGGAGCAAATGTCCGACATGACGTCGCGGACAGGCCGGATCGTTTCTGGATACACCCTCCGATTCGTCTTGCGGCAGCAACAAAAGACGTGCAAAAATGCCTTGTAATCACGGCCTGACGAATTGTATCGTTTGCACAACCAATTCAGTGTTAACAGGTCCATGGCCAAGGTGCAGAACTGGGCGACAGTGACCATGGCGATATCGAGGCCCCTGTGTTCGTATATGACGTCGCTACCTGAATGTCCTAGGATCGTACCCAGCAGAGAACCCATCAACCACAACGAGGCAACCGTAATTCCATTCACGATGCCAAGAAGGATGATGATTCCTGTGCAATTTCGACAGCAATAACACCATCTCCGAACCCAAATAGGAACCCAAGTAGGCACCCTGCTACTGTTTTCTTTTGTCCGCATAGCATCATCGTTCATACCATCATTCCTACCATCCTTCGCACCATCTTTTGCGTCAACTGTGTTATCCACGGGTGTCATGATGGGGGATCGTTGATTCTGTGATGCAGGTAGTGATGAGCCTTAAAAGAGAGTCTTCAACGACGACAAGGCTTCGAATATGTCCTGAGCCGATCTTTTTAACTACTCGTCGCGTTAGCTGTCAGAGTAACGTATTTTTTAACGTAAAACACGACTTAAAAAAAATGGTATGTGAGACAAAACGAGGGACAGAAGGACGTACGGCCCAAGTTGACTTTGACGGCCCGAGACAGCCATCGCATTCGAAACGGCGAAATGAACGATCGAAGGATAGATTACACAAACAATATTCCAAAAGAAGAAAACATTGGCTAAAATTAAGATATAACCACTGGGTCCTCGTTTGAATCATCCAGTTGCTTCATGCATTGTTGCTACGACACCTCTGTCTTTTTTAACCACGCATCGTAGATAGCAATGTCGAGTTGGTTCTCCTTTCGGATTCGTTCCAAGATATCCTCGGGGATGCCCTCGTAGTGAGATCCGATGCCGGTGAAGCTGTCGCCGCACAGTCGGGTGTTGGATCTCCCCGTCTGCGATCTCCCCTGTTCCATAGTTGCCATAGTGGCGTTGGTGATGCTTTTTCCCAGACCCGACAGGCCTTTGGCCAAGCTATTCCACCATGTCTCTTTGTGGGCGTCCGTCAGGACGAGAGAAAACTTGGAGAGCATGAGGAGCGCACGATCCACTCCCTCCTCGAGGCTTCGATTGCACCGTCTGTGGTGGAAGTCATGTTGCTTTTGCAGGGCTTTCCACATAAAGTTGGATTGCTGGCCAATGAAACGACCCTCCCTGGCGGTTGTGTTGTTGTTTGGATGATTGTCATCATTCTCGTAGTCAATGGCCTCGACATCCGCGTACCACGGATCGAGGGCGTACGAAAAATAGTTTGGAAGCGCGTTTTGGTTCCAAAAGTGTTTGGGACAAGGTTCTCCTTGATCGAGGTAAGAAGCCCACATGGTTTCGTTCCGAAGGAAGGATGTACACATTTCTCCGCGAGACGCATTGGGGTACCTTGCCTTGAAATCTTTTTGGTGCGGGGTCGCGTGTTCGTACAAGAAATGCGAGACGATTCTGCTGACAGGGTCCCGAATGGACGTCACCGAAAACACGCAGGGAAGATCCAAAACTTGTGGATTGTAGAGGTTGTACTCTTGTTCTGCAAAATGCAAGCTTGGACACGTCCAGTTCTGGTACGTTTTGGATAGCATAAATTTAGGAGCACTCGGGCATCGAGTGCTCTCCGCTCCAAACCCACAACATTCCGTCGTTTTTCTCAGCCACCACCGCAAGATGTTCCCAATGTAGGATCCTCCCGTTTTGCGAAGGTGTAGAAAGACAACTCCGCATGATTCCTTTTTAGGGGTTGCTATGGCGGGATCGTCAATAGTGCCATCAGCACCACCGCTACTCGATGATGATGATGCATTTATTGAATGCCTCCGCAAATGCGTTTCGTTCACTAGTCCAGTTGTGGTGGAATCATCGTAAAGAGACGATTTTAATCGGTTGGTGAGATTTTCGTCAGCCATCAGACTCATCATCACCAGGATTGTGACCACGACCGCCACCATTGTACGGATCCTGAGAACTCCTTTGCGGGACTTTCGAAGCCCCCCATCTGGTTCTGGATGGAACCTTCGTCGTAGTATGGCCAATTCGCCCGCACTGGCTCCTTCTGGATCCATGATCTTCAATTGTTATCCTTAGGGCCCTAGTAGATTTCAACTTTTACTATAGTTGAAACGATTTTCACAATGGTATGTGAAAACGGCAATTACTTCATCACATCACCTCAGCGAAGATTGCAAAAATTTCAGAAAAACGGTATTCAGCGGTTCTCGGGTTGAATATTGTTTGCTCGTAGGATTCAACAATAGTAGCGGAAGAATGACGATGATGGCATATTTTTTTGGATTCCACTTTTGGTATTTATGAACCCGTAACGCGCGGAATAAGCCACTTAGTCGTGGACTTAATTGGGAGTATGATTGGAGGATGGAATAATCGTCTCCACCAGGTGACAATTGGGTAGCACCCAATTGCAGGGGTGCTGGTGCACCTCTAGCAAGTTACCTCTTGCTAACTTGTTTGCACCCCTGTTGCTTTGCAAGTTACCTTTTGCTAACTTGCATCTCTAGCAAGTTACCTTTTGCTAACTTGCATCTCTAGCAAGTTACCTCTTGCTAACTTGCTCCCACCTCTGTGGCGTCCATAAAAATAAGAACGACCCTGCGCGCGAGGCCGCGCACAACCTCTGCACGACCACAAAAACGAGCCAATTGTATGGGGTTTCGAGCCCAATTAAACGGGTTATGTGTTCATTATTTATCAGCCAGTGATAGGATTCATGAGAAAAAACGTT
>Ga0115013_10002365_pt1 | contig 10550 bp, 8 predicted proteins | sample SouAtlMetagenome_2_FD_88686 | JGI IMG/M metagenome (GOLD analysis project Ga0115013, IMG submission 88686) | Marine eukaryotic phytoplankton communities from Atlantic Ocean - South Atlantic ANT15 Metagenome | ecosystem: Environmental > Aquatic > Marine > Oceanic | place: South Atlantic Ocean... | reverse complement strand
GCCACCCCAGCAGTTCTCCCAGTAGCTCCTATTTCCCATCTGAGGAGCCCAGTGGATCACCATCAGAAAGCCTGGTACCAACTGATACACCAACTGAAGCACCGACCAGTGCGCCAACTAATGCGCCAACTAATGCCCCAACCAATTCACCAAGTCATATACCAACCAATGCACCAAGCAGTGCTCCAACAGGTAGTCCGACTGGCAAACCAACGCCTTGTCCAGTCAGCAATGCTCCTACAAACAGCCCATCTGTGTCTCCAACTAAGACTCCATCTCGAAATCCTACCTCATCTCCAACGGAATTCCCAAGTGCCAATCCTACCAACATGCCGACTAGTAGCCCGACCGAGTCTCCAACGAAGGTTCCGACCGAGTCTCCTACTCAAAACCCTACCGCAGCTCCGACGGATGTGCCAAGTGCCTTCCCAAGTGGATCCTATTTCCCATCAAAAGAGCCAACGAATACACCAACAGTGAGCATGAGTCCAAGTGATGGTCCTAGCGGAAATCCAAGCACAGCTCCTACAAACAATCCTACCAGTGTACCAACCAGCCTTCCTACGAGCTCACCAACAACCGTGCCAACTTACACACCAACTGATTCACCAACCGATACACCGACTGATACACCGACTGATACACCAACAGGGGCACCAACCAATGCACCAACCCGAATCTCCCTCCAGCCCACAGCACCAAGGGATGGCCCCACAGTTGAACCTACACGCGTCACACCACGACCATCGAAGCCGCCAACTAACACTCCCACCAACCCTTTCCTTACCCCCGAACCTTCCACAGGTCGGCCGACAAGGAATCCAAAACCCACGCAATCACCGAAAAAACCTACGCCGTGTCCAACTCACAAAAAGCCTACGAGACGGCCAAAACCCACGCCTCCTCCAAAACCACCCACTCCTTGTCCAATTCACAAAAAGCCTACAAGAAGGCCAAAACCCACGCCACCTCCAAAAAAACCCACTCCTTGTCCAATTCACAGCAAGAGCATGAGCAAAGAAAAGTCGAAAGGCATGAGCAAGGGAAAGAGCAAAGGAAAGAGCAAAGGAATGAGCAGCAGTGACAGTCACAGCAAGAGCATGAGCAGTCACAGCAAGAGCATGAGCAAAGAAAAGTCGAAAGGCATGAGCAAGGGAAAGAGCAAAGGGATGAGCAAAGAAAAGTCGAAAGGCATGAGCAGCAGTGACAGCCACAGCAAGAGCATGAGCAAAGGAAAGCCCAAGCCAACTAGGAAGCCGTTCAACAAGCCAAGTCCCTGCCCGACGAAGCCAAAGCCTACACACAAGCCTAAGCCAACTAGGACCCCTACGTACAAACCTAAGCCAACTAGGAAGCCATTCAACAAGCCAAGTCCCTGCCCGACGAAGCCAAAGCCTACACACAAGCCTAAGCCAACTAGCAAGCCGTTCAAAAAGCCAACCCCGTGCCCTACTTATAGGAAACCAACAAAGCCAACGCGCAAACCTCACAAACCTGCTTCGAGACCATGGTGGTATAAATTCCACTAGTTGGCTCCACTATAGATCGCTTTCTTCAGTTTGCGATTATAACTGCATTTGAATATATAATATTTAACGAAATAAAAATTGCATATGATACAAAATTTTTCTACAGGGAGAATTAGTTGTGCTTGTCGATCCCCTTGGTGCCGACGCCACCATGCACCATGCTTAGTCGTGGCATTGCACCAGCCGCAGTGCAAGTGCTGGAGAAACGATCTGAATAAGGATGCTTTCTGGTGCTAATTGTAGTCTGGTAGCTCGTTGGATGGGCCTCTGGGGTAAAAAATTGACTGAGATATGGCTGTTGGAAGTTTGGGCTACTGGTCTGGGGTGGTCCTTGGTGGCCACTCTTTTGTCCTTTTTGTTACACCGGCGACGCCTCCTCTTCTGCTGGTAGGGAAACGATCTATTTGCGGATGTATTTTCCTGCCAATTATGGTCTGGTAGCTCTTTAGCTGGGCCTATGGGGACAAAAATTGACCGAGATATGTTAATCAGCAGATGGAGCTCCTGGAATGGGAAAATTCTGAGAGGATTCCTAGCACCAGTTTAGCAGAGTAGCAGTGAATAGCAAAGAGAAGGAAATAAATAACTAAGGTGATATATGTGTACAGGTGTGTCTTTGTGTTTATAAATTTGTTTTAATTTTTTTCTAAGTGCATGTGGTTGGTGAGAAATGAGGATTATAAAAATCATGATATAGCAGTAATTTTCATCTTGGTGATTCAAGCAGTCAAAATGTGAGCATGAGTCCCATATACCAAAACTTTGAATCAAAGCTGTCCATCCATTTTGGGTCCATTTCTCGCGCCGTAGTCGTGAGAACAAGAAAAAAATATGTCACTGCTGTCTTCTCTCTCTCACACAACCTCACTGCACTGTCGATCTAGCACAACATACAAAGTTCTAGTGTAGCACTGTATGTTTTGTCATATTGTCTTCGCTGGCATTGTCGACAATGACAAAAATAGCCACCAAGAGTACTTCCGAAAATCGTGCTCCCTCTGCAAACGACAGCGATGAAAGTACCGTTCACACTGACGACGAAGAGTTTTCGAGCTTTATTTCTTCTCGGTGGATGGACAGAGTCGAAATAGGCTTGGTGATCAATTATCCTCTACCGCATACTCAATACCTCCTAAAATGTGCACCTAATCAAGTTAACACGGATAGAGAAGAAGAGGAAACCGCAAGCACATCAGCTCTGGTTGGCACTGTGATTAGGTCTGACAACGACGACAACAACGAGGAGGATTGTCCTAATGTTCTACCTCCACTCTCCATATCTACGGTGTTACAGGAGAGCTCGATTGCCCCAATCTTCGATGGAACACAATGGGCAGGAACACGTGTGTGGAAGGCTGCAATATATGGGCTTGAATTTCTCCTTCGTGAGCGCCAGCATCAGTTCCAAAAGAATAAGGATTCGAGCTTTGGGTCATTACTAGAGCTCGGATGCGGCCTTGGGGTGCCTGGAATGATCTGGAAGCAGGTTTTACGACAGCAGCAGGAGCAAGGACCTTCTAGTTCCGCAGAGTCGTCGAGAGTTGTGCTAACAGATCGTGATTCTCTCGTGCCCCAGTTGAAAGCCAACGTTTCGGAAAATTTCAAAAATGATACCTCGATCGAAGCTATGGCCCTCGACTGGTCGAAGGAGGGGATTACTTCCCTGCTTCGACACGAACAAGACAGGTGCGGATCGAACAAGAAAATTCCTATCTTTGACATCTGTCTCAATTGCGATTGCGTTTACGAGCCCTTGTACGGACGCGAAGCCTGGGTGTCTCTAGCAAACGTCCTCTCAGAGATCGCTCTGGTGAGTCCATCCACGGTTCTAGTAACATCTCTCGAACGTCGGAATGGAGACAATGTCGAGGGCTTTTTAGAAAAATTAGAATCCTCGGGAACAGTGGAAACTCCAATCAGACGCGTTGTCCGACACGATGAAGATCCCCACCATGTAATTGAGATCTACGTGACAAAGGGAAAGTGTTCTGTGTGAGTCTACGATGGACGCGGTGATCAATAAGCGATGTAACGGTAGAAGCACCACAACACTTCTACCTAATATAGTCCGATCATCTTCGTCTTCTTCGGTGATAGAAAAGGACCATACTGGACACTGCTCAGCAAGTTTCCGCCGTCGGAAAATGTTAAACAGAGAGAGTTCGCAGCAACAGAATTTAGAAATCTTGATCAGAAATCGGGATTTTTGGGACCAAAAACCACGTTACTTCTCGGGTTTTCCATAAAACGACGAAGAATTGAAAAAATTGTCTCACAGGCATGGGAAGGATGAAAAACAGTCAATGGTTCCCAAGTATTAACACCGATTTTTGTAATTTGGAAACTAGAAGTAGATTAGTTCAGCTGTAAGTTTATTAATAAATTACCCCAATTTTTTAACTTTACATAGAATAGAGATTCACAAATTTTATGTTCGGGGATGAAATTGCTTTCATTGAAATTTTTTGCTATATTCCATGTTGTGACGTCGAGGAAAAGTTGCGTCAAAGATCTGCTATCGGTTGTCCATATAATATTTTTGCGGATATATTTTCACACAACCTGGTTGGCAGGAATCCAGATAAACATTGGTGTTGCCACTCAACAAGTTCGTTAGATGCTTCAACAATTGATTTTTGAGGGCTATTCTCAGTTAAGAGCTAAAGCAACTTTAATATAATAATAAAAGATATCAAAGCTTGCCAGAATTACTCTGCCTATTGGAATTTAAATTAAAAATAAATATACCTTTAGGGTTAAGGTTCACTCGACATGCGGGATTGCGCGGGCCGTGCCAACGAAATTGCCGTTACGAATTTGTAACGGCCTTTCACAATTTTGATCGTGATCACGATAAAAATCTTCAGCCAGAAACTATTTCTATGGAACATTTTACTCACAACGACCACAACTAATTAGAATTTTGAACCGGCAACAATGAATTTTATAGCAAGGAGGAAATCGGTAGCCGCAAATGTTGCGACAATATTACTACTGTTTGCCATTGCGACCGAAAAAGTCAACATTAATATCATTCGAGTGAATGGTAACGAGGAGCAATTGCATCAACACCACCATCACCAGCACGACAACGGAAACGGTCAAGGAGAGATTTTGCATTTCTTCAATGGCGATGAAATAGAGAGTCGTACGGAGGAACAAGAAGAAGAAGAAGATGTATTGATATACTTCAACGGCATAAACGGTGGTTTTGAAACAGTCGAGGAGAAAGCGGAGCCTGAGACAGTGTACGAGGACGATGACTTTTTCATTCCGTCTCCGGCAGCACCTGTACCGAAGATGCCTACACCATATAAGAAACCGTACAATAAACACAAACCCAAGAAGCCTGTTCCCACGCCAACTGAACACCCGACTCCGAAACCGAGTTCGGGACCGACATATCGAACAATTCCGGTGCCGTATCCAAAGAGTCCAAAACCAACTCCTAATCCTACCCCAGTTCCAACCCCAAACCCGACAGTGAGTTCAACCAAACGAAGAAACGCTGATGTAACTGATAGTCTATATTTGATTTTTAATTTCTTTCTTACCTCATTGATTCCTTTAAATTTCAGCCGAAACCGACTCCAAGACCCACACCTTCCACTCCTGGACCAACGAGACGTCCTACGCCCGACCCTACTCCTCGGCCAACAAACGAAACTGCTTTACCAACAAGGAAGCCTTCGTATTCGCCAACTACGCCTCCAAGTCTAAATCCCACAAATAAACCGACTGCCACACCAAGTAGATCTCCGGTTATATCGCCGACTGCATCTCCATCATCTCAACCAACTAAGAAACCAACTCGCAAGCCATCTCCTAGACCATCTCCCAAGCCCACTAGACAGTCATCTCAGCCAACTACTTCTATGGAACCCTCCGAATTGCCGACGGGGTCAGAAGAGCCCTCCGAGCAGCCAACTGAAGAAACATCTGAAGATCCAACAACGGCAAGTCCCACTGAATTTTTCTTCAACGGGCGTGATGACATAGACATCAAGAGTCCTTCTGAAAGCCCAACTAGTTCTCCAACGACATTATTCTCTCTTGGTACGTATAAAAGCATCCATTTTGTAAAAGAATACCCTTTGAAATTCTTCATTGCAACAATCTCAAACTGTTTTGCCGACTTTTGCTTCAAACTTTGTGTGCGATAAACTATAGAGGAAATAATCTGCAGCGATGCAAATGAAAGAACTTTTAGCAGCCTCTGCAACATTATTAATCAAATCCCAGAACTGAAAGATTCTCTTGAAGACGATCGCAGCCTTCAAACCCAATCTACTACATATACAGTATTTGCTCCTACTAATAGGGCACTCCGAACATCTCTTCCCTTTGAAATAAATTTGAACAGTACTGCTTTCACGGAAGACGAAATCCAACGTTTGGAACCTCTTATCAAATATCACCTCCTTCAAAGAAATATGGTTATATCTTTTGATGATTTAGCTTGCAACTCGAAGCTACAAACTCTCAACGGAACTTATATCCAAACACGCTGTTTCACCAACAGCAGAGAAAAACTTCAGAAGTACATGGTTGGCAGAAGAAGTACCGCATACAGTACATCCGATACATTTGTTCTCGGCGCATACGATCCGAAGATAATTGAGTACGATATCCAAGCTACAAATGGAGTACTTCACGTTGTTAACAAGGTTATCCAATGAGTTGTGTATATATACTTTAACATCTGCATATATTTTTTATTATTACCTCAGTTTCGAAAAGTATCGTCAAATTCCCCCTAAATGTGGGTTTACAAAAGTAGTGTCAATTGTGTAGACGGGTTGTTTGTTCACATCAATACAAATCATATAATCAAGTAAATAAAAGTTTCGACCTACAAATACTTCAGAGGCACCAGATCTAAATTTTCAATTATATTCATCCAGCTCCTCCCCAAAGCAAATTACTGGCTAAGCGATGGGATCATTGATCCCATTATCGTAGAATATCGCAACGAAGGACTACTTGGGATTGAGCTCTATGCCTAGTAGCGGGTCAGCCCATTTATTGGGGAACTCATTCAAAATTCCAAAGGTAGGCAACTCTAATTGTGTGGTGGCCCAGCTCCCCATGCCCGCCTCTGCGACAGCAACAGTCTCTGGTGGTGGTGGGGGCAGGGCCTGGCAGCCCCCAGGCCGCCCAGCGGTGGCTGGGCCAGCGCCCCTGCCCCACGGGCTGCACAGCCCATAGGGTGGTGGGGCCAGTGACAATTGCATGGTGGGCTGTACTGAGCAATAGCCTTGAACCCAATGGCCCAAGATAACGTCTTGATAATCCTTACCCCAAGGAGCGCCCCAGGGGGTGTGGAGGGTGCCTGCAACACCACAGTCCCTGTAGCACACGATGAGACTCATGATGCGGCACTGCATGGCGCCCAGCAAAGCTTGACTGTTAAAGTACATGGTTTGGTGATTAACGGAGTGATTTATGTAATTATGGGCTATGCGATGTTTTCCCCCGATTTGGGCATAACTGTATTTAGTTTTCAACATTAACAAGCACTCGACAAAATTAAGACGTGCTAAAATTTCAAGCACGACTGGTGCCAAAACCTTGTCTAATAAAAATCTCGTTCAGATACCGTAATATCTTGTCACGGTTTGTTTTGAGGTTCCTCGAAACAACTGCGCCCGCATCGGTACTTCTTTCATTGGCCTTTCGGGAGGGAAATTAAAAGAAGAAACGCCTCTACCAGTATTTGCTTACGTAGCATTCATTGAAGAAACGGCAAGATCGTTCCCGCTGCAACCATCGACCAAAACGAAGTGTTAAAGCGGGTACACATCCGTGATGGAACGTCGGCATAAAGTTATTATCGGGGTCCGTTCGAGGGTTCTTTTGATGGCTTTGGTTGCTGTATTTCAAAGGCAAGAGACTTTTGCGAACGCGAGGTCTTGGAAAGATGTCCTTTCCAAGGACGACATCGAGCAATCGCTTCGTGGGAGCAGCGATAATCGAATCCAGCAACAATTCCGTCCTGAAAAACTCAGCATTAAAACCGAGGAGGATCCTTTTTACTTTCCGTCGTCAAATGTCGATAAGACCGATGACACAGAATTGAACGTAAGAGGAATCGAAGCTTCCACTTCGAATAGCCCGACAACCATAGCCAATATAACTAGCAGCGAAGGTGATCATTCCAAAAGACCACCACACGACGGAGGGGCACCGATCCAAGCCTACAAAAAAGATGCCAGATCGACATCAAGTTCTAATAACGTATTTTTACGACAATCAGTGTCTTCGATAGCAGAAAAAAGAGATATTAATTCTTATCGCACTTCAAGGACATTTGTTCCACCAACTGATACTCCGGCGTCTATAGTATCACCCATAGAGACAGCTAATTTAGATTCGAGGAAAAGAGAAGCTAATTTTGCGACGGAGTTCTCTGCACAGGAAGCTACGATGTACATGTACCCTGAAGACTCAGTTGGGCCGGGGCAAAGTCCTGGATGGGACTATTTTAATTATGACACGTCGGAGGATTCCTGGTATGGACCGGGCTATCCTGTTCTTATTAGTGGTGACAAAGGCAATAATGATCTAGTCGTCGAGTACGCCAATAACGCTTGGATTGACTACCAGCCACCCCCGCGTATCCCTCCCTCCGATGCCATGGCGATTGCAAATGGCATGACGAGCGATGATGGCTACAAAGATTACTTTTATTGGGACGAATTTGGTCCAAAGGGACTCGGATTTGGCCCATGGTTAGACACTCTCCGAAACTTACGAGAATCACCCAACCAATGCGGAAATGTCGGTACGCAGTCTCCCATTGACGTTCGACCGAATGGTGTCGCTTGCCTCGAGCACCATCAGATAAGGAGTAGAAAGGGAGATTTTCGAGTTTTTGGAACTAAGAACAATCTCGACCTTTACATATTGCCCAATAAGCTCCGAGTTGGTGTCCGCCGTCGCCCATGTAAACAAATTGATAACCCTGTGTGTTCCGAACCAGATCCTCCTCATGCCGATTTTCCTCACGGGTGGCCAGGCTTTTCAGATGTCCTCCACGTCGACTTTAAGTTTCCAGCGGAACATCGGATCAACGGAGAAATATATGATGGGGAAATGCAGATATATCATCTACATCCCGGGCGTAGGAGACTCCCCGTTGTGACTGTCCTCATGAAGGTTGAAGAAGGTGAAAATGACACTACAGAAGAGAATTATGGCCACAACGAATACCTTCAGGAAGTCATAGATGGGTTTCAATATGAATATGATGCTAATCGTGCGGAATGCGCCAAGACTGCTCTCGAAAACGAGAATCGTAGGCTCCAAGTAAAGAGGCAAAAGACGGAAGAGGGTGTTGACGGGGCGAAACATAGACGCTTTTATGCCGAAAGGAACAGTCAATCTGTAGCTGAAGGGGATGGCAATTCAAAACATAATAACGAAGATAAGCCTTCCCGAGGAAATAATTGGAAGAACGATATTGATGATTTCCATTCTATGGATCGACTTATTAACGCAACTTTTGGAGGGGAACGAGAACAACTGGAATTATTTGCAAGTTTAATGCAACACAATTCTAGTTTTACGCTTGACAAAGACAATCACCGACGTAGGCTTGCTGCTGTATGGAATCCCCACCATGAATCACTAGTTCCATCCATTTATTTCTACGGGTACGAAGGATCCCTCACAGAACCGCCGTGTTCAGAAATCGTCTCGTGGTTTGTGATTGATAAACCCATGACGATTTCAAGAACGCAGCTTGAGCACATGAAATTCTTACTGTTCACCAACGTTGACCAAACAACATGCGAATCCACTAGTGTTCACTACAAGGGGAGTGTCGCACGCCCTATTCAGGAAACGGGTGCAAATAGACAAATCTGGCACTGTACACCAAACGAGTTTCTCCCAGACTGATAAGATTTGAATTATTTAAACGAAGGAAGAAAACATACAGAGGTTCGCACTTGACGTCAAGGTGAAGCTGCTATATACGAATCCTCCCAATTTGATCCTATATGTGATGACGTCGTCTCGTCTAAAAGTCGAATTAGCGAGTTCAACATCCAAAAAGCCAATTGGTTGATCCAGGAGCTTCTCGTAGACTAGGGGAAATATTAGAAGAATCACCAACACGAAGAATTCCTATCCTGACGCAAGAACAGATTTTGATTCGATTCTATCAAGAAAGAATATGGTTCCTTACCATGTCCCTACACATTTTTTATCATCTTTTCCAGCTACAAATACAAGCAGGTCAATAGAAAAATCTCTTGAAAGCTGGTGGATCAGGAATGGATTACATTGCAAGTTTTTAAAATGGTAGACAATCGTGGCTACTGTTGCACACTAGAAAATTCAAATTTAGAATAATAGATTATAATGCAAAGTTTTTAGTATAAAAGGAGATTCTTCTGGTTGAGCTTTGTTTGCGTAATGTTGAAGTAATGATGCTGTAGGAAAAAATCAAATACATTTCAGACCACTACACCTCACGAGCTTTTGCCCTCTATTCACGACGCGTTCATTTGACGCCTTGCTCTACCGATCACTTCCCATTCAGTGTGGAACGATGTTTCCTACAACATTTGTTTCTACTAATAGCAATTTCCTCTACCTTGTGCTGATTGTTCCCGTGATATCGTGACTGGAAGGCGATAGTATGTTTCTCTGATCATAGACATACATACTTTACATATCACACAGCAGGAATTTCGCGTTCTTCTTAGGCCTAAAATTTTTTTTAAGTAAAACCTGACATGAAAAGCCTCAACTTCAAAAAGATGATATAGATTGGCCTAAGACTAGTAGAACAAGGTGTCTTCATTCCGACAGCTGCTGGCATCTGCAAAGACTTCAACAGAAATCACGACAGAAGCACCAAACTCCGGCATCAGGACCAAGTTTAGCCTCCACAGCGGTGATGTAGCCTAAACATTCGGCCTATAATTGCATTCGGATTGCTTTCGGCATGGCGCTTGCACCAAAATGCACGCTTTCTGTTCTAATCAAGCGTTGAACTCACTTTTTTTGGAT
>Ga0115013_10002362_pt1 | contig 10551 bp, 9 predicted proteins | sample SouAtlMetagenome_2_FD_88686 | JGI IMG/M metagenome (GOLD analysis project Ga0115013, IMG submission 88686) | Marine eukaryotic phytoplankton communities from Atlantic Ocean - South Atlantic ANT15 Metagenome | ecosystem: Environmental > Aquatic > Marine > Oceanic | place: South Atlantic Ocean... | reverse complement strand
ACAAAAGACACTTGCGCAAATTGCGTTGGCAATCTGCTGTTTGAGAACGGCGACATGGCAGGGGAGGGTATCCACACCGTGGGTGGACACGGCAAATTATCTCAAACTATTTATTCCTGATGACAGATCAGTGTGTTCGCAATATTCTTTGTAGCACCATCGATAGCATAGACCACAAAATAATATAGCTTCCAGAGCAACAACGGCCATGAAATTAAACGCCACAAACACGCTACCTCCCCTCATTTCGGTACTGAGCCTTTTGCCAGCCGAGGCATTTGTCTTGACCCCCGCAGCTCCCTCCAGGGGCTCGATCGAAGCCCCAATGCCACAATGCCAAAGTCCGGCCTTGATGCCCCTGCAAGCTTCCAAGGGATCCGCCGAAACCGAGACCGAACAATTGTCCGATGGAAACGATGTCTTGGAGGATTTGTTTTTCCGGGAGGCGGATGCCATTTTCGATACCATTGACGTGAACGATGATGGAGAAATATCCAATGACGAGCTCCATACCCATCTGGTAGAGAAGGGATACCCGTCCGATTCCATCCGTATGCTCTTTACGGCCTTGGATAAGAACGCAGACGGAATTATTTCCCGGGAGGAAATGCGGTATGCCTTCTCCAACTACGAAATCTCCGCCATGTACCGAGCCTTTGGACTCGGAAACAAACTGGATTGCGAAAACGACATCAGCAACGACAACGAAGAATGCGATATCGAAAAGGAGCAGGTATACGACGACGCTGTTTCGAAAATACGATCCAAGGCCATGTCGGATGCCAACAAGTATTCTCCCGAGATGCTGACCAAGCTTGCCGACACGATCTTTGACATGATCGATATCGATGGGAGCGGGGTGATCGATGCCATGGAACTTCGAATGCATTTTGCCGAAGAGGACGAGCAATCTACTGCTACGGTCATTCGAAACGTCGGCAAGCCCTCCATTGCTTCCGTCAATTCCATCCTAAAGGCGCTCGATATCAACTCGGACGGTGTCATTTCGAGGGAAGAAATGAGAAAGGGTTTTCAAGAATACGATCCAAGGGCATTGTCGAGCGCTCTGGGCCTCCAGGTTTCCCGAACTGCGGAAACGTAAACAATTTTCTCTCTTTGTACTCGAAAAAGGACGTTCCAAGAAATTCTGTAATGAAAGCGAACAGTGTACTTGGAGTTATGGTGGATATAGAATTTGGAATGCATGAATTCGAATTTCGAGTGGGATAAATAATGCCACATTCGGTAAAAATTAGGTGGTTCACGAGACGAACCAAACGCTTGAAGAAGCCTAGTAAGATTATAGCTAGTACGAACAAATTTAATAGGCAAATCTAAACAAGTTTTTTATTGTGCGATTTTATAATTCTACCACCAACGCGTTTCACGAGTTATGGATGCCATCTACAAATAAATTGAGAGACCCATTTTGGCAGAATATGCCATCTCGTTGTCATTCAGAGATTCCACACGTATACCTTGCAGTGGTGCTTTCTAAAGAGTAGTATAGAGAAATGGCATTTAGATGTACATAGTTCACCGCGTGTTTTACATTCTTAAACGGGTAACCTACTCACAACAGGACTATTAGCAATGGCACTAGCAAGGCTACTGATGGTAATAACATCACTTCTATTGATTCTATTGTTTCCTATGCATCAAGGGTGCTATGTGGAAGGTATTGTTCGTTGACAAATATATGGTTTAAAATCATATTTACTAATTTCATTCTGACTTTCTGATTCTTTGTTGTGAATCATGATAAGTGAGATATAAAATAACATCAGAGGAACAAAGAAGCTGTGTGATAGCTAGATGCAGAAAACACTAACCTTATCATTTTGAACGACTCAGCTTCAAAGAATTACTTATTAGAGCTGCGTGTTGTAGCGCCAAGGAAATGCGGCATATTCCTCCTCATCTAAGGGAATTTTCTGCTCTCCTACACGTATGTTCAAGCTCTTTAAGCCTTCCCCGCCAGAAGATCGTGTCGTTCTCCGTCATAACAGTGCCGTACTGCTCTTCATCCCCAATTTTGAGCATATAAAAATTTAGAAATCATCAACCTACCGCCATCCGATCAAACTAGGAGAGACTTGTTGCAGCAAACTAGATCTCTCCCGGTTTCTTTACCACAGAAGAATAGACAAAACAACTAGAGCTTGGATCACAAAAGACACATCCTTTCACCAATGACGTATCCGAGCGTTTCAGGCACCGGCAGAACCAATCGCTCCGTCGACTGCGATGAGGAAATAGAGGGAGGAAAAACGTTTCCCGCTGATGTCGAGGGTAGACGCTTGTCACAGACGAATAGTACAGTGAGAGAGAGCTCCAAGGATAAGACGACATGCGAAAACAAAATGTCACCTAAAGATACAGAAGCCATACCATTCCTACCCCAACTCGAAAAGGCAACGGGATTGGACATGACGGCAAATACCTTTGCAGACAGCGAATCTCTTACCAGTGGAATCAACAACAACAAAAACTACTCTGTTTCTTTCGTAGATGCTGGTTCTGACGCCGCTGAGGGTGCGACGAAAAAGAAAAAATATGCCAAAAAAGTTGTGAAAAAACTTGCCGCTACCGGTGCCATTATAGACAAGAAAAACAACGTTGCGGTGGTCCCCGACCGTGGGTTTGAGGGTACGGCACTGAAGAAAATCATGTCCTCTCGAGAATCAAAACAACCACCAATATCAGAAACCCAAGCATCGAGCACTTTTTCATTCACACCCGAGGGGTTCGATCCCGACGATTTTGTCAACGCAATTCCCCTTAGAAGCAGCAACAGTCGCAAACACCGTCCCTCCAGGAAGTATCGCGACCACTACAGCTACTTTCGAGACATGAGCAATTCGCAGAAATACGACATGATGTTGGAGTCAGATGAAATTGAGACGTATCCAGGAGACTGTTATTCCTTCATTGCCATTTACAGTCCCCTGAAGAAACCCCAGTATTTTTGCTTTGGATTGATGGTCTGGATGTTCCAGGTGGCCTTTCTCACCTACATGATTTGGAGCAAATTGGAACCCGAGCTAGAAGTCGACAACCCCTCGAAGGGTTTCATTGGTTCCTTCATGCCATCCAAAGTATCGGCGCTTGTCCAGGCGACACAAATTACTGCCGTGTTATGCTATTTAGTCTTTGCCGATTCCTCGCTCAGGGATTGTGCCATGGCTGTAGAACAATGGCCACGGTTTGATCGTGCCAAGGTAGATGATCATGTCTTCCTGGCAATGTGTTCCTGTGTATTGCGCTTCATCCAGGGTTCTATGGCCATCATCGCATCCTTCTTGCTCATCATGACCTCTGACGATGTCGTCGATATCATCTTGAATTTTGCCGCCGTGAATTTTATTTCCACACTGGACGAGATGGCCTTTGAGCTCGCTCGATGGGGAAAGTACGGACCCGCTCTCGAGAAAGTGGCCAGGACCGTCGAAGAACGCCCACTTCCCTATTGTCTACACCGTAAATATCATCACGAACGTTACAAATTCACAATCATTCCAATCGCCATAGTCCTGATCATCTTTTGTATCATGATTTCAATCTGGCAAACGAACGACCAATATTGGCTGACGCAGACCGTTCGGGTCCAATTCAAAGAAACCTCCGAACTAAACATCTATAGTGGCTGCTACAACTTGGATCCAAACCATGAATACAACAAGCGGAGCAACTACAACTCGGACGTTCAAAACGCCAAGAAGGCAACATTTGGATACTGCAAAAAGCGACACGAATGGGTTCTCTTCAAGAACGAACACGGGGACGAAGAAATGAACGATGATTGGTCTAGTGATCCGTGTGATGCTAACCCAGAAACAGAGATAGCACATTCCGCTTCCACAGAATTGTTTGATATTTATACATCGGAAGGGGATGCATGGTTTTCCCGTACCGGGACGCCGCTCGATGTGTACTTCTTTGAGTCCGAAGAACTGGGAGTTGATCTGCAGGAAAACTGCGGCTCCTTTTTGGCCAATGGTATTTGTGATGTTGCATTTAACAAACTCGAGTACCGATACGATGGTGGAGATTGTTGTGCACCGACCTGTTTCTCAGCGAATTGTGGACAAGGTGGAGCTATTGGTGCCTTTTGATCCAATGAAATAACGTGCGGTGTTGGCTATCACGTCTGCAACGACCCCGACATGGTTCCTATAACAATTGTATTAAATGACATATCTAGTAGCCGTGACCCCAATATACTGGAGGTGACCGATGAGCAAGTTGAAAAGTACAATAGAGAAAGGGGAGTCGATTTCTGGAACGAAATTCCCTCGACACCGTATTTGAATGTGTATTGCGACGATATCAGTACGCTCTCGTTGTACATAGATAGTAGCATGGCAAAGGAACCGGAGACTTTCTTTGTGCAGGATGGAGCCCGATGCAAAATAACAATAAGCAATACGACTGATTCAACGAATAATTGGGACAATGTCCCAATATGGTGGGTAAATTACACTATCTACCATGGGAGCGATACGGCCAACGAAATTATTTCTGGGTACAGTAGAGATGAGAGTACGATCACGTTCAAAAAAATTCAGCAGTGCCACTTTGACCTTCTCGAAGATCATGTTGATATATCTACAGCATATACGAATAGTAGTGATCTCACAGATGCGCTTTCATGGATTGTCAACGATGATTCTGGATATTCCGACTGTGACTATCCCTTTGTAGTTGAGCGTTTTGCTCTTGCTTCTTTAAACTTTGCAGCGCTGGAAACAAGTTCATTGACTCCTGACGGAAATGGTAATTTGACAGAGAAAGAACTCCACCAGGAATACCTATGGATCAACGGTCGAAAGCAGTGTCAATGGGACAACATTGTGTGCAACGAAGGGACTGTAGAAAGCCTTAAAATCAAAGACAAGTACAATATGACTGGTTTCATATCAACATCCATTGGCTTATTGACAGGATTAAAACGTCTAGAGTATACTACCTGTGGTCTTCATGGTACGATCCCAACCGAGGTTGGGGTTCTCACGAAACTTACGGGCCTCGAATTAGACTACAATGAACTCGTAGGTACTATTCCAACACAGCTTGGGCTTCTAACAAGCATAGTGGAGCTTGATCTGGATAAGAATATGCTTACCGGCACCATACCCTCCGAACTAGGGCAGATGGTAGAGGCGACTGAATTCGATCTCGAAGGAAACAAATTATCGGGTTCTATTCCAAACGAGATTTTTGCGCTGCCAAAGATTAGGGCTCTACAATGTAATGACAATACGCTAACTGGCAGTATACCAATTAAAATTCGTTCAATGGCGAACTTGAACGACCTTAGTCTAGGTAAGTCCAACGAAATATCGACTCGGCATTTTGTGCTCGTGCAGAGTGATACTAACAAAAGTTCCACGAATCTTTCATTATTCACAGCTAATAACAACATGTATGGTACAATTCCGTCGGAAATCAGCCAATTGAGTAATCTAGGGATATTAAACCTAGAAAATAACAACTTCAAAGGGCCCATCCCCACAGAAATCGGGCTCATGACATCACTTCATACGATCGACCTTCGTAAGTAATTTGTGGCGTAGATGCTTCCTGCTTTTCGATTTGCTTTATTCCCTACTAACTATTTCCTCGCTTTGCTATTCGCTTCTAGGTGGAAACTCGTTTACTGGTCAGATTCCATTACAGATGGCTTTCCTCAGTAAACTTCGACACATTCGTCTGGGTAAGCACTCGCTGTGGTCGTTTGGAACAAATGGTAGATCACAGTGACATCATATCTCACAAACTGTTCTTGTCTTTTGTTTTTCCTTCATAATCTCCAGAGGGCAACAACTTCACAGGATCCATCCCCATTCAAATCTCGCTTTTGAAAAACCTCGTGACCTTGACGCATGGTACGTATTTGGATATCACAATTCCCATCTCCGAGTTGTGTGCACTATTTCTGTTGAATGAAGAGAAAGTAATCTCAAAAAGCCTCTCTCAAAAATTTTCTATTCTCGACTTATTCTTGAATCCAAACTATAGATGAAAATCTTGAGGGGTCCATTCCCAGCCACATCAAAACTAACGAGCCATGCCGTGTGTGCGAAGGAAATAACTACCAGCCACTTTTTTTAACCAACGGCGACCAAAAGTTTTACGAAGTTGGGGTCAGTGATATTCAATGGTATGATTGCACTACGCTGCTGCTGCACAAGGAGGACTTTCCAAACCATTTGCTGTCAGCCGATGCCTGCAAGTTCCTCGGCGAAAACTGTGTTGTTTGCGACAACACTTCTGTGACGACACAAGACGCTTCCACCTTAAATGAAAGGTCCTTCCTAGGCAGTTGAGAGTTCTCGCATATTCGAAATCAACTCACCGATGCGACCATTCGAATCAATGTTGTCGCATCGAGAGCATTCCATCTGTTGTCTTTACTCGATTTTCATTTATACTTCACAAGGGTATTGGTGCTGCATTACTAGAGAACGATGCCATAGATCAATGTCGCCCGCTAGATGGGCGCGAGAGATGACATCAACTGCGCCTGCTTTTATTTTCCTTAGAATTAAATAATTCTGTTAAGAAGACCTTTTGTCCCGTGGGGCGCGTAACTTTTAGGTCTTAATTTCTAGTTTTTAGGATAAGTCTCGCGATTATTGTGTCTTCTGAGCGCAGATGTATTTTGCAATTGCTCTAGTTTGGTTTCGAATTGAAGCAATACAGTATGCTTGTCGACAATCGTTCGCAAAAGAGCTACTTCCCATAGAATATCTAGTATTGTTTCGACCAAACAAACAACCATCCATCGAGAAGACGAACGGCATCATATACAACCCAAAATGGCAAAACAATGGAAAATTTTGGATCCGTATGACGGACCGAGAATTGGGGATGGTGCAAAAGGCACACATCGAATGAATTATTTCAGAAACATCTCACAACGCGAAAGAAATATACTCACAGGCTCTGGCAGATCAAGGGAGCAGAAAGATTGGATATTATTAATCGCCGTATGCAATATTGTCCTCCTCATACTACAATGTTTTGGTCCCGTCAGTAACGCCAACACCACAATAAATATCTTCACTTATGCCCTTCTCTATTTCATCAGTTATATTCGACATTCCTGCCATGGTTGCCTTGGATTTATGTCATTCGTTGCTGTTATGAGTTTAGCATTTGCAGCCTTGATGTTTGTTCCATTACATTTCATTCGGCATGACGGAAGAGATGACGACTGTTCTATCCTAATATCCTTTGGCTTTTATAAATATAACTCTGGCAGGAAAACTCGCGATTTTTGCAACGACGAAAGCTTTCTATTGATGTGTTGTGTGAGCGCACTGCTGTATTGTGCAATTGCTATTGGTTGGTTTCGAATTGAAGCACTGCAGTATCAAGAAAGAATCACAGAAATAATTCATGAGAGGGAGACGAAAGAATTCCTCCCCAGACTATTGAAATTCCTGGCACTGCGAGAGGATAAACTTCGTCTCAGAATCTCTGGTGCATATGTACAAAATGATAACGCCGCAGTTGTTGACCTTGTTAATAGCACTATATTGGCGGACATGATTCATCAATGGGATTTGACGTATCACTCGAAAACGACAGATTCAGAGCTACCGGATGTTTAAAAGGATTTCTTTGTGCAATTGCAAAGAAGTTGTAAATTTAATAGCTTTTGAATGATGTAAAATTTAATACACATAAAGTTAGTTATGTATTAACTTCTAGTCGCAAAGCCTTTCCAAGCTAATTTTAGAAACAAATAATTTCTAATACAACTGTAGAATTATTGAGAATTGCGTTCATGAGAGATTTGATTTTACAGCAAATATCATATCACGAGCTAGACTATTCGAACCAGCAGTATTCAACTACTACATCTATCTAGATACTGCCATTCTTTCCAGAGCATTGGTACTAAATTAGAATCATTATCCTACGGGATAGCTGCCCATTCTTGGACATTTTCCTACTTCGTTACTTTGGCTCTTTATTTCCTCTTCGATATGTATTAATTTGTTCGACTCAACTATCCCAAATCGGGTTTAGTGCGCGCTCAAAATTTACAAACCACAACCAAGACCCAATCATGGCGTGTACCAATCAAAAGGCGTTGCGGATTGCGTTTCGAGACTTTTTGTTCTTCAGCCACGACCACTTCAGAAATAGTCCGTGAGATTGGAATTCAATCGAGGTTTCCTTGAGAATTTTTTTCCATTTTACGGACAAAACTATCCCCAACTGTGATGACGGTATTGCAAACGGCACTGTTAAACCTTGCACCATCGCGGTCACATCCCATAGATTTCACCGACAGCTATATGTTATATCACCGATCCAACGGGCCGAAACACCATCAAACGGTCTGGTCGCTTTTTTTCTCGTTTCACAAAATCATTTCGATAGATTTTTGAAAAAGAAGCAAAAAACCTTACTACCTTCATTATGTTTTCCTCCAAGTTTTTGTTGGCTCTATTGGTACTCTTGTGCGCTACCTCGTCATTTAGTGAAACCAAGAGAGGTGCAGCCAAGAGACAGGGCAAGAAGAGAAAGAAGAGATCTATCAAGAGATGGCGCGTCAAGGGAACAGATGTTGGCCCTGATGCCTCGGGCTTTTGTTATCCTGGAACATTCTACAACAAAAAAGGAACCGAAGAGCTGGGAACCTTTTTGGATTGCGTCACTGGAATTCCCGAGGACTTGCCCGGTGGCAGGAGCCGCTTCCCGGTCCTCACGACCTTTACCCCCAATGACGAAGACGAGCCCGCGGTTCAAATTTCTTGCGAAGTTACCGTGACGCCAACGGATGATCTCCCGGATCCCTTTGTCGCGCGTGAGAGATGCCGCAACATCAGTGACGGAGCCGTCCTGCAACCCGAGGGTGCGAAGAATGGATCGGTCAGAATGGCAGGTAAGGTCGATAACAGAGCTTTCCCTTTGTTGACCTTTGATCTATTATGGACGATCAAGTACCGTGAACCCTAGGAATAAAGAGTAGTATATCGAAAAGACAAGTGTGGGAGAATCGTATTTAGTAGCGAGCAACAACGAAAGATGGATTAAGCGACGAGAAAACAAAGATACAAATTCGAAAAGCATTGCAGGTAGAACCAAGAAAAACGTTACAAAGAACAAAGACGATGCTTCCTTCCCCTTAATGTCAGACACAATCTATACTCTTACTTTAAAATACTCAGTTATGAACGAAACATATATATTTGTTCTGAAATACCATAGCTTCACGACCCATAAACTTTTAGTATGCACGACTCAGGGCTTACAGTATGCACGTTTGAAAATAAAAACAAATGCGTCAGTGGAATCTGTCAGGTTGTGTCAACCGTAAGAAACCACTGTGTCAAGGAATATCGTTGCTGCTGTAGCTTCAGCAAGCATCGCCAAGAGTAGACGCGTTCCTTCTGCAGTCATTCCTCGTTATTCTCCAAGATACAATTCCATAGCTATACAACCAGAATCACTAGAATTACTCGTCAAAAGCAAACGAAAGAATGATGAATACTCGTGTTGTAGCACCTCTTTTACTGCTAATCGTGGCAGCATCGGCCGTCATGGGCTTTCAGGGATCCACCATGCCGAAGACTGGTCCAAGATCCTCGAAAACGGCCGTGTACGGGATCTTTGACAAGATGAAGAAGAGCATGGAATCTGGATATGCCGGTGGAGATGATTCTCCCTACGCAAAGATCAAAGAGGCAGATGCCAAAAAGGAGGCAATCCGAAAAAAGAAGGCTGAAGAACGAAAGAAACGGGGATACACTGAACTGAAGGACGTCAAGAAGAAATCCTTTGCCAAGCTCTCATACGACGGACCCGACGAACCGGAGGAAAAAAAGAAACTCTTTGGATTGTTTTAGACAACAATACAAAGGTTTGAATGAAAATGAATTGAAAAAAGAGAGTGAAAGTAGATGATGTACATACAACTCTAGTAGAAAAGAAGTATTTTTCTTTCATGCTAATACTCGTAGAAGTATAAAATTAAAATGCGAGCGGATACAGATCTATCTTTTTATTACGATTACGAATTCGATTGCATGAACAAATTCCAATACCGCATTTTTGCAGCCTTTTCAAAGTATTGAATGACACGCATTGGAGTTTTTACAAACTATTATTTCGTGTGCTTTTGCGACTGACAGGTTAGTTGGTTGGTTGGTAGGTTCCTTCGTTTTAGATTCATTGATAATTTCGACTAATAACTATTACTACTGCCGAGACGAGGAGGAGGCACCACCCCTCAAAACGTTGGAAATGGCTTGCATTTTTTCTTGTGCAAGCTTCAATCGTTCTTCTGTGCTCTTGGTGGCAAGGATCACCTCCCGGCTGAATCCTGTGTTCATAATTGATTCCATTAGAAACCAAATGACATAGCTGAAACGCTGGGCCCTCCGCAACGGTGAATAATCCCAACCACTGAAATAATCCCCCTTTTGATGCGTCGGATGGTATGGATGTTCATCACCGTTACTTTCTTCATTCTCTGTTTCCAGAGAAGCAACTACCCGCACAAAGGGACTCTTCGAATAGGTCCCCACCGTT
>Ga0115013_10002361_pt1 | contig 10554 bp, 10 predicted proteins | sample SouAtlMetagenome_2_FD_88686 | JGI IMG/M metagenome (GOLD analysis project Ga0115013, IMG submission 88686) | Marine eukaryotic phytoplankton communities from Atlantic Ocean - South Atlantic ANT15 Metagenome | ecosystem: Environmental > Aquatic > Marine > Oceanic | place: South Atlantic Ocean... | reverse complement strand
CGCGAGCGCGATCGCGAGCGCGATCGCGACCGCGATCGCGACCGCGAGCGCGATGAAGCGCGCGAGGGCATCACGTCGCGTGCCCACGCGTCCTCAAAGTAGATCTCCACGGGGCTCACGCCAAAGTTGACGACCGCGCCCACCACGGGGCTGGGCTCCTCGCCCTCCCTCACCGTGAGCGTCAAGTAGGTGCGCAGCTGGTCAATGTGGGCCTGCAGGATCTTGGGCGCCCTCTTGAGCTCAAGCACGAAGTCGTCCGCGTTCCGGTCGTGCACCACCAGGTCGGCCCGCACGATGCCCACGTGCATCCCGTAATACTTGACGGGCTTGACCACCTCGGCCACCACGAAGTGCCCCCGCTCCTGCAGCTCTATCTGGAGCGCGCGCTGGTAGACGGCCTCGCTCAGGTGCGGGTACTTGTCAAAGACCTCGGTCACCTTGGCGCACGCCGCGCGCAGCTTGTCAAGATCAAGCATGGCGGGGGCGGCTTGTCGACGGGATTTTTACAAGACGCAAACCAACTCACATGGCGACACCGAACCTCGACACGAGCTCCCCGTCTAAACTACTCGCGGCGGACACGTTGGAAAAGGACGACGCGTTCGACGAGAGCGTCGCCCACGAGGAGCTCGCCTCGGAGGCGTCGTCGCGTTTGCGCCGCGCCCTCCTCGCCGTGAGCAGCTTGCCCTCGCCGATCTGGCTCAGGGGCACCGTCTCGACCACGGACGGCGGCATGCCGCTGTCCTGGCCCACCGACGTGAAGAGCGACTGCGTCTCGATCGCGCGCAGGATGTTCTGCTGCGTGAACGCGCTCACGAGCGTGTGCGCCGGGAAGGCGGCGATGCGCGCCCAGTTGAGCTGCCGCTGCAGCCGCTCCGGCGCCGGCGCGTCCTGCCACACGTACAGCGCCAACCGCGCGGCGTCCGTCGCGCGGCGCAGCGCGCGCCGCTCCGCGTCGAGCGCGCACCAGCCGTCCTCCGCCATCGCGCACGCCTCGCTCCGCCAGTGGTCAAGCTGCTCCGCGACGCACCGCAGCGTCTTGACCAGGCTGTCGTCGTTCACCAGGTGCAGCGCGTGCACGGGCACCGTGCACATGACGCCGAAGCACGCCAGGATCGCGGCCGTCGCGCCCAAGCACGTGTACGGGTGGCCGTACTTGCTGTCGATGCGCGAGAGCGGCTCGCTGATGCTCGTGCGCTGCGCCTGCGCGACGCGGCACGACGCGAGCCCGCGCGACAGGTAGGCCGCGTCGACGCCGCGCAGGCTCCTGAGCGCCTCGGCGATCGGCAGCAGCTGCGTGCGGATCGACCGCAGCACGTACGCCTTCTCGCCCGGCACGCCGCGCCCCTCCAGGTACGCGCAGACCGAGCCGAGCGTCGTGCCGAAGGCGCTGCCGCACACGGCGACGTTGTCGCGGGCCTTTGCATAATCTCGCGGGCGCTTCCCGCTAGTAGAGCTGGGCAGCGTGAGCACGAGGCGGCGCACGTACACGGCGGTGGCGCGCTGGTACTCAAAGAAGGGGCCGAGCGCCTGCACGCGGTCGTAGCCCGCCGCCTGCACCTCCGCCTTGGACAGCTCGTCCGAGTTCTCCAGGTCCACGATGAGCGGCGCGCCCACGACGCTCGCGGGCACGCAGGTGATGGGCGGCGTCGGCGGCACGACGTTCGACATGCTCAGCTCCATCGGCTCCGACCTGAGCGTGAGCGTCTCGTTCAACATCGCGCGCGAGCTGCTCGACGCCGCGGAGGACGAGCAGCTCGCCGCGGACGAGCTCATCTCCCTAGTGATGGGATTCGCGATCATATTGACCGCCGTCAAGTCGCGGCTCAACAAGGCGCTGGACGACCGGCGCGCGTCGGCGATCGAGGCCGCGCGCAAGCGCGCGCACGCCGACGTCGCGTCGGTCAGGGAGCGGCTCGGGCCGGAGATCGGCAAGCTGTTTGACGAGGGGTTCATGCAGGCCGCCGAGCAGGCCGCGGTCAACGAGCTCGCGACCAAGCGGTCGGGGCTGGACTTCTTGGCGCTCGTGGTGAACATCCTTCAGCGGATCCTGGTGGCGATCAGCGTGCAGCTCCTTGCGGCGTCCGTGCGCGCGCAGCAGCAGAGTCGGCTCGTGCGCACCGTCTCGCTGATCGGGCTGGCGATCTTCTTTGTGTTTGTCGAGTCGCTGACTAATCGACACGTGTGAAATTGTTAACTCAATTGCTAGCGCCAAGCGGCACAAGTTGCAAGAAAAGCGCGCCACATTTTTTTTACAAACTATCATACACCATGGGCTGGTCGCCGTTCCGGTTGGGCAGTACACGGAGCTCCAGCTCGGCGACGCGCTTCTTGAGCGCCTCGATCTCCCGCATGGCGTCCGCGAGGGTGGGGCTAGGGCAGCTCTCCGCGCAGCTCGCGCAGCCGGTGTCCATTTGCTGTTGCGACTCCACGGCCAGGCGCATCGCCTCGGCAAACTCCGGGTCGTCGTTGGGGTCAAGCTCCTCCACGATGTCGATGATCTGCGGGCCAGTGGCGGGCGGTGCCGCCTCCGCCGCCGCTTTCCTCGCCTTCTCCTGGGCGATCTCGGTGAGCACGTCGTCGACGGCGCCCGTTGACGCGGGCTTGCCCTTTTTGTGGATGGCCAGGAGCCGCTCGGAAAAGGGGTCAAGTCGGGGTCGCCCGAGCATCCTGGTTACCTAATAATACACACGTCCCCACGCGGATATGTGCCGCGGCCACGGCTGTTCGCGTCAGCACTCGGCGCAGAAGCTCGGCGGCCACGAGGCGAACACCGAGGCCACGGAGAAGATGACCGTGACGGGCACGAGCACGCGTAATCGCAGCGCGAGCAGCACGCTCGCGACGCGCGACGCCTCCTGGATGCCCCACGGCGAGCCGGTGTCAATCGCGTCGCCCAGGGACGAGACGACGAGCATCGCGCACTGCAGCAGCAGCAGGCCCGCGAACCAGACGTTGCGCGCGTGCCACATGTGGCTCAGCACGGTGTGTGTGGAGATGATGCCCACGATGGCCACGACCAGGAAGAGGATGCCGTAGAGCAGCCGCGTCACCCAGCGGACGGGCCGGTAGCCCGTGACCGACGAGAAGCACTCCCACCCGCCCTTGGCGTTGATGCGCACGTAGTAGTACGCGGCCGCGAGGAAGACGAAGTCCAGCGCCCACAGCATCATGCACACGTTGAGCGTGACGTTGCCGGGCGCCATCTCCCGGTTCGACGTGAAGAGGTCGTAGCGGAAGATGAGCGGCCACGCCAGCACGAATTGGGAGAGGATGATCAGGTAGATGCCCGTCAAAAAGTAGGCCAGGCGGAACGCGGGCGCCACGGTCCGGATGGTGGCAACGATGCAGTTCTCGTAGTACCAGTCCAGCGAGACGCAGCCGTTCAGGCACTGCCACGTTCGGACGGCCATCAGCTCGACCAGGAACGGCTCCTCGGTGTTCGTGTACTCCTCAACGCGGGCCGCCTCATTCTTGTACGCCGGCTCGTGCCACGCGCCCTTGGCCGCCATCGCGCGCTGCCCTGACCGCTCTTAGTATGCAGCGCCTGCACGGGGGGTTATCGCACGAGGGTGACGTTGGTCGCCACCACAACAACGGGCGAGGGCGAGGGCGAGGGTGGCGGCGGCGGCGGCGGCGGCGGCGGGTTGGGCGAGGGCGGCGGCGGCGGCGGCGGCGGCGGCGGCGGCGGTGGTGGGTTGGGCGAGGGCGGCGGCGGATCAGGCGAGGGCGGCGGCCAACGCGGCTGTGGGGACGGCGGCGGCGCCGGCGGCGGCGAGGGCGAGGGTGGCGGCGGCGATGGCGGCGGCGATGGCGGCGGCGGCGGCGGCGGCGGCCGCCGCACCCTGGGCGACGGCCTGGGCGCCGGCGGCCTGCGCAGCACCGAGCGCGCCGCCGCGCGCTTGGCGAGCGCCGAGGCGCGCGCGCGCGCCTCGCTCGGCGACGGCTCGGGCGCACGCCGCGTCGCGGCGTACCCGATGCCGGCGGCCGCCAGCAGCACCGCGACGACCGCGAGGCAGCACCACCCGAGGGCCGGCACGCGGTCGGTCGTGGGGTGCCGCCGGCTCGCGGCGCTGCTGGTGGTGGGCACCTGCTGGTACGCCCCGAGCGCGGGGCGCAGCAGCTTGGCGCGCTCCTCGGGTGGCCCTCTTCGGACGTTCAAATCGAATTTAAACGGTGCCGGCATGCCACCGGCGCACGGATCACGCGGACGCCGCTACCTATATACACCACCACCACCACCACCGGTGCCACGGGCGGCTGGCGTTAGCGCAGCGTGCCGACTCACAACACCTCTCTCGCGATCCACTTGAGCGTGTTGTAGATTTCCATCAGGCACGCCTGCACGCTCGGCCGGTTCTCCGCGGTCACCGTCCACTCCACGACGTGGTCGCACAGGTGGCCCAGCACGTTGAACCACTGCTCGGTCCGCACGTACTCCAGGAACGTGCGCAGGTCGTGGTGCCGCTCGGTCACGAGCGCGAGCGCCTTGACAAGGACCCACACGAGCGTCTCCTGGTTCTTCGGCACCCAGGCCTTCGCGAAGGACGCGATCTTGGCGTACGTGCAGTCGCCCTCGTGCGCCTCCAGCATCGGGTCGCGCTCCGGCAGGTCGCGAAACCGCAGGGGCTTGGACGACTTGGCAGCATCCGGGTTCCTCAAGCCCTCGATGCACCGCTCGATCAACGCGGCGGTCTGGTCCGACAGCCGGTCCTTGCGCTTGGGCTCCGGGGCGGGCTCCGGCGCTGGCTCCGGCACGGGCGCGGGCGCTGGCTCCGGCGCGGGCGCGGGCGCCGGCGCCAGATGGTCGAAGCGCCGGTCGCTGAAGAGCGGGAAGTTCACGTCCTGCCACTGGAGGCCGTTGACGGGCGTCTCCATGATGTCAAACTCCTCCTCCTCCGCCGCGGCGGAGGCCCGGGTCTCCCGGCGCTTCACCGTGGTCGCGTCAATGGCGACGAGCTCCAGATCGGCCTCCAAGTCCGACCCGGGCTCGCTGACGCCCGCCGCCGCGCCCGCCTCGAGGTCCGAGTCGTCGCTCTCCAGGTCCGACGGCAGCTCGCGCGCCCCCACCGTCGCCAGATCGCCCATGGACCCGCCCTCGTAGTCCGAGTCGTCGGCGTGGTCCAGTTGGCGGCCGGCGGGCGACGGGTCGTAGTCCGAATCGTCGCCCTCCGTGAACCGCAGCCGGCCTCGCGAGCCCGTGCGCGCCGGCGACGCCTCGTAGTCCGAGTCGTCCGCGTCCATCTCCACGGGCGCGCTCCCGATTGTCGACAGCTCGGCCATCGACACGTTCCCAGTCGTGAGCACGGCGGACTGGGCTCCGCTTGTCGACCGGGACCGCGTGTCGATCCGCTGCTGCTGCTTGCGCTGCCCCTCCACCCGAGCAGCGAAGGCCGCGCCGGGTCGACACGCGCGACCGTCACCCACCCGTGCTCACGACCCGAGGAACATGTCGACGTCCAGGCGGGTTGCTGTGATGATGGACGCGGACGACCCCTTCGCCAACGGGCTGTGGGAGTCCCTGCCGGAGGAGCTGGGCCTCAAGATCGCCACGTTGGCGATGCTGGGGGCGGAGGTTGGCAGCGCGCGCGAGTTCAGGCTGCTCAACCGCGCCTTTGCGGAGGCGTTCCGGCCGCTCGCGCTGTGCACGCTGCCAACCACCCACCCGCGCCACTGCGAGTATTTCGTGAACGGCGCCGTGAGCATCGCCTGCATGTGCGCGCTCAATGACGTGCGAGTGGGCAGCGACCTGTACACGTGCTTCTACACCACCGTGTACACCGGGTGCACGCAGAAGCCGCCCAAAAACCTGTCCGCGTGCTACTACGAGTGGCTGTCGGCGTCGTCGGCCACCATGTGCACGGCGCTCGGCGACGAACGCGTCACGGAGGACCAGCAGCGCAAGATCTTGATGCTGATCAGGGCACTCTTTAGTTACTTGGACCGCTTCTACGTCAAGCGGCTCAGCCTGGACACGCTGAGCGCGCTGCTCACCAAGGCCATCAACGTCCGCAATGCGGCGCTCGAGTTCGCTCCGCTGCCCGTCTTGCACGAGCGCGTCTTCCCCTTGCCGCGGGCGGCGGTGGAGGCCACCGACGAGGACGTTGACCCCGTGCCCATCGGCGCCGTACTCGCAGAAGCCGGAGCCGGTGCCCTCGCCGGCATGCAAGTCGCCGCGGCGCAATGGATGGCCCACCACGCGGCGTAGACTTGCTGTGCGACGAGTCGATGGATCCCCGTGCTCACGACCCGGTCCCCAAGTTGCCGCTTGTCGACCGGTCGATGAGCGGGGTGTCGAGCGCGTCGAGCGAGGACGAGGACGGGGAGGGGGCGGGGGACGGGGTGCATGTGTGCCCGCCGTGCAGGGGGCGGGGGGAGGGCGCGTGGCACGCGTGCGCGCAGCCGGGGTGCACGGCCGGGTTCAAGTGGAAGTCGATGCTCGCGCAGCACCTCGCCGACGTGCACGGGGTGGGGGTCGTGTGGTTCGCGTGCGAGCACCCCGAGTGCGGGGCCAAGTTCAAGAGATCGGACCGGCTGAAGCAGCACATGCGCAACCGGCACGACGTCGACGTGCGGTGGCACTACTGCGACCAGCCGGCGTGCCAGTTCCGGTGCAAGTCGGGGTCGGGCGTCACGCGCCACAAGGCGCACGTGCACGACATCGGCACCCGCTGGTACGCGTGCCCGCATCCGGACTGCGTGTACGTGACCAAGCAGCGCGGGCACCTGCCCGTGCACCGCCGCCGGCACCACCCGCCGGCGCCGCCGGTCGTGGACGGTTAGGATAAGGGAGTGTGTCGCGTTTCTAAGAATTCTTTTGCAACTCGTGTCGAGTGGTCCCCCGACAAGCGCGCCCATGTCGACAAGCGGCGGCGGCGGCGGCGGCGCGCGCTCCAATGGCAAGGAGCTGGAGGAGGAGGTCGTGAGGCGCGTGTGGCAGGCCGCGCACGCGCCCCTCACCAGGGCGAGCACGGAGTTTGAGCGGCTGATCCACGGGTGCGAGATCTGGGCGTGGGCGGACATCCCGGCGTGGGCGCTCGTGGAGATCGGGTGGATGTCGTGCCACGAGGGCGAGCAGCGGCGGATCTACGAGGGCCCGCCGTCGGGCATCGGCTTCTGCGAGTACGGCGCCGACTGGCTGGCGCTCAAGAAGTGCGCCAACGGCAAGTGGTACGCCGTGCTCGGGCAGACCAAGGACCACAAGCAGCTCAAGGTGGAGTGCCTGGGCCGCTTCTTCGTGGTGGGCGCGTACGTGCGCGCGTTCAACATCGCGCAGGGCTGGCCGCCGGCCGAGTACCCCGCCATGGCGCTCTGCTACCCGCAGGACACGCACGTCTCGGCGGGCGACCTGAAGCACCTGCAGCGGCTGCAGCACGACTGGGGGATCGTGTGCGTGCACGCGGACGACTTTGAGCGGTCGCCGCGCGGCGCCGCCGAGGCCGCGCCCGCGCCGGAACCGCCGCCCGCGCCCATGCCCGCCGACGCGGTGCCGCTGGAGCCGTGGTCGAGCCTGCGCGCCCGGCGGCGGCGCGCGGCCGCGCCGGCACCGGCACCAGCGGCGTCGGCGTCGGCGTCGGCGCCGCCGGCGACGCCGGCCGAGCTGGAGGCGGCGGCGCTGGCCGAGCTGGAGGCGGCGGCGCGGCCGCGCGGCGGCAAGCCGCGCCAGTACCAGACCACCGCGGTGACGCGCATCTGCAAGGCCCCCGGGCTCCACCTGGTCAAGGGGCCGCCCGGGTGCGGCAAGACGCACATCATGGCGACCGCGATGGGCAACCTGCTCCACGCGCACTCGCGATCGACGCGCGCGCACGGCGTCACCGACAAGCCCGCCGTCGTCTTCTTCGTCGCGCCGTACAAGGACCTGGTCAAGCAGTTTTGCAACAAGAGCGAGCGCGTGTTCAAGCGGCAGCTCGGCGCCGACTGGAAGGACGCGAAGGTGGTCAAGGTGTACCAGCACACGAAGGACAAGGTGATCAAGCCGAAGGCGCTCGTGGAGCGCCTGGACGGCGGCGCGCGCGTCTTCCTCGCGACCGAGGCGTCGGCGCACCTGCTGGAGCCGCTGGTCAAGCGCGCCATGGCGCAGGGCCACCCGGTGGTCGTCATGAAGGACGAGGCGCACTACAACGCCTCCGCGGACGTCGAGTCGGTGAGGCTGCTGCAGATGGTCCGCCGGCCGGCGCCGGACGCACCGGGCGCGACGGGCGCGCCGGCGGCGTGGCCCCACCGCGGCGTCGTGTGCACCGCCACGCCGACGCGCGCCATCCGGGACATGTGCGAGGCGGACAACCCGCCGGCGCTCAACATGTCGCTTGAGGAGGCGATCGCGCTCAAGGTGTGCCGGCCGTACGAGATCCTGCTGCCGCTGATCACGGCCGGCGAGCAGCTGGCCAAGGATGGGCTGCCCACGAACATGCAGACGCTCACGACCAAGAAGCTGCGCTCGGGCGAGCTGCTCGGCGCGGCCGTCCTCTTCACGGTCATGGAGCTGCTCAACACGGGCGCGCGCCGGTGCATCGTGTACACGCACAACCAGAAGGAGGCGCAAGACGCGCACGACCTCCTCCAGGAGGCGTGCGGCCTCTTCGAGGTCGCGTGCGACAGCGAGGTGATCATCGAGAGCACCCAGGACCGCGACGCCAAGTACTGGGCGTTCCGGACCAACCCGACGTCCACGCACGACGGCACGACGCAGCAGATCCGGCTGCAGTTCCTCGTGTCCTGCCAGATCCTGGACTTTGGCATCGACCTGCCCGGGTGCGACTCCATCAGCATCCTGCGCCCGCCGGCGGGCGGCACCGAGGAGCAGTCGGCCAACCGCGCCATCCAGCGCACCGGCCGCGCCATGCGCAAGGGCTACGGCACGGCGCGCATCATGCTCTTCACCGACCTGTCCAACCCGTGGCTGCACGCCTTCAGCCAGGTGATGCGCGGCTTCGACCCGGCCTTCCACACGCGCGTCCGCGTGAGCTCGCTCAACCCCGTCAAGAAGTACACCGCCGAGACCAAGGCGCTCGAGCGCGCGTCGCTTGAGTCGATCATCGAGAAGTACGACATGGTGGGCACGCGCGCCGACAGCCGCAGCCAGGGCGTGACGCCGCTCGACGAGCGCCAGGCGGCGCAGGCCGAGGCCTTCTTCGCGTACGCCCAGCCCCAGATTGACGCCATGGACCCGGCGCGCCGCAGCACGAACGCGTCCGACTACCTGGGCAAGGCCGGCAGCGGCGTGCACATCGACTACACGCTGCGCGGCGAGACGCGCAGCATGCAGCCGATCGCGCACTGGTACCACGTCAGGACCCATTGGCACCAAGTGCCGATGCGCGACGCGCTGCGTGCGCGGTACCGCGCACTGCCCTTTTGGACCGAGCCGGATGCGATCAAGCGCACGAACAGCAAACCGCTGAGCGCGCGCGAGCGCATGCAGGAGCTATGCCAATTCTACGAGACCCAAATGCGCTGCCCCAAGCGGCTGGAAAGCAAGCACATCAAGCGGAACGACCTGCCGGAGCCGGAGAGGCGGGAGACCAGCCTGGCCATCTTCCTCTCCGAGCGAATGAAGGAAGGCTCCGACGATGCAAACACCAGGAGGGACAAGTTCATCAGGAACGTGGGCCAGCGCAAGTTTGACGCCTGGCTGGCCTTCCACAAGAAGAACGTGAACGCCAAGCGCTTCCACCCCGACGAGCTGGCCGCGCTCCTCCCGATCCTGCGCGCCGACGACGGCGGCGCGAGCGACGAGGAGGAGGAGGAGGACGAGGAGGACGAGGACGACGCACCGAGCCCCGCGACGGTGCCCGCCGAGCCGCCGCGCAAGCGCGCGCGCACCAACCCGCTCTTCGCGGCCGACGACTCGGACGTGTACTCGGACGACGAGGACTAACGCCGCGTGTGTGTGTGTGTGTGTGTGGGTGTGGGTGTTGCTCCTTTTTTTTAAAACCGGTAACCGCCTACGACGGACCTATAGACCGAGCGTCCGTCTGCTTGCGCGCTCAGAGCGCGCGCCTAGTGCGAGAGGAAGTTGTACGACACGTCGACCGACGCCGAGAAGGTGTGCACGGTGTGGTCGATCTCGTGCTCGATCGCGCGCTCCTCCTGCTGGAAGGCCGCCTTGAGCTTGTCCAGGTTCTCGCCACCCGCCGCCGCGAGCTCGGCCTCAACGCGCGCCTTGAAGCCCGTCTTGGCCTCGGCCATGAGCTCGGTGCGCACGTCGTGCCAGGAGGAGTAGTCGGCGGGCGCGATCGAGACCGAGGTGTGCGAGAGGTCGCGCACCTTGATCTGCGGGAAAAGTAGGGACCCTAGTAAAAAGCAGGGTCCCTGATCGTTCCGAGGTGGAGGTGGGGCAGGTGGGGCAGGTGGGGTGGGTTGTGTGGGAAGGGTGGGAAGGGTGGATAATCAGCGGACGCACCTGCGACTCGACCTGCTGCTTGACCTGCGCGCGGCAAGGGGCAGGGCAGGGCGTGAGCAGAGGCGTGCGTGTGTGACGGGCGTGGGCGGGTTTGAGTGGCCCTCTGCTTGCCATGGGCAGGATCGTCTCGTAGAGGCCGCTTGAAATTT
>Ga0115013_10002360_pt1 | contig 10554 bp, 7 predicted proteins | sample SouAtlMetagenome_2_FD_88686 | JGI IMG/M metagenome (GOLD analysis project Ga0115013, IMG submission 88686) | Marine eukaryotic phytoplankton communities from Atlantic Ocean - South Atlantic ANT15 Metagenome | ecosystem: Environmental > Aquatic > Marine > Oceanic | place: South Atlantic Ocean... | reverse complement strand
TGGAAAGTGTAATAGAAAAATTTTCTAAGAAACCTAAAATTGCTACAAAAAAAAGTTTTACAGTAGCTTTAGAAAAAGAAAAAAAAGAGAACGAAAGAAATGATGAATTAGTTGAAATTGATGATGTTTTAAATTATCAAGAACAAAAGGAAAAAGAAGATAAAAGTGAAAATCCAATTATTATTGATCAAAGTAATATTATAACCAAAGAAGATAAAAATAAATATCAAAAATTGAGAAAAAAATTAAACATAAAAAGTAAAGTTGTAAAAAATGAAGTAGAAGAACCTATTATTGAAGAAAATAATACAGAAAAAGATCTTGATAAAGAAATCAAAATTAAAACAAAACGAAGAAAACGTATTACAAAACCAGTAGATATAAGTAGAGCTGCAGTAAATGAAATAACAAGTGTAGAATTAGGAGAAGAAATAAAAAATAGATTACCTGAAAAAGATAAATTTATAATTATGAAACATACAAGTTATTATATGAATAATAGAGAAAAATTTATTTATTTTATTAATAACTTGTTTAGAACATACAAAGATGATTTATTAAAAGAAGAACATCAGTTAAGTTGTGATGATAAAAATATTGATAATGAATTTAAATTATTAATTCATCAAAAAATTGTAAGAGATTACATTAATTTTTATACACCTTATCGCGGTTTATTAATATATCATGGTCTTGGTTCAGGGAAAACATGTAGTTCAATTGCTATTGCTGAAGGATTTTTAGGAATACCTGCGATTGCTTTTACTGAAGGTGTAACAAGTATGAAAAAAGTTGTAGTAATGACACCAGCATCATTACAAACGAATTTTTTTGAAGAATTGAAAAAATGCGGTAATCCTATTTTTAAAAAACAACAATATTGGGATTTTGTAAATATTGATAAAAATGATGAAGAAAAAATACAACAAATATCAAAAGCATTGGGATTAAAAACATCTTATATTAAAGAACAAAAAGGTGCTTGGTTAGTAAATGTAAAAAAAGAATCAAATTATAATAACTTGTCTACTGAAAATAAAAATGCAATAGAAAAACAAATTAATGAAATGATCCGTCAAAAATATTCATTTATTCCATATAATGGTCTAAGATTAGATAGATTAGATGAAATAACAAAGCAAGATACATTTAATCCTTTTGATAATAAAGTTGTTATTATTGATGAAGCTCATAATTTTGTTAGCAGAATCGTAAATAAAATAGATCTACCTAAAGTACAAGATAAAAAAATCGTTAGTATGAAATTATATGAATTATTATTAACAGCTAATAACGCAAGAATAATATTATTAACAGGTACCCCAATGATTAATTATCCTAATGAAATTGGTATATTATTCAATTTATTGAGAGGATATATTAAAAGTTGGATAATGCCTATTAAAATAAATCCAGAAAATCCTAAAAAAGTAACTACAGAAATGGTACAAAATATATTAAAAAAACATGAAATAATAGATTTTATTGAAATTATTAACAATAATTTAGTAATTACAAGAAATCCATATAGTTATAGTAATAAATTTTATTCTAAAGGTGAAAATGTAAATTATTTAGGTGTAAGAAAAAATATTAAATTGAAAACAATAAGTGATGATGAATTTAGTGATGAAATAATTGAATTATTATCAAAAAATAATGTATTTATACATAAACCAGGTGTTAAAATTGAATATAATAAAGCATTACCAGATAAATTAGAAGATTTTATGCGTTTTTTTATAAATGAAGATACAGGTGATTTTAAAAATGAAGATATATTTAAAAGACGTATTATTGGATTAACATCATATTTTAAGAGTGCACAAGAAAAATTGATGCCAACATATAAACCAAGTCATGATTTACATGAAATATATGTAGAAATGAGTGATTATCAATATTCAAAATATGAAGAAGTGCGTTTACAAGAACGTAATATCGAGAAAAAAAGAAGAGGAAAGAGAAATAATTTATATTCAAATAGTAATTCTTCATATCGTATATTTTCTCGTTGTTATTGTAATTTTGTATTTCCTAATCCTCCAGGTAGACCAATGCCAAAAAATAAAATACAAGAAGCGAAAGAAGGCGAAGAAAAATTTGATTTAGAAAAAGCAATTGAATTAACAAAAGATGAAGATGATATTGATGCTATAACCGAAAGAGAGAAAAAGAAAAATATAGATGGTAGATATTTAGATGATGAAAATGTTGAAGAAACAGATATAGATGATTCATATGGTGCTAGAATACAAAATGCTTTAAAATTTTTATTACAGAATAAAGATACTTTATTAACACATGAAGCATTAAAAACATATAGCCCAAAATTTTTACATATTCTTGAAAATATTGAAGATTCTATGATGATAGGTTCACATTTAATATATAGTCAATTTAGAACATTGGAAGGTATTGGAATTTTAAGTATTATACTTGAAGCGAATGGTTTTGTTAAATTTAAATTAAAAAAAGAGGGTATTAATTGGTCGTTAGATATACCCAAACATCAAAGAATACCAAAAAAAATGTTTACTTTGTATACTGGTACAGAAACAACAGAAGAAAAAGAATTAATACGTAATATTTTTAATGGTAATTTTGATCTATTGCCAAGTAAATTAAAAGAAGAATGTCTTGAAATCAATAAAAATAATTTTTATGGTGAAATTATTAAAGTTTTTATGATTACAGCTTCAGGAGCAGAAGGTATTTCATTAAAAAATGTAAGACATGTACATATTGTAGAACCATATTGGCATCCTGTTAGAAAAGAGCAAGTTATTGGAAGAGCAAGACGTATTTGTAGTCATAGTGATTTACCAGAAACAGAAAGAAATATAAAAGTGTATATGTATTTAATGAAATTTTCTGATAATCAAATTCAACATAAAATGGTTAAAGAAATTAAAAACAATGATAAAAGTAAATATGATAAGAAAAATAAAAGACCTTTTACTAGTGATGAATCATTATATGAAATTATGAATAGAAAAGAAAATATAACAAATCAATTATTAAGATCAATTAAGGAAGCATCATTTGATTGTTCTATACATAGTTCTTCATCATCAGAAACTCTAGAATGCTTCTCATTTGGTAATGAAACAAATAGTAAATTTTTTTCATATAAACCTAATTTAGAACATGAAGATAAAGACGATAAAATTAAGAATTTAAATATTCAAGTTAAAGCATGGCGTGCAAAGAAAAAAATAGTTAATGGTAAAGCTTATGCATTACGTTTAGATGATGAAGGTAATCCAACAGATAAATTATATGATCTTGTTAGTTTTCAAACAGCACAAAAAAATCCTAATAAAAAAATACAAGTAGAATATGTTGGAAAATTAATTAAGGATGAAAATGGTAAAGAATTTGTTGAAGGTATATAATTTTTGTATATTTATATATTATAAATGTTAGATATATTTAATTTTGATAAATTATCTTCTGATCTGTCTGTTTTAAAAGGTAATCAAGCAGTTATTCTTGGATTGTTATTAATGTTTGTTACAGGGTTGTTTTTCACTTTTTTATTTGTTATTTACTACAAAATTGTAAAAAAAAGAATGATATTTGGTGATGAAAATGATGAAGAAAAACCTGTAATAAATATAAAAAAATTGAAAGATGCTATATCACTTTAATTTACATAACAATAATTAAAATATATATTAAAACAATAATTTTAATATATATATTTGAAAAATGATTTCATATTACTATTTAAATTCAATAATTAAAATTGGTATGAGTGCTAAAAATAATTGGGAAATATTAGATGAAGCAGATGGTAATGATTTATGGTTTCATTTAGATAGTTATCCATCATGTTACGTAATAGTTAGTTTTCAAAAAAAAACGAAACCAATTGATAGTATAATTAAATATGCTAGTCAATTATGCTATACATATAGTAAAAATAAAGTTCCTAAAAATAAAAACTCAGTATGTGTGTGTTATACGAAATGTAAATATTTAAGAAAAGGAACAACCCTAGGTGAAGTACAAATATTAAAAAAACCAAAAAGAATAATTATAGATATTCGTGATCTTTAATTTTAAACTGTTAATTTATATAATTCATATGCGGCAAGACCTCCTGCTATTTGCGATAATATATATGGTAATACTTCTGTATTATTTAATTCTCCCTTTGCAAACATTACAATAGTAACAACAGGATTTACATATCCACCAGTGAAACCACCTAATATAGTAGCAACTAATGTTAATGCTATACCAATAATAAGTGGATCACGTGTTACTAGTATTGTATATAAAAAAAATAGTGTTCCTAAAAATTCTAGAATATATTTTTCCATTATATTATGTAACAACATAATATAATATTTTTTTATTTAAAATTCATTATTTCTATTACGTAACATAGCACGTTCTTTAGAATAACGAGTAAAGTTAGAGCTATCATATACATATTTTACATTACATGAACTAGGTTCAATATCTGAATTATCACATGATGAATTAACACCATCTTTATTTGAAAAAGTATTGGTGAAGACAAGACTGCTTAATTGGTTAGGACCTTTACAAGAATAATTTGTTCTTGATAATGGATCACCTGCGTTATGTGTAACACGAAAACCACCCATTGCTAAAGGTTCACTTAATTTACCTTGACTTTGTAAAAAATAAAAAGATGTATTATAAGCTCTTCCTAAGACTTCATGTGTTCTTGGGCGAAAGTTATCTAAACTATATATTTTAGCATTTGATTTTTTTAAAGAATCAGTCATTATATAATATACTATAATATTTTTTATTTTTATTAATTTGTTAAAATTCTAGGTGCTACATTCATGGATATTAATTCTTGAAACAATAATTTACATGCATAAGGTATTTCCATATAATCAAAACTTGTTCTGTTATCACAAACTTTACATTGATGAATATGTAATTCTTCATTATATGCAGCTATCATTCCACATGTTTTACATACATGTACTTGAAAACTATCAGAAGCATCATACAAACGTCCTTTTGTAAATCGAGAAGCACCATGTGAAATCATACAATCTCTTTCCATTTCACCAAATCTTAATCCACCATCACGTGAACGACCTTCTGCTGGCTGTCTTGTTAAATTTACCATTGGTCCTATAGATCTACTATGTTGTTTATCATTTACCATATGTTTTAATCTTTGATAAAACACTGGTCCAATAAATATATCACTTTCCATTTGTTCACCAGTTAAACCATTGTACATTATTTCGTTTCCATGTTTATTAAAACCTTGTTTTTTTAATTCTTTTGAAATATCATCAACCGTCAAGTCACCAAAACTTGTTCCATCACCAAATAATCCTAAATGTAATAATACTTTTCCCAATAATGTTTCTTTAAGTTGTCCAATAGTCATACGAGACGGAATAGCATGCGGATTAATTATAATATCTGGCTTCATTCCTTCTGCCGTAAAAGGCATATCATCTTCGGGTATAATGTTTCCAATAGTACCTTTTTGACCATGACGACTTGAAAATTTATCACCAATTACAGGTTTTCTAATAATACGTGTTCTTACTTTTGCAAATTTATATCCATCTCCATTTCTATCAATATGATTTTTATCAATATATGTTTCTTCGCTTGTTCTAAATACTCGACTTTGGTCTTCATATTTAATTAATTTTGTATGATCATTTTTATTCTCTTTAATTGGTATCATTTTAGCTATAATAACATCGCGATTTTCTATTAAAGTATTTTCAGGAATAACACCATCATTATTAATTTTATTATAATTTCCAAATTTCATTCCTTTCGTACGTGATGGATCAGGCTTTCCTCTAATTTCTTCATCACCATTTATTTTTTTATCTTCATCTTTTTCTGTATGATAAATTGTTGCTATAAATAATCCACGATCAACAGCACCCTTATTAACAAGAATACTATCTTCTTGATTATAACCCGTATGTGTCATAATAGCGACTATTACTGGTGATCCAGATGGAATATTATTAAGTTGTAAAATATTCATTAATCGTGTATCTACCAATGGTCTCATTGGATAATTTAAAATATATGCTGTTTTATCCATACGATTATGATAATTTGTAACATATACACCCATAGACTGTTTTGTTTGAGCACACTGATATGTATTTCTAGGTGATTGATTATTTTCCGGAAAAGGAATACACGATGCTAATACACCCAATATTGTACTTGGATGAATTTCACAATGTGTATAATATATAGTTTCTTTTTCATTTACAAATGATAATTTTTCTTTATTCATAGCAATCATTGAATAATTTTGCTCTTCAGGATCAATATATTCTATAATTGACTTTTCTAATACAATATTTGTTAATAAATCATCCCAATTATATTCTTTACTATTTATTTTATTTACTGTTTCATTATTTAATATTAATTTTTTATTTTCTACACGTAACAAAGGTCTTGTTAATCTTCCTCCATCATTACAAATTCTTATTTCCATCAAAGCATAATTAAATACTATTGATGTATAAACATTTATCATTCCCGTATATTTTTTTTCTTTTAATGTTTTGTATGTATTTAAAGGTTCATCTGTAATACCGATCCATGCACCATTAACTATTACTTTTACTTTTTTATAATATTTTTCTGTATTTTTTAAATTATCTAATGGTGTTATTAATGAAGTAATATAATCATGTAAAGAATTACTATTAACTGGTATTGTTAAATGAGCTAATTGACTCAAATTTTTTACAACACCTACTGATTGACCTTCTGGAGTTTCTGCCGGACATAAAAATCCCCAAGTTGTATTATGAAGCATACGTGGTGGAATTAATTTGCCACTTTTATCAATTGGTGTACTAATACGCCTTGAATGACTCAAACTTGAAGCATATGTCATACGATTTAACACTTGTGCAACACCAACTTTTGAACTATTTGTATGTTTTAAACCAAAATCACCTGTACTTAATGCTCTTTTGATGCCATTTTCAATAGTTGTTGATTTTATAATTTTATAAATATTTGTATGATTTACTATATTTTCAAAATCATATGTTGAACGCCATGAACCTGTATTAATCTCTTTTACAATCATTTTTTGCATATCTTTAACTAGCTTATTGAAATAATTTCTAAAAAGATTATTAAGTAATGTTCCTGTTAAATCTATACGTTTATTTAAATAAGAGTCTCTATCATCTTGTTGAATAAATCCTTCATTCGCCATTAATAATTTTTTTGTCATATAACCAAGGAAATAAATTTTTTGCGTGTCATTATGGCAATGAGGAAACAAATCATTATTTAATACATCTTCAGCAAATTCTTTTTTTTTTTGCTCTCCTTGATCTTTATCCATATTTATTGGAGTAAATATTACATTATTTTTAATTATTTCAAATGCTTGTTCAGGTGTTTCTATATCACCAGATTCATATATAGACCCTTTTAATGATTTTGCCAAAATAGATATTTCTTTATCACTATTAAATTCATTTGCTAACAAAATAATTTTACAAATATCTTTATCATTAATAATACCAAGCGCTTTAAATATAGTAAATAAAGGTATTGGTGTTTTAATTCTTGGCATTTGAATATGAATTGATTTACCATGTCCATTATCTTTACTAGTCATCATTAAATTAATTTGTTTAGGACTAATTGTTTTAAAATCTGGTACTGATTTTATCTCAGCAGACCATTTATACTTAGTATTATTTTTTTGAATATTAAAACAATATACTCTATTTTCGGCAGCTCTCTCTTGTCCTAATACAGTTTTTTCAGATCCATTAATTATAAAATAACCACCTGCATCATATTCACATTCTCCTAATAACTTAGAATTCATATGTTTATATTGATTCAATAAACAGATTGAAGACTTTAACATTACAGGCATTTTTCCAATATGTACAGACGGTATTTTTTTACAAAATATTTGTGAATTTTCTAATTTTTCTCCATTTCTTGTTATATATTTAATATTTAGATCAAATGTCATGTTTGATGAATATGTAAAATTTCTTAATCTTGCTTCTTGTGGAAACATTAATTTAATAGCACCATTATTTTCATGGATTTGAGGACGATGTAATTGAAAGTTTGAAAATGTAATTACCATTTCTAATTTATATTGATCACTTTCTTTATCATAATCTTGCTCTGATTTTATATAAATAGGGTGAAACATGTGTATAGTTTTTTCTAATTGATAATTAACAAATTCATTATAAGATTCTAACTGATGTCTTACTAACTGTTCCAAATGATTTTCACCAAAATAAGTTTCTATTAATTTCCAAGGAAAATCATTATCTAAATTATCTTTTTTATCGCAATCATCAAATGATCTCTTCATAATATTTTTATTAATCAACTGTTTAACTATTTTATTTCAATTTTTATAATAATTATTAAAAAATTATAAAAATAAACGCATAATTATTTTAAATGTTTTTTCATTTTATCGCTTAATTCCACTGGTTTTGTATCTAAATGACTTTGTAATACTTCTCTTGATAAATAAAGTGTTTTTAAATCACTCATTGGTTGTGATTCATATTCTGGAATATTATTATTTACATTGGATGATTCATATAAAGTTTTATTACGATTTTGTTCTACGATATGATTAGCATTTTGTTGTAAATATTTTCTATAATCTGCATTTGTAATTATGTTTCCATTTTCAATAAATTGATTATTTAACTCCATATTATGTGCGTATTGTGTAATAAATCTTCCATCTTCCATTAATTCTGGCACATTAAAATAAACATTATTAGCTGATCTTTGAGACATATATATATATGTTATATAAAATATTATATTTATTTAAGTTCATTTTGAATTACCTCTAATAATTCATTCTTTTTTAGTTTTTTTTGCTCTGCTATTCCTATTCCATTTTTAAGTGCAAACTCTTTTAATTGAGATATTGTCATTTTTGTTAAATCTTCTTCTACTTCATTTTTAATATCTTCTATATTACCAGTATTATCTTCTAAATCCAATTCTATAACTTTTGTTAAATTATTTGTATTTTCATGTGATTCTTCACTATTTATTATATTATCAATACTACTCTTTAATGTTTGTTCTACTTCTCTTATTTCTTCATTATCATCTTCTTCGTCGTCATCTTCGTCGTCATCTTCGTCGTCATCTTCGTCATATTCATCGTCATCTTCGTCATATTCATCGTCATCTTCGTCATTTTCACTTGTTTCATCTAAATCTTTTTCCTTTTCCATTTCTTCTATAACATTTAAATCTTCATCCTTTTCTTCATCCACTTCTACAATTGTTTCTAATTTGTTTAATTTACTTTTATAATCACCTACTGTACTTTTAATCATATTTACTTCATTACTAATTCCAGAAATTACTTGTAAAATTGATGACATTTTACTATCGTAATCTGATAATCTTTGTCTAACATAAAATAATGTTATAACAATAACAAATATTATACCTAATGAAAACATTAAATTTGTTCCTACACCAAAAATTGCTAAAAGGTCCATTTAAAAAATATAAATATTAAAAGGTTAATGAAAAAACGTATTTTACATTTTATGTAAATAATCTAATGTTTCGTTAATGATATCTTGAGGATAATTTAATTTTTTTAATACTTCTACACCACCTTTTATTTTACTAATTCCACAAATTAATTTATATTTATAAGTTAAACTATTATTTACTTCATTTGTTTTCATATGATAATTTTCTATCTTTTTATTATTGTCTAATTTTTCGCATAAATCTATAAAATGTGTTGTTAATAAAAATGTAATATTATTATTAGAAGCTAAATGTTTTAAAAATGAATAAGAACTAGCTATAGCTTCATATGGATTTGTTCCTGAATATAATTCATCAAAAATACAAAAATGATTTTTATTTTTTTCTTTATTTACAATATCCAGAATATCTTTACATCTTCTAGCTTCTGCCTGAAATAAACTATCCCTACCAGATGTATCTGGTATATTTAAATAACAATGAATATTATCAAAACATTGTATTTTACAATCTTCATAAAATCCATATCCAATTTGCTGAGTTAATATTACATTTAATATTGTTGTTTTTAATATTGTTGTTTTTCCTGATGCATTAGGGCCAGTAATAATTTTATTTTTACTTAAATTAATAGAATTTTTAACTACATCTTGTTTAATTATTGGATAATACATATTTATAATCTTTAATTTTTGTTTTGTTTTTATTTTTGCCATATTTATCTTTTTTAAATCTATATAACGTTTCAAGTTCACAATATTCTCAACATAACCATTAAAACCAAAAGTAAACATAATTGTTTCATGTATATTAATGTCATTGCGTAATGTATAAAAACTACTCATTAATGTTCCAATACATTGTAACTCATTTAAATCCCATCTATATTCTTGAATAATATGTATTTTATGTAAAATATTATCAATTGATTCTTCCTTTTCAATTAAAAATTTTTTAAATTTTATGTATTTTTTATATTTACTTATTTTTTTTGTAATTATATTAATATTTGTTTTTGTTTCA
>Ga0115013_10002359_pt1 | contig 10555 bp, 11 predicted proteins | sample SouAtlMetagenome_2_FD_88686 | JGI IMG/M metagenome (GOLD analysis project Ga0115013, IMG submission 88686) | Marine eukaryotic phytoplankton communities from Atlantic Ocean - South Atlantic ANT15 Metagenome | ecosystem: Environmental > Aquatic > Marine > Oceanic | place: South Atlantic Ocean... | reverse complement strand
CGCGTGTGTAGTGCCCGCGGCGGAGGGGCTCGCCCGCCTTGTCGTGCCCGGAGTTTCAGACTGTGCCAGAAGATGCTATGCTATTAAATTCTTAAACTTCCCTGCTGTCCGTTGACTAACACCCCCTGCTCACACCGCCGCCGATCGCGCACATCGCACAGAGGTGCTCTCCACGTCGCGGCTAGCCCGCTCTCCCGTGAGGGGTTAAGGGGGGGTTGGCCTCTTCGCACACCCACGCGTCCCCGCCGCCACCCGCTGCCTGCTCCGCTCTTTCTGTCACGCTGCCGCCGCGTGGTTGCCACAGGTCGGCCACGAGCCAGAGGCGACGCAGCTGCAATGTTCTGTGCCATCTCTGGCAACACGCCTGAGCACCCGGTGGTGAGCAAGACGGGCCACCTCTTCGAGCAGTCTGTTATCGAGAAGTACATCGAGAGCACGGGGAAGTGCCCGGTCACCGGCGAGGCGCTGTCTCCGGACGACCTCCTTCCCCTGAAGGTGAGCTCGACGGTGAAGCCCCGCCCCGTGGCTGCGAGCAGCATCCCCGGGATGCTCACGCTCTTTCAGAACGAGTGGGACGCTCTGATGCTCGAGACGTTCACGCTCAAGCAGCAGCTGGAGACGGCGAGGCAGGAGCTGGGGCAGGCCCTCTACCAGCACGACGCTGCGTGCCGTGTCATCGCGCGGCTGATCAAGGAGCGAGACGACGCTCGCCAGGCGCTCGCTGAGGCGCGCCCATCTGCCGTCTCCGCGCCGGCGGCGTCTGCGGCGCCGGCGGCGCCGGCGGCGGCCGCCATGGAGGTCGACGGCGCGTCGGGCATGACGCCTGCGGTCATCAGCCGCTTCGAGGCAAACGCAAAGGGGCTGTCGAAGGGGCGCAAGAAGCGGCAGCCGCCCGCCGACCAGGCGACTGCGGAGGCGATCGCCAGCTTCTCCGCCCTTGGCTCTGCTCAGGCGCACTCGAAAGGGCACACCTGTGTCGGTGTGCACGCGAGTGAGCCCCTGGCCGCGACTGGCGGCGCCGACGGACACGTCTCGCTGTACGACTGCGCCACGGGCTCCACCAAGGCGACACTGAAAGGTCACACCAAGAAGGTCAACGGGGTGAGCCTGCACCCGACCAAGCCGATCGTCCTGTCGTGCTCTGCCGACAAGACGGCCCGGTGCTGGAACACCGACGGCGAGCAGCTTCACGTGCTCAGCACGCACTCGGGCTCCGTCACGGCGTGCACTCTGCACTCCACGGGCGACTACGCGGTGACCGCCTCGACCGACAAGTCGTGGGCGCTGCACGATCTGGAGACCGGCTCCCCCGTGTTCGTCGTTGGCGGCGGCACCGCAGGCCCGCCGCCCCGCTCGCACGAGCTGCGGCGCGACTCGCCAGCACGCCCCGCCCCGCACGCGCGCACACGCGCGCACACGCCCGCACAGCGCGCTGCACGCGTGCCCTTGCTCGTCGCGCCACACGAGCGCCTGCGAGTGTCAGGCTACTCCTGCGCCGGCTTCCATCCGGACGGCCTCATCCTGGGCACCGGGACGGAGGCAACCATGCGGATCTGGGACGTCAAGTCACGGGCCGTGGTGGCGGCGCTCGATTCGCACCAGGGCGCAATCTCTTGCCTGGCCTTCTCTGAGAACGGGTTCTACATGGCCACCGGCGCCGCGGACGCGACCGTCAAATTGTGGGACCTGCGCAAGACGAAGAACTTCCACACCATCACCCCCGCCGCGGGCGGTACCATCAGCAGCGTCCAGTTCGACTACACCGGCCAGTTCCTCACCGTGGGCAGCAACGACGTCAGGTAGATTGGCCCCCGTGCCTGTGCCGCGCGCATCCCCTCCCCGCACGCGCTGCATGCGCACGCGGCCGCGCCCCCTGCCTGAGCTCTTGCGTGCGTTGCGGCCTCGCAGCGTGTACGAGTCGAAGGGCTGGTCCACGGTTGCGAGCTTCACGGACCACAAGGCGGCGGTCACGGGCGTGGGCTTCGGCCGCTCCGCCTCCCTGCTGGTCGCCACGGCGGCCGACGGCATCGTCAAGCACTTCGGGGCTGCCCCGTGAGGCGTCCGACAACCCCAGGCCAAATCGGGTCCTCTCAGGCGCGCACACTCGCATGGGCGGCCAGGGTGTGTGGACGCGCGGCTGCTCAGAGTCAGACAGTGTCACAACGTTTGTTTCGGCCGTTGACGTAGGGGATCGCTTCTTCAACAGGCGTTCCTTAGCCCCGGCATGTGCTTCCGCTTTCTTGCCTCCCTGACGAAGCGTGCAAGTCTGGGTGGGGCGGCTGGCTGGGTCGCCGCTGCGTCGCGCCATGCTCAGCCGCTGCACTCGCGTGCTGCACCGCGTGGCTCGGAGACTGCCCCGCCGTCATCTCTCGACACTCGCCGAATCTTCCGAGTCGGTGCAGGAGCAGTTCGACCCTGCCAATCCGACAGCTGAGCACCGAGCTCTGCGAAAGATGGTGCAGGAGTTCACCAAGAACGAGGTGGAGCCGCAGGCCCTGCAGTACAATCGCGAGGAGCGTTTTAACCGCGCCTTGTTCGAGCGCGCCGGCGAGCTCGGACTCCTCGGAGTGACCGCCGACCCAGAGTACGGTGGCGCCGGAATGGATGCCACCGCCGCTTGCATTGTCCATGAGGTGCCATATGACGCCCCATCGTGCCATGACGCCGGGCCCGTCGCCTGAGCCCTGACGCGCGCGCGGTGCAGGAGCTCAGCTACTCCGACCCGGCCTTTTGCCTGTCGTACTTGGCGCACTCTCAGCTGTTCGTGAACAATCTGGCTCGGAATGGAAGTGCGGCGCAGGCATGCTGCATGTGGGGCCGCGCACGTAGGGCTCGCCCGCCTTTCATATCATGGCTTCGGTGTGCCGCCTATCGTCGCACCCGCCCACTCACATGCGATGCACGAGACGCTGGCAGTTGGAGCGGTGGCTGCCGCGTGCGTGCTCGGGCGAGCACATCGGCGGCATGGGAATGAGCGAGCCGAGCTGCGGCACGGACGTGCTTGCAATGCGCACCACCGCGCAAACGCCGGTCGGAGTGGGAGAGGCTGCCACGCCCACGTGCCGAGAGCGCCGCGGCTCGGGGCTTGCCTGCTGCGTGGAGAGGGCAGGCCGCTTGCTGGCTGCACAAGCCGTGCCACCCCGCCTCGCACCACCCAGGCGCGCGCGCAGCCCGACGGCAGCTTCAAGCTGAACGGCACCAAGATGTGGATCACCAACGGCGCCGTCAACGACACGGACACGGGCGACGTGTTCCTCGTGTGCGCACGCGGGTTAAGGAGGAGGCCGCGGGATGCCGAGGGGCTCCCACGCAGTGCGGCGGCCTTGCGACGCTCGCGGCACCCGCTCCCCGAGACCGCGGCACAGGCTGACACGCATCGCGCTCTGGGGGCCAAGCGTGCATCCCGCCTCCACACACGCTGCACCCCTCCTCTCCCCGCACCCCACCACGCCTTCACCACCCCCGCCGGGCGCAGGTACGCGCGGACCGGCGGTCCCGAGATGAAGCCATCCCAAGCCATCTCTCTCTTTATGATCGAGCGAGGCATGCCTGGCTTCTCCCTCGGGCAGCGGCTCAAAGACAAGTGAGTGCGCGACGCGTGCGGGGAGGGCGCGAGGGGCTTAGCCGCGCGTGAGCGGCGCAGCCAAAAGAGAACTCACGTGCCACCTCGCGTCGAGCGCACGCGCGCCCTCGCCCCTCCTTTGCGACTCCCACGTGAACGGCATGGGACACCGTACCCGCTTTTTAGGTGTGGCATGCGCGCGTCGCCCACCGCGGAGCTCGTCTTTGAGGACGTTGAGGTGCCCGCCGCCAATCTGGTGGGCGAGCTGGGTGGCGCGACGCTCTGCATGATGCGCAACCTCGAGATCGAGCGCGTCGTGCTGGCGGCGATGAGCGTCGGCATCGCGCGGCGCTGCCTGCAGGCGATGAACACCTACGCGACGGAGCGGACGGCCTTCGGCCAGAAGCTGCACTCCTTCGGCCAGATGCAGCGGCACATCGGCGAGTCGTATGCCGAGTACAGGGCGGGCAAGGCCTACCTGTACCAGACGGCGCTCAACCTTGACCTTGACGAAGGTGGCCAGCGGCTCGACACCGACGGCGTCAAGCTGTACTGCACGATGATGGGCAAAAACGTGGCCGACCGGGCGATCCAGGTGATGGGCGGGTACGGCTACATGGGCGAGTACGCCGTGGAGCGGCTGTGGCGCGACTCGAAACTTCTCGAGATCGGCGGCGGTACCCTCGAGTCTCATCACAAGAACATGGCGCGCGAGATGGCGGCCTTCACCGAGATTGCGTGAGCGTGGAGACGAACGAGACTTCCCGCCAGGGTCGGCAGGAGGCGAGGAGGGGCGCTCTCCTCAGCTCTTTACCATAACTGTGCGCGGCCCGGGGCTCTCCATAAAGATCTCTCGGATGCGAGCCATGATGCTTGATGGTCTATGGATAGCCGCGTATCTCCAATCTCGATAAATAAATAAGCGCTCGTCGAGAGATTATAATGCCGTTTTATATGCGCACGCGCACGTGCGGGGAAGAAGCCCAAGGGGCCCAAACCCTGCTGCTGCTCACCCCACACGTGCACCCCCGCCGCGCGCCGGGCGACTCTACCATCGTTTGACAATCGTCTCACATTGGCCCATTCTATTTGCTCTTCTAATACCCCCACATGCTCGTATAACGGTCGTATATATATGTGTGCCAGCGACGGCGGAGCAGGGCCGAGATCATGCAGGCACACGACTCGAGGCACGCGCGCGCGCCGGCCACGCCGTGAAGTCGCCAGGGCTCCACAGCCGAGTCACATTTCCACAAAATCAGTTGCGCTCCAACAGCATCGAAGCGTGAGCGAAAACATGGCCATCTTGATATAGCAGCTGCAGCAGCTTGGCTTGATCTCCATTCAGCATGTCCCCCTCCCTGCACACAGCGTGGTCTGCCAGCAGCGTCACCACGCCATTGGCGAGCTGCGTGGCCAGCCCGAGCTTGCGCAGGTAGGGCTCCATCGAGTGAGGAAAGTTGAGCGGGCCCGCCTCGAGGCTGACGTCCCGAGTGGCGGCGGTGCCGGCACGCGCGTACTCTGCCACCTGGGTCGTCTCGAAGCATCGGCGCACGGCCGCCGTCGACTCATTTGTGAAGAGCAGCCCGGCCTCACCGCCCAGGAGCGTGCTGGAGACCTTACTCAAACCATCACGAAACTCGTCCGACGCGGTGCGACCAAGGGCAGCTGCAATCAGCTTATTGCGCCCGAAGAAGATGCGGCTCGACTTGAGCGAGGCACGCACGTCCTTAAGCGCCGCATTTCGCATGTTGGTCGCTGTGAAGACGTACAGTGACTGATACTGGTCGACGCAGGCTCGCACCTCCTCCATGAGGCTCTCCTTGCGCACGCGTCCCTTCTTCTGCGTCTTCGAGAGTGTGACCTTCTGCTCCCGCTTCGACTTCGGCATGGCGCCTGGTCGGACTGGAGGCCGTCCACGACGCGCTCTTCTGGCGCGGAAGTTTTGCCCCCGACCGTCCTTCCAGCATGGCGGCGGCCGACGAGCCGGCGCCAGCCGCCTCACGGCTCGACGTGCGCGCGCTGCTGCAGGCGCAGGCAGCGTCGAGCACCCGTCCCTCAGTAGTTGTGGACAAGGAGGACGACCTCCAGTACGACCTTGGCCACCTCTGCGCCTTTGATCCCACCCCTGTGGACGCTGAAGCGCTTCGTGAGGACAGCGAAGGGCACTTGCTGCGCACGGCGCGTGATAACATGCAGCTGCTTACAAATAAGCTCTACGGTCTCTTGGCCAACGCGCAGGAAAAGTCGGTCATTCGATTGCCACCGCCGGTCACTCAGCTTCCGCGCGAGAAGCCGCTGCCAGAGGCCAGGCAGCTCACCCGTTGGGAGAAATTCGCCAAGGAGAAGGGCATCGTGAAGCACAAGCGATCGAAAATGGTTTGGGACGAGGTGAGTGGCCCCACATCCGCCGCAGATGTGTATCCAACATGCCTGTGCATCACGCTTGTGCTGCTGCAAGCGGCGCTCATGCTGGCACGCCCGCGCCGCAGGACAAGCAAGTTTGGGCGCCGCGGTACGGCTTCGGGCGTGCTAACGACCCTAAGGACAAAATGCAGGCGCGTCACGCAAAGCGTCGGTCGCGCACGCACCGCGGAACCGCGTTCTGAGCCGCTTGCGTCGCCGGCAGGATTGGGTCATCGAGGCCAAGCCCGGAGACGACCCGAACGTGGACCCCTTCGAGGCGCGGTCGGCCGCCCGCAAGGTGAAGCAAACGAAGCTAAAGGCGCAGCAAGAGAGGAACCGTCGCGAGGCGTTGCACGCGGCGGGCGCCTCGAGCAAGGGCGCAGGTGCGGGCATCGATAAGAACGCGCTCAAGGACAAGGACGACATGAAGAAGTACCTCGGCGAGGCCATGTCGGCTGCGCAGGTCAGTACGGCATCGGTGGGCCGGTTTGACAAGATGATCAGAGGAGAGGCCTCGCGCGATAAGGGCAAGCGCAAGCAGTACGAAACCGCCACGCAGCAGGGCGCGTCTTCGAAGGTGCGACGGCCGCACGCCGCGCCACTCGCGTGCGCGCCGCCTCACCGCTCGTCGTCGTGGCTGCGCAGGACACGGCGCGCTCGCAGCAAGTCTTCAAGCGGATGTTCCCCGACAATAAGGTTGGCACGGCCATCGACACGTCGCAAGCGGTCAAGCAGGCCAACATATCCACCGAGGCGGACAACCGCAAAAAGAAGGTGGCGAGCGCGGCCAAGGGCAAAGCTGCCAAGCCGGCGCCTCGTAAAGCCGGCGCTGTCAAATCGAAGAGCAAACCGGCGGGCAAGCCGAAGAAGAAGTGAGCCTATGGTCTCGACGGTTGCAGTCAATCAGTTTGGCATTGCGGGCTGACGGGCCCAGACCCCAGAGATTGCACTTTGCAGCGCTGTCACGTGCGGCGCGCTCCCGCTCTATGTTCTTGTTCTATGCAATAAATCTATGTTATCTCTTTCATCTGTTCACCGTTCAGACTCTTGACATCTTGCGGTGCCCGTTCGCTCGTTCCTCCCCTCAAACCTGTTACGGCTGTCGTCGGTCGGGGCACACACACGCACACACATGGCGCCCTCCTGTGCCTCACACGTCACACGCGCCGTCGTTCGTGAGGTCGTAGACCGTGATGGGGAGGACCGCTCCTATCCTGCGTGGCAGCCCGCGCTGTACAAATTGCCACCCTTCTTCACCGACGTCTCAATTGTGCCGGAGGAGGAGGAGGTCCTGGCGCAAAAGGTACACAGGGACTTGCTGGCATCGCAGGCGCAGGCCCGCTATGAGGCTTGGCTTGAAGAAAACCCTCCTTCGAAGCCAGACATCCGCCCACAGACGTCGACACATCCGAACTCGCACCGGTTCCGCGACCGCGATAGGGAGAAAGAGTTGGCGCCGAAGCACTGGCAGAACCCCAACCGCGTCATGCACGAACGTGAACGGATTGAGGCGGTGCTTAACTCGAGTCTGTACACGTTGCACCCACCATACCCCAAGCAGGGCGGAGGCATCAAGAACCTCGGGTTCTCGTTCATGAAGGCTTCGTACGACTACAGGCAGCGCCTGCCTTCCAAGGAGGTTTCGGGCACGGTCAGCATGCTCCGGACGCGGCCACGCACAGAGTCGGAGCGAGTGAACAAAGTCTTGCAGGATGACGCGCTCCGCGACACGCTCGGCGGCGGCCGCTGGACCGCTGACAGCAGATATGGCAACCCGCTGCACTGCTCGCCCGTGAACGTGGGGAGCCCCTTCCGCTCGAACTCGCCGCAGCGCTGGCTGCGCGCGGCTCGCGGCGGCTTCGAGAGGAGCTTCCCTCCCGGCACCGCTGACACGCAGACCCTCTTTCTCCACCACTACGAGCCGTACGCTGACCACGTGCACCCTGTGGTGGCGCCGAATTTGCGGTGCGGCTCGCGATCGCGAGAGCCAGAGAAGGAGATGGGGCATGCCTTGGGCGAGTCCTTCTCCTCGTTGGTGCCGCTCAACAAGTACTTGCCCAACCCGTCCAAGCTCTGCAACTGGAACATTAGTTCTCCAGCACCGCCGGCCACCGTCAAGACGTTGCGACGGACTGCCACCACCCAGACCTCAATGAGAGCGGGCCTGGTGTAGCTGCGTTTGCTTTGTTTCCACCAGCCGTGTTTGTCACTTTTTCCTCCCGTCCGTGTGTTTCACCCTGTGTCCGGTCGGGGGCGGAGGCGCACATCAGCCGCCGGCATGAACGGAGCCGGCGTTCATGCTCTCGCCGGCACATCAGACGAGCGGTTGGCCGCTGGATTTCGCCGAAGTGACTGCGTGCGCCTTATCACGCAGTGCCTACAGGGCCTCGGCTACAACGGCGCTGCTAGCCGGCTGGAGGAGGATTCGGGCATCTTGCTCCTAGCCCAGCCGGTCTCTCGATTCCGCCAAGGTGTCCTGGAGGGTCAATGGAGAGACATGGATGCGCTTGTCGACGATATGCAGCTTCACACCAACTGCCGGGCGCGCGTGTGCTTCCTCATCTACCGTCAAAAGTACTTGGAGCTCTTGGAGGCGGGGTGCTCTGCTGAGGCGCTGCGCTGCCTGCGGGAGCAGCTGGCGCCCTTGCAGGCGCACATCACCGCTCACGAGCCCGCCGGATCACCGGCCGGCGCCGTTGAGCATAGTGAGCTGCGGGAGCTGAGCTGCTACTTGATGTGCGGACACGTCGAGGAGCTCAAACGCCGTGCCTCTTGGGATGGGGCGCAAGGGAGCTCGCGCCAGATGCTCCTACAGGAGCTGCAGCGGCACATTCCACCGTCGCTGCTCTTGCCCGACAACAGGCTACTCACGCTGCTACAGCAGGCTGTGCTCTGGCAGACGAGCCAGGGCTTTGACCAGCAGAGCTTCTGCACGAGCAGCTCCTCCTCTCTCTTTGAAGACTTCTCGTGCTCACGGAATGTCATCCCTCGCGAGACGCACCACACTCTCGAGAAGCACTCTGACGAGGTCTGGTACGTGCAGTTCTCTCACAACGGAGAGCTGCTCGCCTCCGCCTCCAAGGACAGCATGGTCATCGTGTGGGACGTGAGGCGTGGGGAGATGACGCACCTGGTGGTGAGGCCGTGCCCCGCTGCCTCCACCTGTGCTCGCAACCGGCGCACACCACCGTCGACGCTGCTCCGCGCTGCTGCGCGTGAAGCCACGCCTCCATACCGACTCCACCACACCCCACAGATAGCAACTCGGCCGTTTCGCCTCTGCTGGCCGCAGGTGCTCGTGGGCCATACAGACTCACTCTCGTTCGTGGCATGGAGTCCGGACGACTCGCAGTTGCTCACTTGCGGCAACGACAGGCTGCTCAAGCTGTGGCAGGTGAGTGCCCCCGCCCGCACCTTGTCAATCACCTTGGTGCCATTCCAAGCCCCAACTTAGCGCAACCCACCGCTACCAGGTGAGCACGGGTGAGTGCGTGAGGACTTTCAGCAAGCACACCGACAACGTCACTGCTTGTGCGTGGCTCCCTGACGGTGCCGGCTTGGGATCGAGCTGCGCACCTTGCCTGCACCCCTCCCGCATGCCTGGCTAACCTCGGCTTTCGCTGCGCTCTATAGGCCGACACTTCATCTCTGCTAGCATTGACAAGAACATCTTCCTGTGGGACTGCAGCGCAGGTGCGTGCCTTCGCATACTCCTGCGCCCTCCCCCTCTTTCAGCCGCCCATTGTGTGTCGTGCACCGCTCTTACAGGAGCACCCATCCAGACATGGCACGGCCCGCGTGTCAACGATCTGGCGGTGCGCTCGCTCACAGCAGAATCCGGCTTCCGCCCTCCCTCCCAGGTCCTGTCTTGCCGTGTCTGGACGCGGTTGCTCCCTTGAGCAGGTGAGCCACTCCGGGCAGCAGGTCGTGGCCATCTGCGCAGACAAGAAAATTCGTTTGTGCGAGCTCGGGCGTGAAGGAGGTGTGCTGCCTCGCGCTGGTCGGACCCGCCACCTCTCCTTGGCAAATGCCACCAAAAGTTACCTCGTGATTGTCGCGGTGCTGCACCAGGTGTGCCTCTGATGCTGACAGCACAAGAGCACGTGATCGACGAGCTCGACTCGATCACATCGCTGAGCTTGTCGCGGGACTCCAGGTGCGCAAAGCTCTTGTGTGAGTGCAGCCGAACAGCACGACACGCGCAAGCGTCTACCACCCGCGAATTGCGTCTGAGCATGTCATGCGCATGTGCGTTGTACATGTGCATGTGTGCACACCTTAGCGAGCTCCGCTCTCATTGGTTTTGACGTGGCCATGCTGCCAGGCACTTGCTCGTTAACACAGCGTCTGAAGGCATTCACGCTTGGGACTTGGCAACCAAGCAGCTTATCAACAGGTGAGCCCGCACGTTCAAGAGTGAGCAGTCGCGCTCGTGCTGCTCACGCCTTGCACGCCTTGTGGTCATCGTGTGGCAGGTATCAGGGGCAAAAGCAGGGCCGCTTCGTCATTCGTTCTGTCTTCGGCGGGTGTGCGGCGGCCCGAGCATGCGCGCGCACCACCGCGGAGCGGGAAGGGGGGGGGGGAGGG
>Ga0115013_10002358_pt1 | contig 10555 bp, 12 predicted proteins | sample SouAtlMetagenome_2_FD_88686 | JGI IMG/M metagenome (GOLD analysis project Ga0115013, IMG submission 88686) | Marine eukaryotic phytoplankton communities from Atlantic Ocean - South Atlantic ANT15 Metagenome | ecosystem: Environmental > Aquatic > Marine > Oceanic | place: South Atlantic Ocean... | reverse complement strand
TCGGCGGAAGGCTTCGGTGTTCCGGGTTTCTGTCTCATCTCCACTCCTTGGTGGTTACGATGAGCCAGAAACCCTCCTTTCCGAAATCAATTCAGATGTCCCATGGGCGCTGACGCCGGACAGTCTGGAACGGTGAAATTCGGTCTCTTTGCATCCGGGACATTTAGCGGGTTGAAAGCCTGAATCGCCTGATTTTACTTGGTAATGTGTTGAATCTAGGTTCGGTCCTTAGTCGGTTCGACCGAATTTGCGCATCAGCCCTGCGAGCGCGGCCAGCGAAGCGATCAAACTGCCGTAACTGATTACAACGACTTTGAGCCCTAACAATGGCACCAAAAGCCCGGCTATCACGACCGGCAAACCGAATGCCAGGTAGCTGATACAGAATAGCGCTGCGAAAGTTTCTCCTCTGACATCCTCGGGCACCAGCGGAATAATCGAGCGGATGAAGCCATAAAAGCAGGTGCCAAAACCCGCCCCCACAACGGCGAGCGCACTAAGGTAGAGCACTAAGTTTTCGTATTGAATTCCAAACAAGGTGGCGAGGGTTCCCATTGCGAGCGCTGCGGTGCCGAACAAAATGACCTCACGAGCAGAGTAGTTGCGCGCAATAAAACAAGCCAGCGCACCAACCCCAGCCAGCAGTGCGACCACGAACCCTTGGACGATCACATTTTGAATACCAAAAACCTGTGAGATGATGAGCGCGCCAAGCGACAGATACAGCCCCCCTGTGGCCCAGCCCGCGAATAGCGCCGGAGCGCCACGCCAGAAGGTGCCCCTGACTTCGATCGGGAGGCCAACGCGAGGCTTCAGCGCCTGCAACAAGCCTTCATGCCGTGGCGATGTTTCGGGCAAGCCCCATGTGGCCAGCGCCAGCACCAGGCTTGCCACGGCAATCCCGGTGAATATATCAAATTTTGGCTCGGTAAGGTACTCCATCGCGAAGCCGGATATCAAGGCCCCCAGGGCCAGCCCGACGAGGGGGATGACTGAATTACAGATCGCCGCGATGCCCTTGAATTCAGGGGGTTCAAGATCCGTAATCGCAGCCGACAGCGTAGACAACAGAAGGCCGCATGCTACGCCCTGTACTACTCGAGCCAATAACAACGCAGACACAGAACCTGACAATTCGAATCCGGCGGCGGAAACAGCGAGAAGCACGAACCCCATCGACAGAACAGGGCGTCGCCCGACATGATCCGAGATTGATCCGGCCACTAACAGTGTCGCAAGAAGGGCAATTGCGTAGATTGCGAATATCTCCGACACGACCAAAGACGAAAAACCAAGTTGCTGCTGCAAGAGCGGATAAAAAGGGGACGGCGCGCTCGCGCTCGCCATCATCAGAGCGCTTCCGGTAAGCACAATTGCGAAACCAGCGCGCTCTCTAGCCTTGGGTGACATCACAATCGTGGTCATTTTGGAATGCAGTCCTTCAGGAGGGTTCGAAGTTTATCGAACCTTTCTCTAGTTTCTTTCTGCGGAAGGTTCAAGTATATTCGAACCATGAGTATCTTACCCGACACTGCCAGCCCCGATCTTGCGCACCCGCAGGAACAGGAGCTGCAACTGACGCAGGTCTTGTTCGCACTCAGCGATCCGGGCCGGTTGGACATCGTGCGTCAGCTCCGCGACGGCCCGGTCGAAATGGCAAACTGCAATTTAATGGACCCGGAAGTGGCGAAATCCACTAAGTCGCACCTGTTCAAAGTGTTGCGCGAAGCAGGTGTGATCCGGAATATCCCCAAGGGGCGAGGTCGCCTGCTTTCACTGCGAAGAGATGCGCTTGACCGTCGCTTTCCTGGTTTGCTGGAAGCAGTGCTGAACGCAAACTAAGGGCGTGCCGCATCGATTTGCGTATGCATTGCTTGTTTTTCTGTGCTGGATGTTAAAGCTGCTAACTGGTGTGCATGCTGGCTAGCGCCTTTCCCGTACCGTTTCTCAGCGCCGCTCACGGCCCTGTGATTAGAGAAAGCCACACCACCCCTAGACGACCGGTCTAATGAGGCTATATCGAGGGTCATGGAACAGAAAAACGACACACGCTCACAGATACTGACCACAGGACGACGCCTGACAGCCAAGCAGGGCTACACAGGTGTCGGTCTGAGTGCGCTGTTGAAAGAGGCCGGTGTTCCGAAAGGGTCGTTCTATCACTATTTCGCCTCCAAGGAAGCTTATGGCTGTGCGCTGTTGAACGATTTTATGACGGAGTATGGCACACGCCTGAACGCGTCGCTTGCGCATCCGGACATGGATGCACGGTCTCGGTTTCTGACCTATTTCGAAGAGTGGCGGAAAAAACAGATCAGCCCCAACCTCGAAGACCGGTGCTTGGTCGTCAAACTGTCCGCAGAGGTTGCTGACCTCTCGGAGAATATGAGCAATATCTTGCAGAAAAGTGTGTCCGAAATCGTCGCGCGCCTGACGGAGACCCTTGAACAGGGAACGGACGATGGCACGATCGCCGCGCTTGAAGACCCCCGCTCCACGGCAGAAATGATCTACCACATGTGGCTTGGAGCCAGCCTCGTCGCGAGCCTCTCGCACAGTGAAGCCCCGCTCAATTCCGCTATGAATGCCACAAAGGTGCTCGTTCCAGGAACATAACCCCAAAAATTTTGACACATCTATAGACGACCAGTCTATTCGCGAAAGGAAGCTCATGAAAATCTTCTACAAAACCACCGCAACGGCAACAGGGGGCCGCTCGGGAACCGCCGCCCTCAACGATGGCAGCTTTTCAGTCCAGATGGTTCGCCCGGACAGTGGCGAGGCGGGGGTGAACCCCGAGCAGTTGTTCGCGCTTGGCTATGCGGCCTGTTTTGATAGCGCGATGGAAATGACCGCAAAACAACTCAAGCTTGATGCCAAAGCGGCATTAACGTCGGTTGAGGTGGGCATCGGCCAACGCGCCGAGGGCGGATACGGACTTGATCTCGACATTACCGCACATCTGCCGGGCATGACCCGCGAGGATGCTGAAAGACTTGTCGAAGCGACGCACCAGGTCTGCCCATACTCCAACGCCACACGCGGAAACGTTGACGTGCGCCTGCACATTGAAACTGAAGGAAACTGAACCCATGAATAATTTTGACTTTCGCAATCCGACACATATCCTGTTTGGCAAGGGCCGTATCGCGGACCTAAAGGATCAGGTTCCGGCTGACGCAAAGGTGCTGATCCTCTATGGTGGAGGCAGCGCGGAGAAAACAGGCGTCCTTGGTCAGGTGCGTGCGGCACTTGCGGGCCGGACCTTGGTCGAATTTGGCGGCATTGAGCCCAATCCGCGCTTCGCCACTGCGCTGAAAGCTGTCGAGGTGATTGGCCAAGAAGGGATCACCTTCCTGTTGGCTGTCGGCGGTGGTTCCGTTATTGACGCCACCAAATTTATCGCGGCGGCGGCCAAATATGATGGCGACGCCTGGGACATCCTGACATCTCGCGGGTCGGTCATCACGCAAGCGCTGCCCTTTGGGACCGTGTTGACCTTGCCCGCCACCGGTTCGGAGATGAACTCTGGCGCTGTGATCACCAATCCCGAGAAGGGCGCTAAGCTTCCGTTTGGTAGCCCACATTGCTACCCGGTTTTCTCGGTGCTGGACCCCGAGGTCACTTACACGCTGCCGCCCCGTCAAATCGCGAACGGCGTGGCCGACGCGTTTGTTCACATCATCGAACAATATCTGACCTATCCATCCGCCGCGCGCGTTCAGGACGGTTTTGCCGAAACCCTGCTACGCACCCTGATCGAGCTTGGGCCCAAAGCCCTTGAGACGCCGGAGGACTATGACGTTCGCGCCAACCTGATGTGGACGGCAACGCTGGCCCTGAATGGCCTGATCGGCGCAGGTGTCCCGCAGGACTGGGCAAGCCATATGATCGGACATGAGATTACCGCGCTCAATGACACCGACCACGCCCGCACACTGGCTGTCGTGTTGCCGTCACTGATGAACGACCAACGTGGCCCCAAACGCGAGAAACTGCTGCAATATGCTGCCAATGTTTGGGACATCCGCGAGGGATCTGATGATGCGCGGATTGATGCCGTGATCGAGGCAACACGCGGGTTCTTTGAACAGGTGGGCATCAAAACCCGACTCGGCGATTACGCAATTGCTGCACCTGAAATTGATCGCATCGTCGCCGCCTTGAAGGATCACGGCATGACCGCCCTTGGCGAACAAAATGCCATCACCCCCGAGGATGCCCGCCGCATTCTTGAAACAGCCTTCTAGGAGATGATGACCATGACACAGACCGAAACAGTAAACCGCCAGCTTGTGCTGGCGGAACGCCCCAAAGGCGAACCGACCAAGGACACGCTTCGCTTGGTCGAAGGGGACGTCCCCTCCCCTGGTGCTGGGCAAATGCTTCTGCGCACCGAATATCTGTCGCTGGACCCTTATATGCGGGGGCGCATGAGCGATGCGCCATCTTACGCCGCGCCGGTGGAAATTGATGGCGTGATGGAGGGCGGCACAGTGGCTCAGGTCGTCACCTCACAGGTTGATGGCTTTGCGCCGGGCGACTGGGTGCTCAGCTTCAATGGCTGGCAGGATTATGCCCTGTCGGATGGCGCGGGGTTGACAAACCTTGGCAAATCACCCGCGCATCCGTCTTGGGCGCTCGGTATCATGGGTATGCCCGGCTTTACCGCTTGGGCGGGTCTGACGCAAATTGGCGCGCCAAAACCTGGCGAGACCATCGCCGTGGCGGCCGCGACCGGCCCTGTCGGGGCCACTGTGGGCCAGATCGGCAAGATCCTTGGCTGCCGCGTGGTCGGCATCGCGGGCGGACCAGAGAAATGCGCCTATGCGGTCAATGAGTTGGGTTTTGACGCCTGTATCGATCACAAGGCAGATGACTTTGCCGAACAGCTTGCCAAGCCCAGTCCCGATGGCATCGATGTCTATTTCGAAAATGTCGGCGGCAAGGTCCTCGACGGGGTCATCCCGCTGTTGAATTCAAACGCACGGGTGCCGGTCTGCGGATTGATCTCTCAGTATAATGCGACTGACTTGCCCGAAGGACCGGACCGGATGAATTGGCTTATGGGTCAAATCCTGCGCAAAAAGATCAAGGTGCAGGGCTTCATCATCTTTGACGACTTCGGCCACCTCTACCCGGATTTTGCCAAAGACATGGGGGCGTGGATCGAAAGCGGCCAAATCAAATACCGCGAAGAGATCATCGACGGTTTGGAAAATGCACCCGAAGCCTTCATTGGCCTGCTGAATGGCGAAAACTTTGGCAAGCGCGTGATCCGCGTCGGCGAGAAAAAATAGGAAAATAACATGAAAATTCTGATGGTACTGACATCCCACGACACACTCGGGGACACAGGCAAGAAAACCGGCTTCTGGCTGGAGGAGTTTGCGGCCCCCTATTACGTCTTCAAGGACGCCGGAGCAGACATTATACTGGCCTCGCCCAAAGGGGGACAGCCGCCGATTGATCCGTCCAGCGACAACGCTGACGCACAGACCGACGACACCCGTCGGTTCAAAGACGATCCAGAGACGCAAAAGCATCTTGCGACGACGCTGAAGCTTTCGGATGTAACCGAAGACGGGTTCGACGCCATCTTCTATCCGGGCGGCCACGGCCCCTTGTGGGATCTGGCCGAAAATGCGGACAGCAAACGCCTGATCGAGGCCTTCGCCGCCGCCGACTTGCCTGTCGGCGCAGTTTGCCACGCCCCCGCCGTGTTCCGCCACACCCAAGGCGCGGACGGCAAACCGCTGGTGTCTGGCCGCCGGGTGACGGGTTTTACCAACACCGAAGAAGAGGCCGTCGGCCTTACCGATGTTGTGCCGTTCTTGGTGGAAGACATGCTGAAGGCCAATGGTGGCCAGTATGAAAAAGGGGCGGATTGGGTCAGCTTCGTGCTGCGTGACGGAAAACTGGTCACCGGCCAGAACCCCGCCTCATCCGCCGCCGCCGCGCAAGAGATCCTCGGGCTGCTGAAGTAGGAGAAAAGCGATGACCGACCTGATCCTGCACCACTATGAAGCCTCTCCCTATTCCGAAAAAATCAGAACTTTGATGGGCTTCAAGGGGCTATCATGGTCATCGGTCATCGGTCATCGTGCCTCCGATTGCGCCAAAGGCTGATCTGCTAACCCTGACGGGTGGCTACAGGCGGGCCCCAGTGCTTCAGATCGGGGCGGATATCTACTGTGATTCCGCCCTGATCGCCGCCGAGCTTGACCAGCGGTTTCCGGCGCGCGCCCTTGCCCCGAACACTGCGGGCACAGCGACCCCGCTGCTCGACAATTGGGCGGACCGCATTTTGTTCTGGCAAGTGGTTCGTTACAGCATGGGCCTGCGGGCCGATGCCGTTCCCCCAGCCCTGATCCACGACCGCGAGGCGTTTTGGGATCACAAGATTGATCTGGACGGCCTGAAGGCGGATGTCGGATATCATCGTGGCCAAATCACAACAGGGCTTGGTTGGCTTGAGAACCTGCTGGGCGGTGCCGATTTCTTTGCCGGGGACACGCCCGCGCTGACTGATCTGGCACTCTATCATGTGGTTTGGTTTTTTGCCAAAGCTGACACAACCGCCAGCGGCAGCGGTCTATCGCTGTTCCCGGCATTGTCGGCATGGATGGCGCGCATTGCGGAGTTCGGTCACGGCACACGAACCGAATTGGCGCCTGCTGAAGCGATCATAATCGCGGTTTCGACGACCCCTGCCCCGCTTCCCGCAACGGGTCTTGCCCATCCCGCGATAGGCGCGTCGGTACAGGTTCTGGTCGATGAATTTGGCACGGAAGTCATCGACGGTACGCTGGTCCATATCGACGACACCCGCATCATTCTGCATCGGGACATGCCACAGGTGGGAACGGTTGCCGTGCATTTCCCGCGTCACGGCTATCCGCTTCGTACCACCTCAATTCAAGGAGAAAACACATGAAAACGCGTAATCTGGGCGCCGGACTTGGCGCGACATCAGCCATTGGACTTGGCTGCATGGGCATGTCCGAATTCTACGGCCCAACCGACCGCGATCAATCCTATGAAACGCTGGACCGTGCGCTTGAATTGGGCGTCACGTTCTACGACACCGCCGATATCTATGGCAACGGCGCGAATGAAACCTTGTTGTCGGATTTCGTTCGGCAAAACCGGGACAACCTCACGCTGGCGACCAAGTTCGCCATCATCCGATCCCAAGACCCGACCTCGCGGTTTATCGACACCAGCCCGGCCTATGTGAAACAGGCAGTCGAGGCCTCATTGGCACGTCTGGGAATTGATCAGATCGACCTTTATTACGCGCATCGCCTTGATGGGGTGACCCCGATTGAGGACACGGTTGGAGCGATGGCTGATCTTATCAAAGAAGGTAAGATTAGAGGCATCGGGTTAAGCGAAATCTCTGCACAATCTTTGCGGCGGGCAAATGCGGTGCATCCGGTTGCGGCGGTTCAGACAGAGTATTCGCTGTGGTCGCGCGACCCAGAGGGAGAGATGCTGGCCACATGCGCCGAATTGGGCACGGCTTTTGTACCCTACAGCCCGCTTGGGCGCGGCTTTCTGACCGGCAAGGTCACCACACTAAGCGACCTGGCTGATGATGATTTCCGGCACACCCAGCCGCGCTTTGCCGATGGAAATCTGGATCAGAATCTGAACTTGCTGGAGCAATACCGTGCCATCGCCGACAGCGCCGGATGCTCGCCTGCGCAACTGGCGCTCGCATGGGTCTTGGCCCAAGGCGATCATATTATTCCGATCCCGGGCACCAAACGGCGCGCCTATCTTGAAGACAATATTGGGGCCGCCGATGTCACACTAACCGAGGACATTCTCACCCGCCTCGACACCTTGTTCCCACGCGGCGCTGCCGCTGGCGATCGTTACACGGAACAAGGGATGCAGATGACCGATCTGTAGATCGGAAAGCCTGCATTGCAAACTCGACCGGCGGCGCAGCCTCTTTGACCTAAGCCCTGCGCCGCCGCCACAAATTCGCCCCCAAAACGACCGGATCAGGCGTTGGCCACATCCGACACGCCCAAAGCAACCGGCCCACCCCTTTGTCCCAAATTCACTCTCCTGCCAGTCAGGAGACGAGGAGTCATTATGTCAACCATCCCTGAAACTGACCTCTTTTCCCCCGTCGTTGTCGGACCTTATACGCTGTCAAACCGCATCGTAATGGCCCCCCTAACCCGCGCGCGGTCCCCCGAAAACATCGCCACCCCAATGATGCAGGAATATTACGCCCAACGCGCATCGGCAGGCCTGATCATCAGTGAAGGCGTGAACATTTCGCCGCAGGCCACAGGGTACGCCTTTACTCCCGGGATCTGGACCAACGAGCAAATCGAAAGCTGGTGCCCCGTCACGGCCGGTGTCCATGACAAGGGTGGCCGCATCTTTGCTCAGCTGTGGCATGTCGGCAGGGTGTCCCACCCGGATGTGCAGGCCGGTGGGATATTGCCTGTCGCTCCCTCCGCTGTTCGCCCTGAAGTGGATGCGTTCACTCCGGATGGAAAGAAACCAGCACTCACACCGCGGGCGCTGGCCCTGGAGGAGTTGCCGGGGATTGTCGCAGATTACGCGCAAGCGACGCACAACGCTCTTGCCGCAGGGTTTGATGGCGTCGAGATTCACGCTGCGAACGGATACTTACTCGATCAGTTCATGCGTGACGGGGCCAACCAGCGTACTGATGCCTATGGTGGGTCGGTCGAGAACCGCATTCGGCTGACACTTGAGGTCACGAAAGCTGTCGCGGCCATCTGCGATGATGGCCGCACAGGTCTTCGGATATCCCCAATCAGCACTGCCAATGGCCTTACGGACAGCAATCCTGCACCCGTGTTCACCGCACTTGTCGATCAGTTGAATGATATTGATCTGGCTTATCTCCACGTTGTGGAAGGTGTGACGGGCGGAGCACGAGCCGTCGAGGGTGGATTTGATCTGAATATCTTGCGGTAGCGTTTCAACGGGATCTACATCGCCAACAATGGCTATGACAGAGACCTTGCAATTGCGGCGCGCCGCAGTGACGCCGCCGATCTAGTCGCCTTTGGTCGTCCCTATATTGCCAACCCGGACCTGGTGGCCCGGCTACAGCAGAACGCACCCCTCAACGCACTTGACGGCGCGACCGCATATGGTGTCAATCGGCAGCCAATCGTGACCCCCTATCGGCATCCAAAAATGACCCCCTTGGAGCGCCCGGGTAGCTGGCCCGATGCGGTGTAGCCCTCACACAGCGCAGCCGTATCGGGCCAGCGGGTTCTTGGTCATTCACGGGTCTTGAAGCGCCAACTCTCGTTGCCGGTTTCGACGATGTCGCAGTGATGGGTCAGGCGGTCGAGCAGCGCAGTGGTCATTTTCGCGTCGCCAAAGACCGAAGGCCATTCCCCGAAGTCGAGATTGGTTGTCACGATGATCGAGGTGCGCTCGTAGAGGCGGCTGATGAGATGGAATAGCAGTTGGCCGCCGGTCTGCGCGAAGGGGAGATAGCCGAGCTCATCAAGGATCAGGAAGTCGAGGCGGCAAAGCAGGTCTGCCGTGCGCCCCTGTCGATCGGCACGGGCTTCGGCATCGAGCTTGTTTACCAGGTCTACGACATTGAAGAAGCGCCCCCGCTTGCCGCGTCGGATACAGGCCCGTGCGATGCTCACGGCAAGGTGCGATTTGCCGGTCCCAGTGCCACCGATCAGCACGACATTGCGCTGCTGTTCAAGGAACTCCCCAGCGGCCAGATCGCGCACCAGCGTCTCGTTGACTGGCGTCTCTTCAAAGCTGAACTCGTCGACCTCTTTCGCCAGCGGCAGCTTGGCGATCGTCATCTGGTATTTGATCGAGCGCGCCTGCTTCTCACTGATCTCGGCATTCAGCAGGTCGCCGACGATCTGTTGTGGTTCGTGCTGACGCTTCACCGCCGTGGTGATGATCTCATCGTAGGCGGCCTTCATGCCGTAGAGCTTCAGCTGGCTCATCGCGTCCAGCACCTGTGATCTTTCCATGGTTGGGTCTCCTGAGACTGTCGTAGCGTTTGCAATCGGCGACGGGCTCGCAGGTCAGTCGCAACGCGGCCGGCGTATCGATGGTCAGCGGCGGTGACGGCTCCCGATGCCGGGCCAGGATGTTGATGACGACCGAGGCTGCGGGGACCCTTTCGCTTAGGGCCTCGGCACAGGCAGCATCCACCGCATCCAGTCCATCGATCGGGATCATGCTCAGGATCTGAACCATCTGCCGGTCGCCGTTCGGCACCTTGCCAAGCTTGCGCTGCACGCGCCTGATCGCCGGCGGCAGGTCCCAATCCTTAAAGGGGGCGCCATTCCGGAGGGCGCCGGGCTTACGAGCCAGAACCGGAATGTAGTGCAACGGGTCGTAGATGGCCTTGTCACGGCCGAAGGCTCGGGCGTGTTGCCCCACGATCTTGTCCGGCGTCAGCGCCCATGGGACATCTGAATTGATTTCGGAAAGGAGGGTTTCTGGCTCATCGTAACCACCAAGGAGTGGAGATGAGACAGAAACCCGGAACACCGAAGCCTTCCGCCGA
>Ga0115013_10002357_pt1 | contig 10556 bp, 7 predicted proteins | sample SouAtlMetagenome_2_FD_88686 | JGI IMG/M metagenome (GOLD analysis project Ga0115013, IMG submission 88686) | Marine eukaryotic phytoplankton communities from Atlantic Ocean - South Atlantic ANT15 Metagenome | ecosystem: Environmental > Aquatic > Marine > Oceanic | place: South Atlantic Ocean... | reverse complement strand
TAGCGGCTCTATTGCAAGTTCTAACGCTCCTATATCTGAAGATTTAAAATCAAAGGTTGAGGAACTTATAAATTCTGGATACACAGATAGTGAAATCAAAAAATATATTAAAGATCGTTTCGGTAACGATGTGTTATATGAACCTGAAATTAATAATTCAACCTTGATATTGTGGTTTGGGCCCTTCATATTTCTATTTTTAATTTTCATTGGGTTTAGCTTTCGAAGAAGATCTTAATGATTTCATTTTATTTAATTGCTTGCCTATCCATCCTGCCAATTGGAGCATTTCTGCTTACTCAAGACTCAAAACAAAAAATTTTTGTTTTTAGTTTCTCTTTTATTGTTATAGGGTTTTCAATATTTAGCTTTACAAGTAAGTATTCATTCTTGGGTTCTATACATAAAGAATTAATATCTAGTAATTTTCAAGAAGCAGCAAAACTCAATATTGAATTAAATGAGGATTTCTTTATTAGATTTAATAAATATATTGAAGATGATCAAAAAAATACTTGGTTGGAAGAAATTATTTTATATAGTATTAATATTGACAGTTTGAATACAGCTGAACAGCTCATGGAATTTGCTGAACCAGTTTTTAATCAAACTGATAATCAGGTTAGGTTTTATGCACTTTACACTATTCTTAGAGACAAAAAGTTCCCAGAATATGCATTGGCGAATTTAAATATAAATGTATCTGTACCAGAAATATGTTTAACCGAGCAAATAAGTTTTAATCTTTTTATAGAAAATGGACCTAAAATACCAATTGCTCAACTCACAGCTTCCGATATAAACAAATTTGAATTTTCGCTTTCTAATTCAGATTCATTAATCCCTGGATTTGACCTTGCATCTGCACTCATTAACCAAGAAAAAATTTTTCTTAACTCAGCCTTAAACTGTAAGGATAATAGTAGTTTTTTATCCACTCTTAAGCTTAAAAAAGTTGAAAAAAATAAGGCTTTATTAGCTATAGAAATTAACGAAAAAGATTGGTTTGTAAACGCACAATAGTTTAATATAAACACTAATTAATTTTTCATAATAATGCAGCTTAAACACATTAAATTGGCTGGTTTTAAAAGTTTCGTGGATGCCACGAGAATCTCTTTCCCAACAAATTTAGTTGCTGTAGTTGGTCCTAATGGTTGCGGTAAATCTAATGTAATTGATGCTGTTAAATGGGTGCTTGGAGAATTGTCAGCTAAGAATCTAAGAGGCGATTCTATGTCAGATGTTATTTTTAACGGATCTGATCTTAGAAAGCCATCTGGTCAGTGCAGTATAGAGCTTCTTTTTGATAACTCATTAGGAACACTTGGTGGGGAATATGCCTCATATAATGAAATATCAATCAAAAGATCAATGACTAGAGATAGTCAATCAACATATTTTATTAATAATACAAAATGCAGAAGAAAAGATGTTCAAGACTTATTTCTTGGAACTGGTTTAGGTCCAAACAGTTACGCAATTATTGAACAAGGTATGGTATCAAACTTAGTAACTGCTAAACCTGAAGAATTAAGGTTGCATATAGAGGAGGCTGCAGGAGTATCAAAATATCGTGAACGCAGAAAAGAAACAGAACAACGTATAAAAAAGACAAAAGACAACCTTTCTAGGGTTAAAGATATAAAGGACGAAATAGCTCGACTTATAAAAAGACTTGAAGGACAAGCCAAAGCTGCAGAAAAATATAATGCCCTAAAAGAAAATGAAAAAGAAATTGAACTCAAAGTGTCAATTTTATTCTCTTTAGAAGCAAAAAATAATCGAGATACAATTCAAAAAAAATTAGATGAAGTCCTTAGGGATCAAACTATTAAAGATGCTGAAACAAAAACTAAGCAATCTCAAATTGATGAATACAGAACTCAACATGAATCAGTAAGAGATTCTTATGATGAGGCTCAAAAGAAGTTTTATTCTGTTGGCGCAGAAATAGCAAAATATGAAGCAGACTTACAAAATCTTATTAGAACTGACTCAACGAGCAAAATAGCTTTAGAAAAGGCTAAAGAGAATTATAAAGAGGCATTAGAGAAAGAAACCAATCTTGAAAATTTAAGCCCAAAAGAAAAAGCAATTTTTTTACTAGATAATATTATTGAGTCATTAAAAGGCTTAGGCTCGAGTGGCAATTCAATTTATAGAAATGCATTAGAGCTCAAAGAGCAACTCAAAAGCATCTTAAATATTGCTTCTGTGCAATCTAAATCATTAACAGCAGAGTATTTATCCAGACAAAATGATCTAACAAAAATAATTGAAGATTCTCAGGCTCAAAAATCAAAACTAGAAAAAATAATATCAGAACTAGTTCAAAAGAGTTCAACAGCAGAAGCTGCTCTTATAAAGATAAGACAAGAGCAGTCAGTTGTTGATACAGAGTTAAGAAAACTAGAAAATGCTCGATCGGTTGCAGAATTAGATCTTAGATCAATATCTGAAAAGGTTACACAAATTAAACTTGATCTTAAAACATATGAGATAAATTTAGTTAATGCTAACGAAAGCATAAAAAAATCAGGAATTAATATAGCTGATATAAATTATGAAGATTATGAGGATTATGTACTTGCAGATCTTCAAGATGAACTTACAGAACTTCAGGCAAAAATTATTAGACTTGGAGCAATTAATTTAGCAGCTCCGGAAGAAATTGCCGAAGAGACCAAGAGAAAAGATAAGCTGGAAGATCAATATGATGAGCTTACAGAAGCACTTGAAAAGCTATCAAACGCAATTAAAAAAATTGATTTAGAAACTAAGACAAGATTTGAGGATAGTTTTAATTCAGTAAATACAAGATTAAAAGAAATTTTTCCACTTTTATTTGGTGGCGGTTTTGCAGAGCTTAAGTTAGAAGATGACGATTCTCTTAATGGTGGAGTTGTATTTATGGCAAGGCCACCAGGCAAAAAAAATGCTTCAATCTCTCAACTTTCTGGAGGCGAAAAGGCCTTAACAGCTCTTTCATTAGTGTTTGCTATTTTTCAACTTAATCCAGCACCATTCTGCATGTTAGATGAGGTTGATGCTCCGCTAGATGATGTCAATACTCAAAGACTAATTAATATGGTAGAAGAGATGTCAAAAACCATTCAATTTATATTTATTACCCACAATAAGGTGTCTATGGAGCGAAGCGATCATTTGATGGGAATAACCATGCAGGAGGCTGGAGTATCAAGACTTGTATCAGTCGATGTTAACCAAGCCCTAGAGTTCGCTAATACAGAATAAATGCAAACAAATTTGGATATATATTTAATCGGTATTTCAATTGGCTTATTTCTATTAATTACTTTTTTCTTTTTGAAGAAACTAGCTAGCTCAAATGAGTTAAAAGTTAAAATAGAAGATGTCGATGATATTTTTGCAAATGAAGATAATAATGAAGTTGAGGTTTCACAGTCCTCATTTAATTTTGCAAGTACTGATATGAAAGAGGAAACAGCACCCTCAAAACTTGAGCAGGAATTAATAGTTTTTAATCTAATATCAGTTGATGCATCTTTATACGATATGGATCAGCTATTTGGCTTTCTTTCAAACTATACAACAAAACTTGTAAATGGTTATTTCTCTTATAACCATAATGGTAAAGAAATTTTTAGAATTGCAAACGCCCTTAAGCCTGGAACTTTTAATGCAGAAACAAAATCTCATGCAATATTACTTGTTTCTGATTTAAATGATGTCGAGGATGCTACTTTTGCAGTAGACAAAATGTTAGATTTTGCTACAAAATTCTCTGAAAACTTTCATGCAAGCATCTGTGATAGCAATAGACTACCACTGACAAGACAAATGATTTCGCATATTAATTCAACTGCTCAGGAAGCATCTCGCTTAAAACAAGTGAGTGATTTTGTATAATAATGCAGGATATTATCAAGAATTATGAGAACTTAAAATCTGTTATTAGAAATCATGATCATAATTATTATGTATTAGATGATCCTGAGATTAGTGATAGAGAATATGATGAGTTGTTTAATCAGTTAATAGAAATCGAGAAACTCCACCCCCAACTTGTTTCACCTGAATCTCCTACTCAGAGAGTAGGAACAACACCTCTTAGTAGCTTTGAAACATACACTCACAATAAACAAATGCTTTCATTAGCAAATGTTTTTACAAATAAGGAATTAGAGGATTTTTTTAATAGGGTTAATAAAAGGTTAATTGACATAAATAGCTATGAGGTATTTTGTGAACCAAAGATGGATGGAGCAGCCGTATCTATTATTTATGATAATGGAATACTTAAAACAGCTGCCACCAGAGGTGATGGAATTAAAGGAGAAAATATAACTGCAAATATAAGAACAATTAAAGAGATACCTCAAAAACTTCTTGCAAGTACTAAATATAAAATCCCTAAATATCTCGAAGTGAGAGGCGAGGTATACATTTCTAAAGATAACTTTGTTTGGCTCAATAAAAATGCTGTTGATAATGATCAAAAAATTTTTGCAAATCCAAGAAATGCAGCTGCAGGAAGTCTGAGACAGCTAGATGCAAAAATTACTAATCAAAGGCCTTTATCTTTCATAGCTCATGGAATTGGTGATGTTGATAAAATGTCTGTCAAAGATCTAGATAGTTTTTTCGAGATGCTAAAAGAATTTGGCCTCCCAACAAACCCACTTAATAAAAAAGTTGCAAATATAGATGGCTGTATTGATTACTATAACGATGTCCTTGGGAGAAGGGATGAGATCCCTTTTGATATAGATGGTGTTGTTTACAAAGTAAATAATTTTTCCTATCAGGACAAACTTGGTGAAGTTTCAAGATCTCCAAGATGGGCAATAGCTCATAAATTTCCAGCTGAAGAAGCTACTACAACTATTAAATCAATAGATTTTCAAGTTGGCAGGACAGGAATCTTAACTCCAGTTGCAAGATTAGAGCCTGTTAAAGTAGGCGGAGTCATTGTAAGTAACTGTACACTTCATAATATCGATGAAATAAGTCGAATAGATCCAAGAGAGGGAGATACTGTTATTATTCGAAGGGCTGGAGATGTTATTCCTCAAATAATTAAAGTTGTTCTTGCAAAAAGAAAATCTCAATCTTTTCCAATAAAAATACCATCTAAATGTCCATCATGCGGCTCGGATACTTTGAATGAAAATGCATCTGATTGGGAAGTAATAACAAAAGATACTCATAAAAGAATTAAGGCATTTGGCTCAGAGATTGAAGCAAAACACTATCTTTTAACAAATGATAAGAATCTCTTCATTAAAGAAATTAAAAACAAAGCAGCATTCATTAAGTGCTCAGCTACATCCACTTGCCCAGAAATATCTAAAGGCAATATTATTCATTTTGTTTCGAGAAAAGCTTTTGATATAGAAGGACTAGGCCAAGAAATTATAAACACATTTAACTCTAATGGTTTTTTAAACGATGCTAGTGAAATTTTTGATTTAAAAAATTATCAAGAAGATTTAAAGAAATTAGATGGTTTTGGAGAAAAATCTGTTAATAATCTATTAGAGTCTATAGAGAAATCAAGACAAGTAGAGCTTCATCGTTTCATATATGCTCTAGGAATTCCTGAGGTGGGAGAGGCCACTTCTAGAAACTTAGCAAGAGAATATAAATCTATAAAAAAATTCATAAATGTTAATTATCTTGATTTAGTAGAAGTTGAAGATATTGGACCTAAAGTTGCAAGCAACATAATTAGTTACTTAGAAAATAATACTTCTAAAGAATTAATTTCTAATCTTTTAGGGAAGTTAAATATTTCTGAAGTGAAAAATGCTGATATTGCAGAAATGCCATTAAATGGCATCCAGGTTGTTTTGACAGGCAAGTTAAGCAGATATTCAAGAGATGAAATGAAAGAAAATTTGATCTTAAAAGGAGCAAAAGTCTCCTCTAGTGTTTCATCTAAAACAAATTTTGTAATAGCTGGTGAAAATGCTGGTTCAAAATTAAAAAAAGCTATGGAACTTGGTGTTAAAATATTTAATGAAAATGATTATGAATCAATTCTTAAAAATCCATCTAAATATATTTAGCATTTTAATATGCTTCTGCTTTCTTAATGCTTGTGCCTCAACACCTCCTGAAAGTCCAGATAATATATGCCAAATCTTTAAAGAAAAAAAAAGCTGGTATAAGGCAGCTATTCAAGCAGAAAAAAGATGGAAGATACCGCCATATGTTTTGATGTCTTTTGTATTTCAAGAATCAAGCTATAAAGCTAATGCAAAACCCGAAAGAGAAAAATTGCTTGGTTTCATTCCATGGTTTAGACCATCATCTGCAAAAGGATATTCTCAAGCATTGACCAAAACTTGGGATGATTATATGGATGAAACTGGTAACTCTAGAGCAAAAAGAAATAATTTTAGAGACTCAACTGATTTTATAGGTTGGTATGCAAGCAAAGGTTATTATCAGGGTTTTGAAAAAAATGACGCTAGATCCTTATATCTTGCATATCATGAAGGCTATGGAGGCTTTGAAAAAAGGACATATAGAAAAAAACAATGGCTTATAGCTGTATCAGACAGAGTGCAAGCAAGATCATCTATGTACCAACAACAATATTGGGGTTGCGCTAAAGACCTTCAAAAAAAACGTTTTTGGATGTTTTAATCAGATAACTTTAATTAAAAAACCTTGATCTTTCAATGAATCTTTAAAGCTTTCACCAGCAAGCACTGCTTTTTTTGATTTATTAGAAATAAAGTATTTTAAAACCACTTCTTCTACATCCTTAACAGTTGTTTCTTTTACTCGTGCTCTAAATTCCAGACGATGATCTTGTGTTTTATTTTTAACTAAATTAATAAAATCACTTGATGCCTCTCCTGCTGGGGACAAGGGTTTATCAATATTTGAGATTACACCAAGGACACCTTCTTCAAGCAAAGCATCTGTAATATTTTCTAATGCCCAATCTCTTGAATTGTTAAATTCATTAAACGTTTCCTTACATTTAGGATCTCGATATGAAAAAAATTGAAAAGTTTTTGCAATACCATCATTAATAGCACCAGCTCCATATGCTCCGCCTTTTTCACGTATTGCTGAGTGTAAGTAACCATTTCTCATAACTGCAGCTAAAACGCTTAATTTTGGGGCGTCAGGATGATCACTGCCAACAGTTGGAAAAGCCTCTGCACAGAAACAAACCTGAGAACCTGTAATCCATGCAATAGAATCATCTTGAACAGGAGCCAATACTTGAGTATCGAAGTTATTATTCTTTGAAGAGATTGGAACACCTAAGTTTAATTTATCATAGTCTAGGGAAGACGCAGTGTAAGAATATATAGGTGCAACACCAATTTTTTTCTGAATACCTTCAAGAACTTTGATATAACTTCTTAGTTCAGCTTCATTTGAAAATGAATTTTTAAGCAATTTAAGTCTTTTAACAAAACTTAAACCAGAAATTAATTCATTTGTTGCAGCTCTTGTATTAATTTGAGCAGCAGCACTACTCATTGCCAAACTATGACCATTTTGTGTAAGAGATTTTTCTGCATTTGCAGCACTAAATTCTATAATTTCTTTAACTCTTTCAAGATTTGCATAATTTGCATTAGCCACAGTTTCAAGCATTAAGTCTTGCATTAAATTAGCATTTCTCTCTAAACCCTTACTAGAAATCTTAAGACCAATTCTTTTTGAATCACTATTTGTATGAGGGAGTAAAATAAATGAAGCATTAATTCCACCAGTAACCGAAGCTTGTCGTTTTTGAATTTCTTCGAATGATTTATCGCTTAAACCTAAATCTGTAAGGAGATCACCATATATTCTTGATGCTCCGAGCTCTTCCAAGGTAAGGTTTTTGCATGGGTATATTAGTGAGTGATAAACAAGACCATTTGTACCTGTTTTATAATAATAATTATCATCATTAATCATAGCTTGGGGAAAATTTCTTGATAAAGGAATATCCTTTACTGTAACTTTTGGCAGTATATTAGGATCATCATCAGCTTCCTGCCTTTCTTTAAGGTTGTCAGCTAATTTTATAAGTGCATCTTTTTCATCATTGGTGAGATTTTTTGATTTTTTTTCTAAAAACTCTTTAACCTCGATAGCTTTTTTTTCATCGAGACCAGTTTCTGGCTTTAATTGATAATTAAGTCGATGAGGATTTTCAATTAATTTTTTTTGAATTAATTTCTCAAGATACTTATCTTTTTTCAGATTCTTTTTTAACTTTATAAAGCTTTTATCTAAATCTAAAATTTCTAATGGATTATCGCGATGTATACATGCTGGCAAGCAACTTAACATTAACTCCAAACCAAAAGGCATACCACTTCCAGAAATTTCTCTTTGTTTTATCTCAAGCTGGTGCATCGACGAGTCTATTAGATCTTTTGGAATACCTTTTTTAACTAATTTATTTAATGAGGAAAGTATCATCTTCTCAACTTCAAATTGATTGCCAGCAGAAACTCCCTCTAAACCAGCTGCAAAGACCATTTCCTTGTGGCTAGTTTCAAGACCTGTTAAGGGAGACGGAGCAATTCCAAGATCTGAACTCTCTAAAGCCTTTCTAAGTGGAGATGCAGAATTATCCAATAGAATATTTGATAAAAGATATGTTTCAAGCAGCTCTTCTGGATTGTGACTCTCATTCAAGAGCCAGCTTAAAACAACATGATGATTATCATCATCACCAGGAAGTGGATTATATGAATCAGTTCTATGAATAGGGGACGTTATCCTACTTTCATTTTTTACTTCTATTATCTCGAGTGACGGCTCAAAATTCTGGAATACATTTTTAGAAATTACTTCTTGTATCTTATTTGGATGCATATCCCCAAATGTAAAAAAAGTAGCGTTTGACGGGTGATAATGTTTTTTATGAAAATTTACTAACTCTTCATGACTTAACTCAAGAATATTTTCAGGATTTCCGCCACTATTAAATTTATAGGTTGAATCTGGATATAGATATTTTGAAAGGCCATGCCATAATTGGCTAGGTATTGAACTCATTGCACCCTTCATTTCATTGTAAACAACACCTTTGATTTCAAGCTGGCTGTTTTGATCTAATTCCAAGCGGTGACCTTCTTGAGCAAAGTCAAGGCTGTCTAAATTTGGAAAAAAGGCTGAATCAAGATAAACATCTAATAAGTTATAGAAATCTTTTTCATTCATTGTTGCGAATGGATAGGCAGTCCAATCACTTGATGTAAACGCATTCATAAAGGTATTTAAAGACCTTCTTATCATCATGAAAAAAGGATCGCGCACAGGGAACTTTTTTGAACCACAAAGTGCAGTGTGCTCAAGTATATGTGCAATTCCCTTTGAATCCTCCGGAACTGTTCTAAAGGCCACCATAAATACGTTTTCAGAAGATTCTGATGCTAAATGAATATGCTGACAATTAAATTGATCTTCTTTAAAAATTTGAGCTTCTAAATTTAATAATGGAATAAACTTCTTTTTTTCTAAAATGAACATTGGCTAAATATATTTAATTCTTTAAAATAAGAACTATGATTAATAAAATAAAACAAAACTTCAAAACCTCTCTGATAATTTTTATAGCTTTAATACAAGGCTGCTCAACAATGAATAGTTTTTCACTTGAGACGGACTCAGTTGATGGTTTTAATATTAACGATTATAACGAATTCTCGCTAAATATGAACAATAGTAATTTAAGCGCAGAAGTTAATCCTATTAAATTTCAAAAATTAGAATCTGCTCTTTCAGAAGCTATTCAAGAAAGAGGTTTAGTATTAAACCCAGATGCATCTCTAAATATTGAATTAATTATTGAACCAAAAGAAAAATTAAGATTAGAAGATGATTTTATGTACAGATCTTATGGAAGATATTATGGATACAACAGACTTTCTAATATGGACAGACTAGAATCTATACCTCAATTTATTTTAAGAGTAAATGTGAAGGATTTAAGTTCAGAAAAGATAGTATGGACTGGATTGACTAAGTGGAGCAAAAGCTCTTCAAAAGACCCCTTAACCGATGACTATCTGCAGTTTATTGTAGATAACATACTTCAATCTATATAAATCTTAAGGGGTTAATAGCTTCTTTTATATTTTTTGATATAGGGCTTGGAATATTACAAATATCACACATTATTACTTCTGCTAGAAGTGGGGCTAGACTTAAACCTCTAGAGCCTAATCCCCCAATAGCATAAATCTTGTCTTCTAGCGCCCCAGCCATAGGAAGATAATCAGGAAGTGTAGCTCGTGTTCCAATCCAGCTTTCTTTAATATCCCGAACATTTTTATGTTTTAGTAGATAAGAGTTTTTAACTATTATGCTTTCAAAATCTAGAGGGACATCTTTTGATAATGCTTTATCGCTATATATTGATCCTGTCCAATTAATATTTTTATGTTTAGGTAAGATATAGCCATCTGCATTAATTGGATACTTAATATTTTTTAACGATTTGTCATCAATGCCAGCTATGGCACCATATTTAATTCCAATTCTTGGCACAATTTCTTGTAGGGATTCTCCGGAGCAAATTACAAGATGCGAATATCCCT
>Ga0115013_10002356_pt1 | contig 10568 bp, 9 predicted proteins | sample SouAtlMetagenome_2_FD_88686 | JGI IMG/M metagenome (GOLD analysis project Ga0115013, IMG submission 88686) | Marine eukaryotic phytoplankton communities from Atlantic Ocean - South Atlantic ANT15 Metagenome | ecosystem: Environmental > Aquatic > Marine > Oceanic | place: South Atlantic Ocean... | reverse complement strand
GGTCATCTTGACGCTGTTCTGCAGGACCAGGAGATACAGCATACACAGGGGAAAACTGGTAGGGCACGTCGAGAAGACCAAATCAAAGCTCGGGCGAGGAGACCGAGGTCGAGTTGGGGCGGGACGTCCTCCCAGATCTTCTTCAGCGTGAGCATCCAAGGCCGAGTACGGAGTAGAGGTGGCAGTTCTGCACGTGCAGCACGACCCTTTTCTCAGGAAGGCCGCTTGGGCACGATGAGCTTGTGGCGCGACGTCGCGCGGTCGTAGAGGTCCATCCACATCGCGCACAGCTCAGACTTGTTCAGGTAGGCTGTATAGGCGAGAGGCCGTCGCGATCTTGTATAGGGCTCGAATAGTCCTCGTCGCCGCCGCGAACAGTCGCGTTGCAAAAGAAGTCCTCGACCGGTAAGACCGGGTCGGATCATACGAAGAAGCCGAGGAAGTTGTGGCGGCGCGCAGCCCCTGGGGCGGTTTGTTGGATGACGCCCTTCTGCACAGGAGGAACACGGAAGACTGGTCCGAGGGCAAGTCCGTCGAGGTGAGCCGAATCAAAAGTCGGGCACGAGGTCGAGTTGAGTAAGTTGAGATTGGATGATGTGTTCTCGCAGATTTTCTTCAACGTGGTCATCGAAGGCCAAGTAGAGGTGGTAGTTCTGCAGCCAAGTCTGCAGCACGACCCTTCAGGATGGCTGCTTGGCGATGAAATTGGCCTCAGGGTTCAGGGCGACACCCTCTGTACCGCATCCCATCGCATACCGCCCTAGAAGTTCCGTCGATAAAAATCTTTTACGCCACTACATATTTCATCTGTCGGGTGTTCTCTTCAGCTTTTCGACCCAGCGCCTCTGTGCCGCGGTGCCAAGTCCGGCGACTGTGCGGCTGACGTTGCGCTCGGCCTCCCGGCCGACGCACAGCCGCAGGAAGCTGGCCTGCTGCCGCCAGTGCCGGTGTGCCCAGCAGAACTCGACCTGCTTGGCGAACCACTTGATGACCAAGTGGCCCGAGCTGTCGAGACGCCCCTCACGCTGCGCCGTCTCGGTGCCGCGCCGCGCGGCACGTGCGGCGCGCACGTAGTGGCCGAGCAACGCCGCCGCCGTCGCGCGCCGGCGCGCCGCGCCGGCGCGCCCCGGCTTTTGCAGAAGGTCGCGCCCCTCGGCGGGGTCGCGCCCCACGTCGAAGAGCTGCACCTCGGCGCCCGCCCTTCGCGCCGCGCGCAGCCACGCGGCCGCGGTGCGGTTGGGCCGCGATGGGAGCCGCGCGAGCAGCAGCTGCGCCGCGTCGAAACCGGGCAGGCTGTCGCTCGAGCCGACGTCGCGGGGCAGCGCGAGGCAGCGCCTGTCGGCGAGGAGGAGCTTCCACCGCCCCCGCAGCACCGCCGACGCCGATGCCGACACCTGCAGCACCAGCAGCCGCTTCTGCGGCGTGCGGCTCCCGCCAAGGGACAAGGCGGGCCACAGCGGCTCGCTCTCAGGCGCGAGCCGCCGCAGCCGCGCGCCGAGCTCGCGCTGTCGCCGCGCGGGCAGGGCGGCGCCCGCTGCTGCGCCGAGCGTGGCGAAGAGGTCGACCATGTGCGCCGACGCGTGCACGGCGCGCGGCGCGGCGCCGAGGCAGGCGGGCCAATGCACGAAGGCGGGGACGCGCACGCCGCCGTCGAAGGCGGTGCCCTTGCCGCCGCGCAGCCCGCCGTTGCACACGGACGGCATCACGGGCCCGCCGTTGTCGCTCAGGAAGAGCACCAACGATGAGGCCAGCATGTGATGACGCCGCAGCGCGCCGATCGTGCTGCCGACCGCCGCGTCCGCGCAGCCGACCATCGCGGAGTACACGCGCAGCAGCGGATCCCACGCCTTCGGCTGGCGGCGCAGCCACGCCTCGGGCGCCTGCAGCGGCGTGTGCGGCGCTTAAGCTAAGAAGATTAGGGTCGGGAGTAGAGTGAGGATTGGGTTAAAGAGTCAGGATGGTGCCTGCAGCGGCGTGTGCGGCGCGGAGAGCGCGAGCCACAGGAAGAGCGAGCGGTTACGGTGCGCCGCCGCGTGGTGCGCCACCACGCGCTCCGCCTCCGCCCCAAGCAGCTCGGTAACGTAGCCCTGCTCTCGCAGCCGCACACCTGGACGTCAGTGCCGTGGATCTGCTAGGCGCACCGAGCATGCGCGGTGCATGACTGCATGTGAATGTGCTGTGCATATGCAGACGTGCACCATGCAAGCGCACCGTCCCGACTCCAGCTGCTGTGGTGCTCCCAGTAGTCACTCATGCCGCCGACGAAGCCATACTGTTGGTCGAAGCCGCATCCAAACGGTCCGCCCGACCGGTGCGTCGTCTTGCATGAGCGCACGTTGCCGTGGAACTTGCCGACCAGCGCGGTGCGGTAGCCCAGATCGCGCAGCACCTCTGGCAGGAGCGCCGTCTCGGCCGCGAGGACCGGCTGCCGACCTGACGTCAAGATTCCGAGCTGCCAGCCGTGCCTGCCGGTCAGGAAGGCTGCCCTGCTCGGCGCGCACCAGGTCGGTGCACGGAAAGCTGTGAGGTGCACAGCACGAGAGGCGAGCGCATCAATGGCAGGCGTGCGGATGACGGGCGAGCCACCGAAGCCAGTGTCAGCGAAGCCGAGATCGTCGAGCATGAGCACGACTATGTGCGGCGCGCGCGGCGGCCGCCGCTCACACGAGAGCGCGCCGCGGCGGCCCATTGCCCCGCTCGGTCGGCTGGACTTTCGCGCCGTGTTGGCACGCTGCTGAGGTAGCTCGTTATTGGCCGTCATATTAACGCCTAAATAAGTAAGTTAGGGTTAGTAAGTATTCGGCCACATAAAAAAATGTGTCAGCAGATGGTGGTCAGGCAAACGTGGGAAGTTCTTTCACCCCCCAAATACGGTTACAGCAGCTGCAGGCACCTGCAGCCGGAGATCCCGCGGCTTGTAACAGAGGGAGATCCGACGGTCCGTCGAGGTGTCCCAGGTGACAGTGTTGCCAGTCCGACGCATGGTCGCCTCCTCCCTGCCGCTGTGTGTCTCCCGAGCCCGCATCATTAGCCCAGAGCGATGCCAAGAGCTTATCGACACGGCCCTGAGCCCTTCCAGGCGCACCTCGACCTGAACCTCGACCTGAACCCCACACGTGTGGTGGGCAAGGTGGTGCTCTGACCGGCTCGCCCACCACACCTGTGGGGTGATCTGTGTGGCGCGACCTTGAACGCTCTCTCTCGTTATTCGGGGCCTCGGGGGCGCGACAGCTAGTGTAGGCCGTCATCTAGAATTTGTCACTTGCAGCTCGCGACATTTTTTCCCATTTTATATTCGCCTCAAGTTTGTAGCACACTAGTGCATGGCCCCTGCAAATAGCCCCTCGCGCGCGTCCGCTGCACTTCGCCCCGGAGACGCGCGCTCGTGGCAGCTCGCTCGCCCCCGGCGGGCGAGGGACGGGCGGTCTGCTCACCACATCCACGGTCGGGCCTCTGCTCAGCACGGCCGTGCCAACAGCAGCAGCACGGCCGTCGTCCGCAGGCTTCCAGCCCGGGCCCTATCTACCAAGTATCCAGCACCGCCGACATGCTGCTCCGGACTGCCATCCTCCTGAGCGCGATCGTGCTGAGGCATGCACAAGGGCTCAAGGTCCCTTCTGTAGCGGTCCAGCGAGTGACCACGGGTGCCAGCCCACTTGATAGCAATGTCGATCGCGGTTGCTCTGCCTCGTGGCGGTCGAGCGCCCTTCCTGCTGAGACGGCCACGCCTCGATTCACTGCAAACGTGGCGGAGGCGCGGCGCCTCCGAGAGGCACTACCGCTGGGAGAGGCTGGGGCAGCGCTCTTGAGAGCCGGCTTACTGGGGGAGCAGACTTTGGAGGGGTGGGTTGCGCCAACCGAGCGCCTCGCGACCAGCCTCGCCTGCCTGCTTGGGCTCGAGGGCGGGCTCGAGGCGCTGCACTGCGCGATCGCTGACTTCTCGCCGGCCCGCGAGGCGCACAGCCGCGTCACCAAGGCGAAGATCCGGCTGCAGCACCCCGTCACTGACGCCGAGGCCTCCTCCGAGTTCCGCGCGGCCTTCGAGTCCCTCATCTGCGAGCACGCCGCGCCCCACGTGGTAACCCTAACCCTAACCCTAACCCTAACCCTAACCCTAACCCCAACCCCAACCCTAGCCCTAACCCCAACCCCAACCCTAGCCCTAGCCCTAACCCTTCTAGGCCGCCGCGTGCTCGGACGCGCCCGCCTTGCTGCGCAGCGCGGCCGATGGTCGGCAGACGCTCTGGTATGCATGCGTGCCCACCATCCGAGTGCAGACGCCCTCGGAAGAGCAAGCCACGATCCGGCCACACGTGGACGGTATGTATGACCTGCCCGATGGCTCGATCAACTTTTGGGTGCCGCTGACCACGCTGGACAGCACCTCGACTCTCTGGGTGGAGAGCGCGCCAGGGCGGGAAGACTTCCACCCACTCACAGGAGCCACCCGCTTCGATGGCCGCCGCTGCCTCCACTTCTCACTCCCCAACCATTCGAGCCGCACGCGCGTCTCTCTCGACTTCCGCTGCGTGCCCGGCGCGCTGCATGAGCCGGAGGGCCGCCTCGCGCGCGCCGGGTACTTTTCGTCGGTGGTGCGCGACGCGAGTGGGAGATTCGTTCCGGGGCACAGAGGCCAGGTGACGATGCTGCACGGGCTGCCGCACACGAAGAGGCCGCCCGGGTGGAAGCAGCCTGCGCGCAAACCGAAGTCGAAACGCTGAGAGATTGTGGGTAGCCCTTGTCACTGTGTGAGCCGAGAGAGAACTGTGGCATATCACAAAATATGGCACGCGAAAAATCTAATAAGTTACGACAGAGACGTACAGTGAAAGGTGCGTGTGAAGAAGGGGTGCATGCGCACCCTCTATCTTGTATATCTATGATGGGCAACACGCACTGGCGGACTGGGCCACGGGCATGGCCCACGGCTCCACTAGACCACACACGCGGTCCAAAGACCAAAGTTTACGGTTTTACCGTGCAACAAGGATCTCGGCAGACGCGCGACGGCGGCGAGCGGCGTCGATCGAATGAGACGTCGCACCAGCCTCACCGGAAGCCGACCAGCTGCAGCCCCACCGTGCGCTCGCGCGGGCCATCGAGGTCGACAAGCATCACGCTCTGCCACTGGCCGAGCACGAGCTTGCCCTCGCACACTGGGACGACCTCGCTGCTGCCGAGCAGCATGGCCGCGAGGTGGCTGTGCGCGTTGATCGGCTCCTGGTCGCGCCAGGCCTGCAGCTCGGCCGGGTCGTCGATCTGCCACCCATTCTCGAGGCAGCGCTGCTTCTCGTCCTCGCTCTCAGGCCGCGTGTCGATGTCGTTGTGCAGGTAGGCCACGCCGGCGCTCGGCTGACCGACGGCGCTCCGGTCGTCTGGCGGCGCGAGCCGGAGCAGCCACGCCCGAATGTCCCGCACCAGCCGCGACTCCCACTCGTTGATCGTGATCGCGGTCGTCGTGTGGCGCGAGATCAGGTTGACAGAGCCGTCGCGCATGCCGGAGGCTTCGAGCGCCGAGTGGATGTACGGCATCAAGTCGACCTGGTGCGGGCATGTCAGGCACATCATAGCACGCATACACGCGATCATGTTGCTGGCCACTCTAATGAGCGAGCAGTGGGAGCGACAAGCAAAGAAACCGTGGCCGGGCGTGTAGCAAATACAGCGGCGCAGCCTACTCGAGTGGGCGTGCACAGACTATTTATAGGCAGCGAGCAGTGCCGATGCAAATAAGGGCGTAGCAAGCTATTGATGCATCCTGCACATGTAGGTGCTCACCACGGTGATCTCCTGTGCCGGCGGCCCTTCTGAAGGTGACGCGATTGTCACTTGCTTGTACTCCACGATTGGCGTGCGGGTAGTGACGCCGGCGCCGGCGCTCATGCGCGGATACGTCGTCCGGAGCCGCATGCAGCACGCGGGCACGGCGGCAATGCAGGCGAGCAGCAGCACGCACCTTCGTCTCATTCTCACGCACCCAAACATGCGCGCCATGAAGACGCGTCTTCGCAGGAGGAAAAGAAACCAACGTGCGCAAGGTAACCTGGGGATGCATACGCGAAGAAACCCGCGCGACCCGGCCCAATAACTCCAGACCCAACGAAAGATAGGCCACCAGTGCGCACCCTCCACCGCACTCGACAACTAGACGAGGTGGAGGAGAGATCCCACGCACCGTACCTCGACAGGCTCGGCGCACCTGGACATGGCACCGCTCGGCGTTACCCGGTTCCAGCGTAGGAAGCATGGTTCCAGTACGATTCCGTGCGAAATTTTAATTAGAGGACCTTGCAGGACTGCGACAACGGTTGCAGGGACGCGTTGCAGCGATGCAGCCTTGGTGGTGGTGTGGAGGGGGGTATTACAGAAAAGTTTCGGAGATTGTGATACGTCGGACACTGCACGAGCTTGCGTTCTCCCTATTCGACTTACACACTCAAGAATTTCACCCACTCAGGGGATCGTCCAGGAGCTCGAGCAGCCCCACCCGCTCCTCCTTTGGCAGCCACAGCGCCAGGCTGCCGCTCGGGCCGATGACGCACGCCACGCAGGCCAGCGGCGGCGGCGGCGCGCTCGGCCGCTCTCCACCGCGGTCGCGCTCACCCTCGCCGCCGGCCACCGCCGCGACCGCAGGCTCGGTGACCGCAGGCTCGAGGCAGAGCAGCGCGCCGCCCGGCTCCAGCGCACCCTCGGCGTCGCAGCAGCCAGCGTAGCCGCCGAGCGCGGCGAGCGCGGCGCGCGGGAGGCCGCCGTCGCGCAGGGCGCCGGCGAAGAGGGCCTCGTCAGACGTGGAGAGGCGGCGGCGACGCACCCAGCCGGCGGCGTCGGGCAAGACCTGCTGGCACAGCCGCCACTGGCAGGGGAAGCGGTCGGCGTGCGCGAGGTTGGTGAGCTTGAGCCGCTCGAAGGCCTTGGCGCCCACGTGGTGCAGCTTGCCGTCCAGCCGGCCTCGCTTGGCGGCGCGCGCCGCGGCGCGCCAGCGCGTAGTCACGGCGGCGGCGGCGGCCTCGGTGGCGAGGTAGAGCTTCGCGCGCTTCTTGGCGCGCCGCGGCGCCCAGAGCAGGCAGCTGCCGTGCGGCGGCGCCTCCATGCCGTAGAAGGCGGCGATGGAGCGCCACTCCTCAGAGGCGGCCGAGAGGCGCTGTAGCTCCTCCGCTCCCGAGCTCTCTTCCGCCCCTGCCTCGGCCTCGGCCTCCGCCGCCTCCGCCGCCGCCTCCGCCCCCGCCTCCGCCCCTGCCTCGTCCGCCGCCGGCAGCAGCACCTGGACCCCCGCCTCCGCCGCAGGGCCCTCCTTGTGGAAGCACGCCACGAAGAACCCACCGCACGTGTCGCGGTGCGGGAGGAGCCGCACGCACTTGCGCAGCTCCGGCGACAGCCACCCCCGCTCGCCCGACGAAGGAGGTGGTGCGACGCCGCCCGCACACCCACCGCCCCCCGAACCGCCGCCGTCGCCGCCCTCGCCCTCGCCGAGCTCGCCGCCGGCGCCGACGCCGACGTTGTCCTCGCCCTCCGCGGCCTGCCACTCATCGAGCCCTGGGGCGGGGTGCAGACCCTGCAGCGCCCACGGTGCAAACTCGCGCGGGTCCCGAAGTGACACGCGCGCCGGCGCGCCGCCGCCGCCGCCGCCGCCGCCGCTGCGGCCGCGCTCCTCGCGCAAGACCGCCGTCACCACGGCCTCGTTCTCCGTCGGGTTGAGCGAGCACGTCGAGTAGACGAGGCAGCCGCCCGGCGCGAGCAGCCTCAGCCCCTGCCGCAGTATCTTGAGCTGCGTCGCGTGCAGCGCCGCACCCGCCGCCGCGCTCCAGTCGGGCGTGTTGCGGTGGCTCTTGCGCAGCGTGCCGTCGCCCGAGCACGGCACGTCGCACAGCACCCTGTCGAAGCGCAGCGCCCGCAGCTCGCGGTCGGGCCAGTAGCGCGCGTCGAGCGAGGTGACCACAGCGCCGGGCGAGGCGGTGTTGGCGCCCTGCAGCCTGTGGTTGAGCGAGATCGCACGGCCGAGCGAGGCGTCGTTACACCAGACCATGCCGCTGCCGCCGCGCGCCATCTCGATCAGCTGCAGGCTCTTCGACCCGGGCGCGGCGCACATGTCGAGCACGTTGTCATCCGGCCGCGGCATCAGCAGCAGCGCCGGAAGCATCGAGGCCGACTCCTGTCGGTGGAGCGCGCCGCGCTTCTGCTGCCGGTGGAGGAACTGGTGGTAGCCGTCCGGCGTGGCCCTCTGAGGCGGCGGCGACGGCGAGGCGACCGAGCGGGCGCGGGCTGGCTGATAGCTGCCGTCGCCGCGGCCATCGCGGTGAGGCGCCAATGGCGCCGGCTTCGCGGGTCGATCGAGCTGCCAGACGCCGGAGCCCGCCCATGGGAGCGGCCGCTCGTTCGCATCGGGCAGCAGCGCGACGAGTCGCTCGAAGGCGCGAGAAGCGAGAGGTGCTCGGTGGCTCACGCGCACGTCGAGGGGCAGCGGCGACTGCAGCGCCGCGGCGAAGGCGGGCCACTCCTCGTCGGGGACGATCCGCTGCTTCCGGTAGTAGGACTCGAAGGGCGTGAGGCCCGCAGGCGACGCGGCGGCAGGAGTCGACGGCGTGGCGGGCAGCTTCATGAGCTCGCGGCCGCGCGGGGCCGCGCTCGTGGCCGAGCTCGCGACGGCGCCAGAAGAGCGCGCAGCGGAGGGGTAAAACGCGGAAAATAGGATTTAAGGCCCACTGTATATTAGTTTCACAGCGAGCATAATTTGCGAACAGTAGCACTGGTCACGACGCGCGCGACACGGAGAGCTGGAACCTGGATCGCAGTGACAGCATACTGTTGGTGGCTGTGGCGCATGCGTGTTCACCACAAACGCCCTCCCTCCCACGATGTGGCCCCCAGAGGATTCGGTCGATTGCTCGCTCTCGCTTCCCGGGCCGCCTGCCTTTCACGGGCGTACGACTGCGCGACCAACCCCTGCGGGCGATTCTTGATGGTGATGGAGACTGGGACGAGGTCAGCCGCAGGGATCTCAAGCTTGCCCGTGAGCGCCCTCTGCAGCTGATCCAGTGCCTTGACCATCGCGACGCACTTGGCGTCTTTGCGCTCGAGCAGTGCCTTCGCCAAGCCGATGTGGTCGCAGAGGTCGGGCACCTCCTCGGTGAGCGCCGCCCAGTTGTCGTCACCCACCTCGATCGCCCCCTCAGTCCATCGCAGTATGTACTCCTGCTGGGGGTAGCCGAACTGCTTGCCGGCCGTTTTGACAGCTGCTCCTGCCTTCTTGACCTCCGCAGCCTTCCTTTCCGCAGCCCTAGCAGCTTCCAACTCAGCCCTCTCGGCCTCGGCCTTCGCCTTGGCCTCAGCCTCGGCCTTCGCCTTGGCCTCCGCCTCGGCCTTGGCCTTTTCGGCAGCCTCGCGTGCCGCCTTCTCCTCTGGAGTCTCTTCGGGCTCATCCACCGCGTCGGCCGCTTCAGGTGCCTTCGCCGCCTTCGCCTTCGCCGTCTTCGCCTTCGCCGCCTTCGCTGCCTTCACTGCTGCTGCCTTGTCGTCGGCGTCAGCAGCCATTAGCACGGGCGGGAAGGGCATCGAGCGGGCAATAATCGGGCTGCGCGACGCGAGTGGCACGAGCGTGAACGCGTCCGTGGCCATGAGAACCACACATGCGAGGAGCGCTCGCGCAGCCCTGGTTCGCGACATTTCTGGAAGGACGCCTCGAGAAAAGGAGCGACGGGATCCAGGACACCCACGGGGCAAAAATTCAACCAACCATATTTCCCGGCGAGCCGGGGCACCAAAAGATCGGCTGTAATATTCAGCTAAGTAAGAGTGACGACAACGTGAATCAAATCGCACGTGCGACGGTGGACGCGTGATCAAGCAGCGGTCCTCCACATCTGTCCCGCCGGCGCCACCCCGCCACCGGCAGCAGCACCAGCAGCTCCGCCAGCACTGGCACTCTCTAGCGGCACCAACCGCGGACTATCGGCGGGGGTGAAGCCGGGGCTGGCGGGCCGGGGGTCGCCCGTGCCCACGCGCTCGGCCTCAGGCACGTCGGCCATCGCGGCGCCGGCGGACTCGGGGAGCAGCCCCATCGTGGCGGCGGCGGCGACGCAGAGCGCCGCGAAGAGGAGCAGGGGCCGGGCGAGGCCGAGCATGAGGTGCGGCGCGAGCATCGCGCCGATGCGGCCGCAGCCCGTGCTCCAGCCGATGCCCGAGTTGCGGCACGACGTGGGGAAGAGCTCGGCCGAGACGATGTACCTAGGGTTAGGGTTAGGGTTAGCGTTAGGGTTAGGGTTAGGGTTAGGGTTAGGGTTAGGGTTTACCCCACGTTGACCGCCGCCACCGAGGCGAAGCGGCCGCACAGCACCGCGCCCGTGGCGCGCCACCGCGCGCCGCCGCCCAGCGTGCCGCCCAGCTCGGCCGCCGCCGCCGCGGCGCGCGTCGCGTTGGCCGCGCCGGCGGTGTGCGCGCCAGTGGGGCCTGGTTAGGGTTAGGGTTAGGGTTAGGGTTAGGGTTAGGGTTAGGGTTAGTGTTAGGGTTAGGGTTAGGGTTAGGGTTAGGGTTAGGGTTAGGGTTAGGGTTAGGGTTAGGGTTAGGGTTAGGGT
>Ga0115013_10002353_pt1 | contig 10573 bp, 8 predicted proteins | sample SouAtlMetagenome_2_FD_88686 | JGI IMG/M metagenome (GOLD analysis project Ga0115013, IMG submission 88686) | Marine eukaryotic phytoplankton communities from Atlantic Ocean - South Atlantic ANT15 Metagenome | ecosystem: Environmental > Aquatic > Marine > Oceanic | place: South Atlantic Ocean... | reverse complement strand
TGGATTAAGTAGTGTAATTTCTATAAATGGCTGATTTAAAAATACCAAATTTGAATAAGAACTCTGATAAGTATATTTTTAAAAAAAGATTAACTTTAAGAAGGAAATCTAAGAGAAAGCTCATAAATGAATTATTAATTATGTTTTTTTTGAGCATAATAATGATAAATATTATCTATTTAATCCCAAATAAATTATCAGTTTTTAATAACTTTATAAATAATTTAGCCAAGTTGGTTGAAATAATTATAGAGGCTACACAATTTATTTATGAATTAGGATTAGCTTTATTTATAGTTGTTTCAGTTATTATTGTTTTGATTTTAATGATTGGAACTTTTTTAAGAGTAAATAAATTACTAAGAAGGAAATCTAGAAAAATAACATTTAAGTAGTTACTAAATAGGATTCATTAAACCACCACTTCCTGAGTCTGAATCATCATCATCGTTTTCGGTTTCAACACCAAGCAAAGCGTAAGCACCTACAACTATTGAAGATAGTAGTAATGTAAAAGGTAATATCGAAGATTGCATCCCGACATCAATGTATTCGCCCATTCATTAATTAAATTTTTATTAAACTAACCGAATTTAAACTATTCCGCGATTATTAAATATTTATTTAATATTTTAGATTTTTGCATCTACTGAGTTTTTATCGAAATTTTTTATTTCATTTACAAATAAACCTAACCAATATATTAATTGATCAAGTTGGTTTTGAATATCAGTAACACCTAATCCTCTAATAGTTATTTTTGAGAACTGATCATTCTCTTGATACATAAATTTATTTTGTATATTTGTTGGTAATCCTTTTTTAATAAGTTTAAATGTTGAGTTTTTTAACCTTGTTTCTATAATGATATTTGGTTTTTTAAGTTTAATTTTATTAAATCCACACTTTTTCGCTAATAATTTTAACTTCATTAGGAGTATTAATGATTCAACTGGTTTGGGTAATGCTCCATATCTATTTGACCAATCTGTCGCTAACTCGGTGAGCTCTTGATGGTCAGTACATTCAGTAGCATCTTTATATGCCTCTAGTTTTTCTTCCCGATTTACTATCCATGTCGCTGGAATAAAAGCATTAATTGGCAAATCTACTTGTGTATCATTCACTTCGGGTATCTCTTGACCATTTATTTCTGAGATTGCTTCATGTAACATTTCTATATACAAGTCATATCCGATGGCATTAACTTTTCCACTTTGCTCTTCTCCTAATAAGCTTCCAACACCTCTTATCTCCATATCTTTCATCGCCAATTGATAACCACTTCCTAGCTCAGAGAAATCTTTTATAGCTTTTAGCCTTTGCTTAGATGCTTCATTAATTTTGTTTAAATTTGGATAAAATAACCAAGCATGAGCTTGAATTCCACTTCTACCTACTCTTCCACGTAATTGATAAAGTTGTGATAATCCAAATTTATGTGAATCTTCAATTATTATTGTGTTTACTCTTGGTATATCTAATCCGCTTTCAATAATTGTTGTGCAAATCATCAGGTCTACTTCACCATTATTAAATGCAATCATTGCATTTTCAAGATCTATTTCATTCATTTGTCCATGTGCAATTATGTACTTTAAATCCAAAAACATATTTTTTAATTTATTAACTGCTTGATCAATATCTGATATTCTTGGAAGAACATAGAAAATTTGACCACCTCTATCAAGCTCTTGGCTTATCGCAGTTCTAATTACATCCATATCAATTTCAGACAGATAAGTTTTAATTGATCTTCTTGAGGGGGGAGGAGTATTTAATAAACTCATTTGTCTTAAGCCTGACAAACTCATGTATAAGGTTCTTGGAATAGGTGTAGCTGAAAGAGTTAAAACATCTATATTTGTTTTAATATTTTTAATTTTTTCTTTTTGCCTAACTCCAAATCGTTGTTCTTCGTCAATAACAAGTAATCCTAAATTTTGTATTTCAATTTCTTTTCCTAATATTTGGTGAGTGGCTACAACTAAATCAATTTTATTATTTTTTAATCCAGCATAAATATCTTTTTTTTCAGTACTTGTTTTAAATCTGTTCAGAAGAGAAACTTTTATTGGATAGGGTGAAAATCTATTATGAAATGTTCTCCAGTGTTGTTGGGCTAAAATTGTAGTTGGAGCAAGTAGGATTACCTGCTTACCTGATGTAATTGCTTTAAAAATTGCCCGTACAGCTACTTCTGTTTTGCCAAACCCGACGTCTCCACAAACTAATCTATCCATAGGTTTATCACTTTCCATATCAAATTTTATTTCCTTTACAGCTGTTAGTTGATCTGGAGTTGGTTGATATGGAAATGACTCCTCTAATTCCTTTTGCCATGGTCCATCTTCTGGAAAGATATGGCCTTTGAGTTTTTCTCTTTTTGCATAAAGTTTTAAAATATCTAGGGCAACTTTTTTAATTATCTTTCTATTTTTATCTTTTATTTTTAACCATTCTGTACCTCCAAGTTTATTAATTTTAGGTTTAATTTTTCCTGTAGCTCTATATCTGTTTATGCTCGCTAATTGATCAGCTGCAACACTTATTTTTCCATCAAGATATCGAATTACTAAGTAGTCTCTTGATTCCCCCGTGATGTTAATTTTTTCTAATTTTAAAAACTGTCCAATACCATGATTTTTATGGACTATATAGTCTCCGGGATTTATTTTATTAACATTTATATTTGAACTTAAACTTCTTTTTCTTCTTCTGATAAATACATTATTAAATAACGCTTGTTGAGAATATAATTCCTTATCAGTTATTAAAATTACTTTCCATATAGGTAAATAAAAGCCATCTATTTCATAATTATTTTTATTTTTAATAATCACTGGAGTAGATTTATCAATTAATTTATAAGCACTCCTAAGATCATTTGGTTTATCAAGATAATTAGTATTACATTCATGTTCAAAAAGTAAGCTTCTTGTTCTTAATGGCTGAGCAGATAATATCCAAACTTTTTCTTTATTTAAAATAAATTTATTTATTTCTTTTGAAAGATTACCTAAATTTCTAGTAGAAGAATTTATTCGTTTATCTGATAAATGAAATCTATTATTTAAATTCCTTTTTGATTCAAATTCATATGTATTAATTATATTAAACTTACTAAATGTTTTTAAAATTAAATCAAAGTTTTTATGAAGATTAGATTTAACTTCTATGTTAATTTTGTTTGATATTAAATTTTTTGTAATTTCATCCTTATTTTGTTCATAATTATTATCTGATTCTATATTCCAATTATTAGCGAACTTTTTACAATCATCTATTTCGTCAATAACAATTATTGAATCTTCATTAATATAATCTATCAGATTTGATGGTTTTTCATCAATTACTCCTAAGTATCTATCGAGATTATTTTTTGTTGTTATTTCTTCAGAATTAAATATACTTTCATTTGAAAGATTTTCTAATTTATTTCTTATTAATAAATTAAATCCTACTTGTACAATATCTACTTTTTTAATATCATCTAAGGTCCTTTGTGTAATAGGGTCATATTCTCTAATTTTATCAATTACATTATCAAAGTATTCTAGTCTTATCGGTAATTCATTATTAACTGGATATATATCAATGATTTCACCTCTACGACTCCAGCACCCCTCATTTGAAGTCAAATTCTCTTTACTATATCCAAGAAATACTAATTTATTTGTTAATTCTTTGATATCTAATTCTAAACCCTTTTTTAAAGAAATAATATTTTCTCTAAATATATTTTTATTAATTAAATGTGGTTGAAGAGCTCTTTCTGTCGTTATTACTATATTCAAATCTTTATTTATATTATTAATTAACTTTGAGATAACTGATAGCTGTGAATATTCAGTCTCTTTAGATTTATTAATAGAAGAATATGGTAGATTTTCTCTAGGTGGATAATATAAGACGTTATTATTACCTATACTTTCAAAATAACCAAACCATTTGTATGCAATTTCTTCATTTGGACTAATAAGTACGATATCTTTTATTTCACTTTTTGCTATACTATTTATTAAAATAGATTTTGCATATCTACTTGATCCTACTATATTTAATTCATTATTAATTTTAATTCTTTTAATTAACTCTAATGTAATTTGTGAATTTGAAATATAACTAATTAATGAATCTAAACTCATTTATATTTAATAAACTTGATTACTACTTTAAGGTATATTATATTATATTTTATATGGATTGTGAATAATAATTAATGGACTCTGCGGCAATAAATTCTTTTATACCTACTCTTGATCAGGTGGATAGTTGGTCAGAAATTCTGACACTTTTACCGATATTAATTATTTTGGAGTTATTACTATCAGCTGATAATGCTATTGCTCTGGCATCACTTACTAAATCTCTTGAGAGTCCTGTTTTAAGATCTAAAGCTTTAAATATAGGTATTATAATTTCTTTGATATTCAGAATATTCCTTATTTTATTATCTAACATCCTTCTGCAATACATCATAATTAGGATATTTGCGGGTTTATATCTTATCTATTTATTTATTTCAAATGTTTTCTTTAGTCGTCAATCCGATATCGATAACTCAGACAATGACAAACTAAATAATGATAATATTAAATTTTTAAAGATTGTTTTATTACTTTCTTTGACTGATTTTGCCTTTTCAATTGACAGTATTACAACAGCTGTCGCAATAAGTGATCAATATATTCTTATTATTTTGGGAGCAATTATAGGTGTATTAGCTTTACGTTTTACTTCTGGTTTGTTTCTTGGACTTTTAGAGAAATTTTTGAGATTAGAAACTGCTGGTTATATAGCTATTTTAATTGTTGGGATAAAGCTTCTTCTTAATACATTGATTAAAGAGACAATTCTTCCGGATTATTATTTTTATATTTTGATATTTGCTGCATTTATTTGGGGTTTTTCTAGGAGGGACCAAATAATCTAGTCTGACAATTTTTCTCCAACAATTGGGTTTAATTGTTGCATCAATTGATTTCTACTGGAAATATTTTTACCTTCTAATTTTGCTTCTAATATAAGAATTGGATCAGTTTTAGTTGATATTACAAATCCTTCTTTATCTATTAGACCAATAATTAAACCAGGTTTTAATGAATTATTTACGATTTTATAATTTTTATTATGTATTTCTTCAATTGTTAGAATTTTAATTTTAATTATCTTGAGATTTTTCTTTTTGAATGTTGTATTGGCTCGAGGATATAAGGCATTTATTTTCTTATAAATATCATGAGCTTTGTTTTCCCAATTTATTATGTAATCTGATTTGGTAATCATTCTTGCATATTTTAATTCCCTCTTAAAATCATTTTGTTTTTTAAGTAAAAGATTAATATCTTTATTTTTATTTTGCTCTATTTTAGAAATTGCTTTCAAAAATAATACTGATGACAAAATACTTAATTTTTTGGTTAATGTTTCAAGGTTTTCATTTTTTTCTAATTTAATTCTTTTTTCGATTAAAACGTCTCCTGTATCTAATCCTTCTTCCATTTTCATTATTCCAACACCAGTAAATTCATCTCCCTCCCATATTGACCATTGAATTGGTGCTGCACCTCTCCATCTTGGAAGTAGAGATGCATGAGCATTCCATGATTTAAATTTAGGAATATCTAATAAATCTTTGGATAATATCTTTCCATATGCAATTACAATAAAAAGATCACAGGATAAATCCCTTATCTCTTCAATAAATTTGATATTCCCTTTTATTGTTTCAGGTGTAAAAACCGGTATCCCTTCCTTGTTTGCATATTCCTTTACTGGTGAGGCTATTAATTTTTTTCCTCTAGATCTTTTTTTATCAGGTTGGGTAACTACAGCAACAATATCATGGTTTGATTCTTTTAATACTTCAAGACTTTTCACTGAATATTCAGGAGTTCCCCAAAAAATAATTCTCACTCGTCACCAGTTATTGATAATTCATTAATCCATAGATGTGGTGAAATTCCACTTGTAGTTAACTCTTCTTCATCTTCAATATTTATTATATTTCTTAGAAGGTATTTTATGTCCCCTGCTACAGTTGCAGATTCAATTGAACATCTTTTTCCATTTTTATAAAGCCATCCTTCAAAAGGAAGAGAAAAGGAACCCTGACTGGCTCTTACTCCTGCATGAATAGCGTTTAATTCTTCCACATATACAAACTCTCCTTCATAGTTTGTATGATCCAATTTTATGTCAAGGTTCGAACAAGCATTTGACCTCTCCACAACTAACCAATCCGGTGAAACTGATACTTTTGAGCCAAGCCCTGCATGACCAGTTGGGTTGGTATTAAAGATTTTAGCTGTTGATTCAGAATGTAAAAAGTTTTCTAATTTACCTTGATAAATAAGGCTTAATTTTTTTGTTGGAGTACCTTCACCATCAAAAGGGGCTGAGGATATATTCTTTTCATTAAGTCCATCATCAAAAATATTCAATGCTGGAACTGAAATTAATTCGCCGATGGAATTTTTATTTGAAAGACTTACGCCGTCAATAATACTTCTTGCATTAAAGATTGAACTAAAGGCATTTATCAATGTCAGAAATGCCTCAGGTGATAGACAGACTAGATACTTTCCTGTTTTGATTGATGAGTAATCTAAATGAGCAATAGTTTTTTTTGATGCTTCTTTGATACAGGAATCAATATCAATTTCGTCAACACCGTATCCAAGTTTTACTGACCCTGAACTTCGAGGCTTTTTATTTTTTTCTTCTGCTCTAGCATATAAATAAAGAGCAGCTTGACTTTTAGAATAATTTCGAAATGCGCCTTCACTGTTAGCATAAATTCTCTCGTAAAAACTTTCTGATAACCCATTGTAAGGAATAGATTTTATAGCATCATGGCTGTCGAGTAACTTAGATTCAGCCTCTCTAAGAATTTTCAGAAGCTTTTTAATACCTGATGGATTTTTTTTATCAACTTCTTTTACTTGTATGGGAGCTTTGGCTAAAGGAGAAAAATTAGTAAATTCATTTTTATTACCAAATTCTGAAGCGATATTGGCTTGTTTTAAAGCTTTCTTTATCCCTGTTTCACTAAGATCACTAGTAGTAGTGATACCAACTAAGTTTTCTTTATTCCAAACTCTCAATGTAACGACATTTTTTTGAGAGGCTTTTAATTGTTTGGCCGCACCTCTATCAACTTGAACAGAATAATCATTAGAAAAACTTGCACCAAAATCCCATTTATCAATATTCAATATATTTGCAATATTTGTTATTTGAGTAGTTATTTCTGTCGCATTCATAATTATCTACCGCCTACAGTTATTGAATCTACTTTTATATGAGGTTGACCAACTGTCACATTGACGCTACCACTTACAGATCCACAAAAACCAGGAGCTAACTCTAAATCATTGCCACACATAGATATTTTTGGCATTACTTCTTTAGCGTCACCTATCAATGTTGCACCTTTTACGGGTTTAGTTAATTTACCATTCTTTATTAAATAACCTTCCTCAACAGCGAAATTAAATTGGCCTGTAGCTCCTACACTTCCCCCTCCCATAGATTTGCAATAAAGCCCTTCGCTAATACTATTTATTAATTCTTCTTTAGTGTATTGCCCCTTTGCTATATATGTGTTTCTCATCCTAGAAGCTGCAGCAAACGAATAATTTTGTCTCCTACCACTACCCGTTCTTTTATGGCCGGTTCTTAGCTCTCCCGCTCTATCAGAAATAAATTTTTTTAAGATTCCATCTTTAATTAGAATTGATTTTTCTGGTTCCATTCCTTCATCATCAATTGATAAAGATCCGAATGAACCTTCAGAAATACCCTCATCTATTGCTGTTACAGATTCGTGAGCTATCTTCTCATTTAATTTATCACTAAAAGGAGTTGTGCCTCGTTCAATCTGTGTTGTTTCTAATAAATGTCCACAAGCTTCATGAAATATAACCCCTCCGAATTTGTTAGCTAATACAACAGGCATTTGACCAGCCTGGACATAGTCTGCGTATAACATTTTCATTGAACTTTCATAAACCTCATTTGCAGCTTTTTCATGATCCCATAATCTAAATTCATTTGGTATTCCATGTGATCCGAATCTTCTACTGCCATTGGATTTATATTGAGCATCATTGGCAATTACGTTAAGTCCTACCGTTTGATGCAATCTAATATCCGCAGCGTAAGTTCCGTCACTTGATGCAATTATTACTTCTTGCCAATTTCTTGAATAGCTACCTTTTCTAACTACTACTTTCTTATCCTTTTTTAAAGACTTAGTGCTGAGTAGTAATTTCTCGCTCACTTCGTTAATTGTTGGAACATCTCTAAACCAATCTATTTTTGAACTACTGTAATCTTTAATTTTATTTAGTCCATTAAATTTTAAATTATTATTTTTTGCTGTTATGTCTAACATTTCAATTGCTTGAGAAATTGATCTCATTAATCCTTCTTTTGATAGATCATTAGTACTAACGAAACCATCTCTTTTATCTTTAAATATTCTTATTCCAGCCCCTTTACCGAATGATGGGCTTACGCTTGTAATAAAATCCTCTTCTGCAAGAACACTTGAGTTATCGGAATTTTCGATAAACAGCTCAACAAAATCAGCACCAAGAGATATTCCATAGAAAATAACATCTTCTAAAAGTTGTTTATTACATTCTCCGAATTTAATTTCGCAAGATTTAATATTTGTAAATGCCATTTTTGTCTTATTACTTTTCTCTTATTTCGGACAGATTATCTAATAGATGGTTGAAAATCGTCACTTTTAAGAGGTTTTAATAAGTATAGTCTTATCAATTGATAACCGTTTGAAATAAAGATAGGTATTTTAGATAATATTTTAAATAAATTCTGGTTATCTTTCTTATCTATCGCGGACAAGCGTGTCCCATTTTCAACTATTTTGTCTAGTCTTTTATAAAAAGATTTATCATAAACATTTAAAACAACAGGGAAAATTCTTGCGGAGGTTTCATTTGTTTTGTTAATAACAAACTGATCATATTCTCTAGCATTCAAACCAAGTGCACCATAAAAATCTTTTTTTGTTCCAAGATCTCTTATGTACATAGTTGCGAAAACAGCTAATAAGAAAAATCTTGACCATAATTTTGATACGAAGGGATGATTATTTAAAAAATATCTAAATCTATGGTAATAATCAAAAATTGGATGTTTCAAAGTAAAACCAAAGATTTCAAGCTTATTACTTAAACCCTTAACAGTCCTTGGTTGTGCCTTCATTAACGCGTCAAAGAAATCACCATGTCTATTTTCATCTTGACACCAATTTTCAAAGAAGTTAAAAAGTGGGAAGATTTTACTTTCAGGATTTTTCTCAAGATGCCGAAAAATTGCTATATATCTCCAATATCCTATCTTCTCAGATATATAAGTTGCGTAAAATATTGCTCTTGGAGCAAAGTAAGTATAGTCTTTATTGGCTGTTAGAAATCCTAAATCTAACTGTAATCCAAAATCATTCATTGATTTGTTCAGAAATCCTGCATGACGAGCTTCATCCCTAGCCATATGAGCAAAACATTCTGCAAGTAATGGGTTTTTATCTTTTATTCGTTTACTTAATTCTTTATATAATAAAAATCCTGAAAATTCTGAGGTACAACTACCTTCAAGAAAATCAACAAATAGCTCTCTTGTCTTAGGATCCAATTTATCTGCAGCACCTTCAAATTCTTTGTTTCTTACAAAGTGATGCCTATTGTAATCTTTTCTGAATTCCTCGCATATCGCCTCTAACTCTTCTTCGTTAATGGATAAATCCATTTTCTCCATTGCTTCAAAATCAGTAGTATAAAAATTTGGTGTTAAGATGGTATCCTTGGCAATTTCTTTACCCCTATTTACTTTTTTATTCTTTGTTTCGATAGTTTGTTGAGACATTTGCACGTTTTCATTACTACTATTATTTACTATTAATTGTATTTTTGAGTAAAAAGTTAACTAGGTGTTATTCTTTCTGATTTTTAATTGACTCCAATTAATTTTTGTCCATTCAATCTTTGGAGAAGTCTAGAAATAATGAGTTTGAGTGTAATTCTTTTTTCATCTATTAAAAAAGATTCTATTACGCTTGGTTTTTGACTGGATTTGCACAATGAGATACTTTTTGAAGAACTTATATCTTCTTTTTCAAATGATAGCCAAAAGTTGCATATGTCTTTGATATCACAATAGATTACCCAGCATTTATCTCCTGCAATTGGTCTTGATGTGTTTTGAAGACTTATATTTTTCACTTCTAGACCTCTTACTTTGAACTCCTGAATAATAGAGGGCAATAAATGATTATTAACAAATTCATTAAAAGGTTTTTTTTCAATAGGGATCTCTTTTTTTGGCTTTATTTTTACTTCCTTAGAAGTTGTTGAGACAACTTTTTCTTTATTAACATCATTATTCAGGTTGTTTGACGTTATGGCAGCAACTTTTTCTTTATTAAGATCATTATTCAGGTTGTTTGACGTTATAGCAGTAACTTTTCCTTTATTAACATCATTATTCATATTTTTTGAGGTTGTAACATCAACTTTTTCTCTATTAACACTTGAAGTTT
>Ga0115013_10002352_pt1 | contig 10579 bp, 5 predicted proteins | sample SouAtlMetagenome_2_FD_88686 | JGI IMG/M metagenome (GOLD analysis project Ga0115013, IMG submission 88686) | Marine eukaryotic phytoplankton communities from Atlantic Ocean - South Atlantic ANT15 Metagenome | ecosystem: Environmental > Aquatic > Marine > Oceanic | place: South Atlantic Ocean... | reverse complement strand
TAGCTACAAGAGTATACTCACCGCTTTCAGTAGGGCTAAAAGTAGTTCCGCTAGACTGATAATTACCAAAATACAACCATTCAAATGTATAAGGTGGCGTACCTCCACTTGCTGAAGCTGTAAATGGCGTTTGACTAGCATTAAAAGTAGCTACTACTGCAGTCGGTTGACTTACTTCAACATCAATGGTTTCTGTACAGTTATTTGCATCGGTGATTATTACTTCATAAGTATCTGCCAACAAAGACGTAGAATCAGCACCCTGCCAATTCATCATATATGGCTCTACTCCTCCAGTTATAGAAATGGTAGCATTACCATCATCTCCACCATTACAACTCACATCCTCTACAATTGAACTTGCTGTCAATGCTGAAGGCTCTAAAACCTCAATATCAAAGTTACGCTGACAATCGTTAGCATCTTCAAGAGTTAGAGTATATATACCAGCACTTAAATCCATTAAATCCGTACTTCCGACAACAGCATTACCCATAGTCGACCAACTGAACGAATAAGATGGTAAACCACCAGAAGCTTCTACACTAATAGAACCATCATTGCCACCATTACAATTAACAGATTCAACCTCTTGAGATATACTAAGCTGAGAAGGTTGGAAAATAGTAATAGTATCTGAATTGGTATAACAAGATGATGATGAAACGGCTTGGACATGAACATCTCCAGCAGGTAAAATGACATTCAAACCACTTGTAAATAGTTCTCCATTGACATACCATTCATATGTGAAAGAAGGATTAGGATTAGATACAGAAAGTGATGCTGCTGTATCTCCATAACATAAAATATTGTTTGTAATAGAACCCGCTGTAGTATTGATAGAAGATGTAACAGGGCTGCCCGCAATAATTTCAACAGGTAATGGCAAACCACTACCACTTAGCACACCTGAACATCCATGCTCGTCAGTTACCGAAATTTGATAAAAATCAGCACACAATAAATCAAATTCAGATAAAGAATCACTTTGATTAGTCGCAATTATTTCGTTAAAAGAATTGATACAATTGATTGTATAAATACCAACACCGCCATCGACTTCTACGTTAATTTGACCATCACAAGCCGAAAATTCTCCTGAACAACTTTCATCATTTTCCTTGAAAACGGAATACTGTAATTCAGTTGGTTGATCGACATTAATTTGTGTTGTTTTAGCACATCCGTTAACATCAGTTACTACTACACTAGTAATTCCTTGAGTTAAATTTAAAATAGTATTACTACTTGCTGAGCTCATCTGTTGAGAAATAATTCCAGCTGAAGTGTTCCAATCATAAGTATAGGGTCCAAAACCACCTACTGAACTAACTGTTGCACTTCCACTAGCATCTTCATAACAATTTAAAGGAGTTGAATTTATAGCTAGTGTAAAATTATCCTCTAAAGGAATCTCTAAGCTAAGAGTATCCTTACAGGCATTATCATCTTCAACAATAACACTGTAAAGTCCTGATGTTTGGTTTGACAAGACAGAACCTGAATGCCCAGTATTCCAAGTGTAAGAATACATTCCGTCGGGATTTAAAAAACCACCTGAAGCAACAACTGAAGCCTCACCAGCAGGGATATTTAAACAATAAGTTGGAATTATTTCACTAACTTCGATGCTAATTGCTGGAGGCTCATCTATAAAGGCATAAGCAGTATGAGTACACCCATTATAATCAACAACATTTAAGACATACGGCATACTAGAGGAAGGAATTGAGTTTAAGATGTAATAATTAAATCCAACAGTGTCATTATCCAAAGTCCAAGTGTGGGTATAAGTACCATTATTGAAGGGAGTTCCACCGCTTATGTCAGCTTCAATATTTCCATTAGAACCTCCAAAACAACTGACATCATTAATTGACAATTCAGTTCTTATCTTTTGTGGCTGATTTATAAGAATTGTGTCTTCAGTTATACAGCCTATTTCATCTTCAACTATTACCCAATATTCTCCAAAACCTGATGTAATTGAAGAAGAGTTATCACCAGTAGACCACGTGTATGTCAAGTTTCCTGTGCCTCCAACACTAGAAATTGTTGCCGTTCCATCAAATAAACCAAAACAAGAAGTAGGTGTTGAACTTAATTGTGAAATTATTTCGTCATTCTCTCCAACTTCTACAGAGTCTGTTACGCTACAACCTCTTGAGTCAGTAACTTCTACAGAATATGTTCCAGATGATATTTGCCCAGCATCAGCATTAACATGTCCACTACTCCATTGATAAAAATATGGTGGGGCACCTCCATTAGCAACAACATGAGCTGAACCAGTTGAAGCTCCAAAGCAACTAATACTAAGGCTTTCAACTTGAATTGTTAAAGGTGCAGGTGATTCTGTTATTTCGATACTTAAAGAACTTATACAATCATTAGCATCCGTAATTTCTAAATCATATACACCGTCTTCTAAATTATAAAGATATGGGGTATTTGCATTACCAAAACTAACCCAATCTAATTCGTATGGAGGTGTACCTCCTCCATTTACGCTAACCAAAATTTGCCCATCATTACCACCATAACAGGTCACATCATTTTTAGTGTATGAAGTTGAAAAAGGATTAGGCTGTGTTAGAAACACCTCATCAGTAGCTTGACAACCGTTATCATCTTCAACAACCAAATAGTACCCTCCAGCAGGAACTGTTAGAACCGAATCCGTCCCAACTAATTCATTAGTGCCAGAATTAAACCAAGTATAAAAATATCCAGAGCTAACATTTCCGCCAGAAATTTCTTCAACTCTAACTACTCCAGTACTATCACTTGGACAGCTTATATCTATTGATGTAGTTAAAACTTCAATAGCAGGTTGTGCAGATTCTATAAAAACACTATCGCTGATAACACATCCTATTCCATCTTTTACTTTTATATCATAACTTCCAAAATTCAAGTTGTCAAAAGTGAAAAAATCATAATAATTTTGACCTCCATCAATAGAATACTGAATAGGTGAAATGGCTGTACTTTGAGGCAAAATTGTTATTGAACCGTTGGAATAGCCTTGACAACTTACAGCTTGGGTGCTGACATCCAAACTAAAGTCATCAGTTGCTGTTGTAGGAACTAGTATTGAGCTTGAACATCCTATTGAGTCTATACCTTCAAGAGTATATGTAATGGATGATAAAGTTGAAATCTCAATTGTACTTCCCGTATCAGATGATAAGGATAAATTTGGCGACCAAATATAGTTCTGAGCGCCATATGCACTAACTTCGACAGGTATACCACCACAAACTAATATTTCTTCAGGTGAATAAGATACTTCAGGTAAAGCCTTTTCGAATAACTCTAAATTATGCGTATCCGAACATCCATTAGAATCTTCAACAGTTAAAGTGTATGTACCTGGCTCACTAACTTCAAGTTGATTGGCATTTCCAAAGCCTCCCCAATCAAAATTAAAAGGTGCCGTACCGCTGTTTATAACTGGGTCGATTAAATAGGTATCCCCCTCACAATAATTATCTTGGTTTGGTAAAACAATTTCTGGAACTGGCTGTGAATATACCCTTAAAGAATCGGATTGAACAGTACAACCTGTAGAGTCAGTAGCCTGAACCCAATAATATCCTGGAGTTGCAATAACACTTTGAGTTGTTTCACCAGTATTCCAAAGAAATTCATAATTATCACCTGCAACATTTGCAGTAAGTGTTACGGGTGCTCCGCAATCTGTGAATATCTCACTAGAATCAATGCCCAAGCTATTATCTACTGTTAATGGTGGCGAAGAAAAACTACCAGCCTCCAATAATACAAAAGAAGATAGACCCGTATCAGTACCATCAGCTATTGCTAATCGTATATGATAAGTAGCACCACAAAGAACATTAGCCTCGGCGGTAATTACTGTTGTAAAACCATCAACAGTAGAGTTAACGGTATTTACACCGTTATTTTGATTGGTTACAAAAAGACCAGGATTGTATGATGAGTTTACAGAGGAAATAGTAATAGGTAGATCTACCCCTAGACTATTTAACTCCGTACTTTCAAAGGTAGCAATATTAATACTACCATCAGGAAATCCTGGCGGACTAGAATAAGGCCCTACTATACCAGGTCCTGAAATAAAGAAGCCGAAAACATCATTAAACTGAGTGTTTTCATATGCAAAATATTCTTCCGACGCAAAAACATATTTAAATGATAAGTAAGAGGAAACAGGCACGAAATCAAATTCTAAAATAGCAACGTCATTAACAGATGTTACGTTGAAATCCTGTCCTATTAAATCAGGAACAGAACTAGCCAATTCCAATAAATCTGGATCACCGACAGCATTAGCAAAAAATCCTCCAAAAGCACCTGGGACTAACTCAACAATATCTCCAGTACCCATAACAATTCCACTATCCAATCCAATATTACTATTTTCTCCGGTAAAGAAACCTATTTGAAGAGGATCTCCTTGGAAAATGTGATTAGTAGCTACGACTCCTTCACCCAACAATAAACTATCAACTAAAAATATTTGAGAATCATAAGGTGGATTAGAATCTGTTGTAATTTGAGCGTATGTATTAAGAAAAAACACACACAATATTAGTGTCAAAAAGTTTTGAGGTCTAGTTGTCTTCATAATGAACTTAAAAAAAACTATCGCAATTTACTAAAAGTATTTCAAAATTCTGTGAAGTTTTATCTTAAACTACTTTTGAAATTGTAAATCATACAAAAGCTTATATTTACCGTTTGTAGATAATAATTCTTGATGTGAACCTTCTTCTATCAATTTACCTTCTTCTAGTAAAATAATAGTATCAGCATTTTGAACGGTTGCTAGACGGTGAGCAATTACTATTGAAGTTCTGTCCTTTGTTAATTTTTCAGAGGAGCGTTGAATTAAAGACTCACTTTCTGAATCTATACTTGAAGTGGCCTCATCCAATACTAATATTTTAGGCTGATTGACATAAGCTCTAACAAAAGAAATTAATTGTCGCTGACCCAAAGATAACATACCTCCTCTTTCTCTAACATTGTAATGATAAGCATTAGGAAGAGACTGAATAAAGTCATCTAATTCAATGTCTTTGGCATAAGCTTTTACTCTATCCAAACTTATATCTCTTCCTAGAATAATATTATTGTAAATAGTATCAGAAAACAAGAATACATCCTGCAATACAACAGCGATATTTTCTCTCAATGAATTTAAATCGTATTCTAAATAATCAATACCATCGATTAGTATTGAACCTTTATTAATTTCATAATTGCGAGTCAATAAATTGATAATCGAGGACTTACCAGCACCAGTAGCTCCTACTAAAGCTAAGGTTTCTCCTGCAGAAACTTTAAATGACAAGTCTCTCAACACCCAATCCTCATCATTATAGGCAAACCAAACATTCTTGAACTCAATATCACCTCTGCAATTATCAAGTGAGATTTTGCCAAAATTAGAGATTAATTCGTCTGTATCTAAAACTTTAAATACTCTTTCAGACGCTACCATTCCCATTTGTAAAACATTAAAACGATCAGCTAACTGACGAATTGGTCTAAACAACATGTGAATGTATAATATGAAAGCTATCAATTCTCCAAGTGTAACGTCTGTAGTCGTTACGGATTCTATCCCTCCCCACCAGATAAGTAATCCGATAGAAATAGCTGATAAAATTTCAACAATTGGAAAAAACACAGAGTAATACCAAATTGATCTGATATGAGCTTTCTTGTGGCTATTATTAATTGCTTTAAATTTTTCAAACTCAATATCTTCTCTGTTAAACAATTGCACAATATACATACCAACGATGTGCTCCTGAACAAAAGTGTTTAAGGCAGATACTTGCTTTCTAACATCTTGAAATGCTGCTTTTATGGAACGCTTAAACCAGTATGTTGCTACTAGCAATAATGGAATTGATGCTAAGCTGAATAAGGATAGCCGCCAGTCGGTTACAAACATAACGACAATGACGATAATTAACTTTAGAATATCAGCAATGATAACTAATAAGCCTTGAGAAAATATATCTGAAATGGTTTCTATATCTGAAACAACCCTAGTCACTAAAGCTCCTATCGGATTCTTATCAAAGTATTGTTGTTTAAAATGGATTATTTTTTTGTAAACCTGCAATCTCAAGTCTCTAATTACACTTTGACCTAAAAAATTGGACCAATAGGTGTAAAAGTATTGAAATATACTTTCAACAAATAACAATGTTACTAATAAAAGTGTTAATAAAAGTAGTTTGTCTTCATTTGGAGTTAGTATATAATTATCAAAAGCGAACTGTATTAATAATGGTCGTGCCGGTGATAAAAAAGCAATTAAAATTGCAAATATTGCAGTACCATAAAAAATGTTAATGTAAGGTTTTACATACTTTAAAACCCTATTTAATAATGGCGCATCAAAAGTTTTACCACTTACTTCGCTCATAACCAAATAGCTTTAGGGTAACATACTTGAGTTAAGTACAAAGCATGTGCAGGAACGGAAGCTCCAGCCTTTGCCCTATCTTTTGATTTTATGATTTTAACAAAATCATCAATACTTGTTTTGCCTAAACCCACATTTATTAAAGAACCTACAATAGCTCTTACCATATTTCTTAAAAATCGATCTGCTTGGATAGTAAAAATAAGCGTATCACCCTTTTGCTCCCAAACTGCTTTCTTTATGTTACAATTGTTAGTCCTGGCTTGTGTATGCAATTTAGAGAAGGAGGTAAAATCAATAAAATCAAATAAACAGTTTGCTGCTTTATTCATTTCCTCAATGTCTAATGTCTTGTGTAAAAAATAAGCGTTGTCAACTAAAAAAGGATTTTTAGAGTTATAAATTATGTACTCATAAGTTCTTGAAATTGCATCAAATCGACAATGGGCATCAGCTTTTACCTCACTAATAGATTTTACACAAATGTCATGAGGCAAAAAAGAATTGAGACGATAAACTGTATTAACATCTAAAAGATTGGAGTCATAATCAAAATGCGCAAAAAATTGCTTGGCATGAACGCCTGTATCGGTACGGCCAGCTCCCATAACTCCAGTTTTTTTATTTAATACAGTACTTATTGCTTTCTCTAATTGCTCTTGTACAGTAATAGAATTAGGTTGAACCTGCCACCCGTGATAGTTAGAACCATCATACATTATTTCTATGAAAAATCGCTGCATATTTTGAACAGTGCGAAGATATTCAATTGAAATTAGAAAAATAACCTTTTATCTAAATTTCAAAATGTTAATATCAAAGCATAAAATGTTTGAAAATAAAATTTCTTTTTACGTGCAATAGAATTAGATTTGTGACGTTTGAAACTTGAAAAAATTAAAGCACTTTATTAAATTTGCATTTATTAAAATTTAAACTATGGATACAACTTCAAATGTCGGAATTAAAGAATTAAACAACAAAATCAATAAGGAAAGCGCCTTTATCGATATGCTAATTATGGAAATGAACAAAGTAATCGTTGGTCAAAAGCATATGACAGAACGACTTCTTATAGGATTACTTTCCAATGGTCATATTTTATTAGAAGGTGTGCCTGGCTTAGCAAAAACACTAGCTATCAACACTCTAGCAACTACTATTGACGCTAATTTCAGCAGGATACAATTTACACCTGACTTATTGCCTGCTGATGTTTTAGGAACACAAATATATAGTCCTAAAAACGAAACATTCTCGGTTAAAAAAGGGCCTATTTTTGCGAATTTTATTCTAGCTGATGAAATCAATCGTGCTCCAGCAAAAGTACAATCTGCTCTTTTAGAAGCTATGCAGGAACGTCAAATCACTATAGGCGATGAAACATTTAAGTTAGATGAGCCATTTCTTGTTTTAGCTACACAAAACCCAGTTGAGCAAGAAGGAACATATCCTCTGCCAGAAGCACAAGTTGATAGATTTATGCTAAAAGTAGTTATCGACTACCCAACTAAAGATGAAGAAAAACTTATAATTAGAAATAACCTAGCAAAATCTTTCCCTACTGCCAATCAAATACTCAAGCCAGCACAGATAATTGCTGCTAGAGAACTTGTCAAAGAAGTGTATATGGACGAGAAAATTGAGCAGTATATTGTAGATATCGTTTTTGCAACACGTTTTCCAGAAAAATTTGGCTTATCAAAATTCAAGGACTTGATAAGTTTTGGAGCCTCACCAAGAGCAAGTATCAGCTTAGCATCTGCAGCTAAAGCATTTGCCTTTATACAACGAAGAGGATATGTAATACCTGAGGATATTCGTTCTATTTGCCACGATGTTTTAAGACACAGAATAGGCTTATCTTATGAAGCTGAAGCTGAAAACATTAGTAGCGAAGATATTATTACTGAAATTCTAAATACTGTTGAAATTCCATAATGGACACCAGCGAATTATTAAAAAAAGTTCGAAAAATTGAATTGAAGACTAAAGGTCTTTCTAATCATATATTTGCAGGGGAATACCATACCGCATTTAAAGGAAAGGGTATGGCTTTTAGTGAAGTCAGAGAATACCAACCCGGCGATGATATCAGAACAATAGACTGGAATGTAACAGCTCGATTCAACAACCCTTTCATCAAGGTTTTTGAAGAAGAAAGAGAAATGACCGTCATACTAATGATTGACGTTAGCGGCTCAAAAAACTTTGGAACACAAAATCAAATGAAACAAGAGTTAGTGACTGAACTATCCGCTGTCATTGCTTTTTCGGCTATCCAAAATAATGATAAAATTGGAGTTATTTTTTTCAGTGACAAGGTCGAGAAATTTATTCCGCCAAAAAAGGGGAAATCCCATATTCTAAGAATCATAAGAGAATTAATAGCATTTGAACCAGAAAATAAAGGGACAAATATTGGTGAAGCATTACGTTATTTCAATAATATTATAAAAAAACGAAGCGTTTGTTTTGTTATCTCTGATTTCATTGCTGATGACTTTGACGCTCCACTAAAAATAGCCAATAAAAAACACGATTTAGTAGCCATTAGGATTCACGATTTAAGAGAAGAAGAATTACCTAACTTAGGACTTGTTCAAATGAGAGACTCCGAAACAGGACAAATCAAATGGATTGACACAAGTAGCAAAGAAATAAGAAACTCTTATCACAAAAATTATACAGAAAATGAAAAGTCCATAAATCAATTGTTTAAAACAAGCGGTGTTGATACTATTCAACTGCGTACTGACAAAGATTATGTAAAGCCATTAATCCAATTTTTTAAACGTAGAGGGAAATGAAAAAGCTACTAATACTTCTTCTGCTACCCACAGCTATGTTTGCACAATTTAGCGTCAAAGTTGACAGCACCAATATCCTTATTGGCGATCAAATAAACTTTAGCATAGAAGCAAGTATATTCGATGGCGATAGCCTACCTCATTTCACTGATACTATAGGTGCTCTAGAAATTGTTTCTAAATCAGAAGTGGACAGTATAAAAACTGATGAAGGATGGCAACTCACTCAATCTTATGTTTTAACAGTTTGGGATAGCGGGGTTTATTACATACCATCTGTTCAGTTTAAGTCGTTTGTAAGTGACTCTATTGCCATAATAGTTAATACAATAGAAATGGCAGAAGATGCTGAACTTAAAGATATTAAAGCACCTATACATACTCCAATAAGTTTTGAGGAACTTAGCCCCTACCTTCTAGCACTTCTCATTCTTGCCATTTTGATTTACGCCATTAGATGGTATATCAAAAACAGAGAGGGAACTCCAGTAAAAACCGAAATCGTTGAAAGAGTAATTCCACCCTATGAAATTGCTCTTAACGAACTGGAAAAACTAAATGCCAAAAAATTATGGCAAGAAGATAATGTAAAGGAATATTATAGTGAACTTTCTGAAATTATTAGAACTTATATTGAAAACGGTATTGGTACCCCAGCGATGGAAATACCTACTCAAGAAATTCTTTTTCAGCTTCACCATAAAGGCATAGACACTACTAAGCTAAAAGAACTTTTGACTAGAGCTGATCTTGCCAAATTCGCTAAGGCTAAGCCTTTACAAATAGAAAATGAAGAAAGTCTAAAAATAGGATACGACTTTATTCATCAAACAAAACCACAAAAAGAAATCGATGATGTGGAATAATTGGACATTCTATAACCCCGATTTTTTATACGCTTTAGCTATAGTGCCATTGCTGTGTATATGGTATTACTTTAGACAAAGAGAACAAGCCGCACAACTTCAAATTTCTTCTTTAAAAGGTATTACTCAAAATAGCTGGAAGGCAAAAGGTCGTCACCTTATATTTCTGTTTAGAACTCTTGCATTAGCTTTTCTTATTGTTGCTTTTGCCCGACCACAATCGACCTTATCATGGGAAGATATGACCACAGAAGGTATTGATATTGTTATCTCAATGGATATTTCAGGAAGTATGTTAGCACAGGATTTAAAACCTGATAGACTGGAAGCTTCAAAAAATGTGGCTATGAATTTCATTTCAGGACGACCAAATGATAGGATTGGACTAGTGATATTTAGTGGCGAGAGTTTCACTCAATGTCCTTTAACTACAGACCACCAAGTATTGCAGAACTTATTTGCAAATGTTA
>Ga0115013_10002351_pt1 | contig 10582 bp, 10 predicted proteins | sample SouAtlMetagenome_2_FD_88686 | JGI IMG/M metagenome (GOLD analysis project Ga0115013, IMG submission 88686) | Marine eukaryotic phytoplankton communities from Atlantic Ocean - South Atlantic ANT15 Metagenome | ecosystem: Environmental > Aquatic > Marine > Oceanic | place: South Atlantic Ocean... | reverse complement strand
TGTAAATGTATTCTTTTCAATATATTGATCATAATCATGTTCAGGTGCACATATTAAATCAAACCATGACCTAAAAATACTAGGCTTTAGAATAGCTATAGATCTTGTATTAGGTGTGCCAAATTTTACCTTATCAGCTAATATTTTTAGGTAAGTATTATGACCAGCTCCTATTAATATATCTGGATTATTAGTCTTACCTTTAAAAAAAAATGCAGTTAGAAGATTTAAAGTATCTTTAAATGGAGATTTCTTACATTTAATCTCCTTCAAAGAAAAATCTAAATCTTTTCTTAATTCTTCAAGAACTGCTTCAACCTGTTTAAGGTGACCAGTTTTATCATCTTTGTACCACCATATATTCATATTTATATAAAAATTAAATTTAAAATATTTATTAGAATCTTTTTTTTTGCTATGTCAGAATATAAGTATAAATCATGAATACTTCATCCCAAAAATTATAAAAATGATTAGAGAGTTAGCTATTGATCTTATTTCGCAATACGGAGACGATGCAGAAACTATTGCAATGATGAAGGCTGCAGAATATGCAGCATTATTAGATAATGAAAACTGGCAATTGTGGGAGAATGTTATTGAAATGCTTGAGGTGCTTAACAGCGCAAAATCACTTGATAGTTAGGAATTCAATAGAATAATTAAAAATAGCACTTTCTCAACTTATAATACTTACATGAACTCTAATAGCATTAAATTAAAGATTATAGATAGACTAAATACTGTATTTAGACCTTTATATATAGATCTTATTAATGAAAGTCATATGCATAATGTTCCTGAGAATTCCGAAACGCATTTTAAATTAATAATTGTTTCAGATTTATTTAAAGATTTGTCTTTGGTTAAAAGACATCAAAAGGTATATGAATCCCTTGGCACTACAATGGAAAATATTCATGCCTTATCTATGTCTACTTACAATAAAGATGAGTATGAATTAAATCCCAAAATAATAGATAGTCCTGAATGTGCTAATAAATAACTAATGAACTCAATAAGAAACTATATTAATTTAGTTATAAATTATCCTAAACAAACTTTGTTATTGGTATTGATAACATTATTTGTAAGCTTAATTGGCTTAAATAATTTTAAGCTAGATGCTTCATCTGATGCTTTAGTTATTGAAAATGATTCTGCATTTAGAATTTATCAGGAATCCGGTGACGAGTTTGGCGGATCAGATTTCTTGATAGTAACCTTTGAACCTTCTTATGAGTTATTTTCAGAAGAATCACTAAGTACTTTAAAAAATTTGGAATTAGAGCTAAGTAAAATTAGTGGAGTAGAGAATGTATTTTCACTTTTAGATGCACCTATTTTCTTTCAACCAAAAGTTCCACTAACAGATGTTGCTGATAACCTTAAGGATCTTGAGACTCCAAATATTGATCTTTTAGAAGCAAGAAAAGAGTTCTTAAACAACCCTATCTACAAAGACTTAATTTTAACATCAGATGGAAAAACTACAGCACTTCAGTTAGTTATATCAGAAAATATACCTAAAACTAATCTTGTAAAAAAAAGATATAAAGCTCTTGCTGAGGCTAATCGCAACAATGCTTATATCGAAGAATTAAATCAACAAATATCAGAATTGAATGAAATAGAATCTAATGACCAAGAATTACTAATAAAAAATATAAGAAATATTCTTATAAAGTATGAAAACGATGCAACTTTATTTTTAGGTGGTCCATCCATGATAGCTGTGGATATGATGACTTATATAAAATCAGATCTTGTTATTTTTGGTATTGGTGTTGCATTTATATTTGCATTAATGCTTTATTTATTTTTTGGAAATATTTGGTTTGTAGTACTTCCTCTAGTTAATGCATTTATAACATCAACTTTTACAGCTGGTGTTCTGGGCTTAATGAATTGGAAAATTAGTGTTGTTTCGTCCAACTTTATAGCATTGTTGCTTATTTTAACTATCTCTTTAACTGTGCATATAATGGTGAGGTTTTCTGATACAACTGAACCAGATAAGAAATTAGCTTTAAAAGAAACTTTTAGTGCAATGTTTATGCCATGTTTGTTTGCTGCACTAACCACAGCTATTGCTTTTTTATCTTTAACTTTAGCAGATCTTAAGCCTGTAATTGAGTTTGGCAAAATGATGGCTGTAGGTATGTCATTTGCATTATTGTTTACTTTTAGTTTTCTGCTTGCTGCCTTTACTTATCTCAATACAAAAAAAACTCGTGATTTTTTAAATATAAGATCAATCTTACAAAAGATTGCAGACATAACTCATACTTATAAATTAACTTTTTTAGCTTCTTACGCAATTATTTTTATATTATTTTTTACAGGCGCATCAAAATTAATGGTTGAAAATAGATTTATTGATTACTTTGATGAGTCAACTGAAATATATCAAGGCATGTTGTTATTAGATGAGGAATTAGGAGGGACAGCAACCCTGGATATTATTATTAATGAACCCAAAGAAGCTCTTGATGATGTTATTTTTGAAGATATTGCCGATGATTTATTTGCTGATGATATGTTTGCAGATGAAGAAAGCCAGGCATCAGGTTATTGGTGGAATATATATTCATTAGCAAAATTAGAAGAAATACATGATTATCTAGATGATATGCCAGAAATTGGTAAAGTTTTAAGTGTTGCAAGTGGTGTTAAATTAGCAAGACAGATTAATGATGGCGAGGATTTAAATGATCTCGAGTTAGCTTTATTGAGATCTGTTTTACCTGAAGATATAAGAGAAACTTTATTATATTCATATATAAATAAAGATGATTCAAAAGTAAGAATATCAACTAGAGTAATAGAATCAGCAGAATCTTTAAATAGAGAGGAGCTTTTAACAAAAATTGAATCTGATCTCATTAATAAATTTAATCTGTCATCGGATCAGTTTGAGATAACTGGCCTCGCCGTGCTTTATAACAACATGCTTCAATCTTTATTTGCATCACAAATTGGCTCATTATCATTAGTATTTGCTGTTATTGCGCTTATGTTACTGATCTTATTTAGATCACTTAAAATTATGCTTATTGGCATCTTGCCGAATGTTTTTGTTGCCTCAAGCGTACTTGGATTATTAGGCCTTCTAAAAATACCCTTAGACATTATGACTATAACAGTAGCATCTATAAGTGTAGGTATGGCTGTCGACAATACTATTCATTACTTATATCGATATCGTTCTAATATCAGAGCTGGACATAATGCAGAGAAAAGCATGCAATTAACACACTTGAGTGTTGGGAGAGCCATTTTTTATACAGCTTTTACAATAGCGGTTGGTTTTTCTGTTTTAATACTATCTAATTTTGCACCAACAGCATTATTTGGCATTTTCACTGCAATAGCTCTATTATTAGCATTTGTTAGTTCTTTAACTTTATTACCAATAATGTTGGTTAAGTTTAAGGTGTTTCAGTAATTTATTATGGGTCCATTAAAAGGTTTAAAAATATTAGAGTTTTCAGGTATTGGACCAGGTCCTTTTTGCGGTATGGTGCTTGCTGATTTAGGTGCTGAAGTTATTAGACTTGATAAATCATCTACACATGGCAATCTTAATAATGCTGATATCCATAATAGAAATAAAAAATCTATTACTGTCAATTTAAAAGACCCTGAGTCAATTAAAGAGGTTAAAAAATTAATATCGCAAATGGATGCCATATTTGAAGGTTTTAGACCTGGAGTTATGGAAAGGCTTGGTTTAGGACCAAGCGAATGCCTTAAGATAAATAAATCTTTAGTTTATGGACGAATGACAGGCTGGGGCCAAGAAGGACCCATGGCGCATCAATCTGGACATGATATTAATTATATTGCACTTTCAGGAGTTTTAGATTCCATGGGAAGAGAGGGTGAAAATCCTCAGCCACCTTTAAATCTTGTTGGAGATTTTGGTGGTGGGGGAATGCTTTTAGCTGTTGGAATGCTCGGAGCAATAATCCACTCCCAAAAAACCGGTGAAGGTCAAGTAGTTGATGCTGCAATGATTGATGGAAGCTCATTGCTAATGAGTATGTTCTATTCATTTAAAGAAATGGGGTTTTGGACAGAAAATAAAGAGTCAAACCTTTTAGATGGAGCAGCACATTTTTATGATACCTATGTATGTAGTGATAATAAGCATATAGCTATAGGTGCTATTGAGCCCCAGTTTTATAAAGAGCTTTTGCAAAAGTTAGAAATCAAAGATAAAGATTTTTTTAATCAAATGGATAAATCTATGTGGCCAAAGTTAAAAGCAAAAATGACAAGTGTTATAAAATTAAAGACTAGAGATGAATGGGCAGAAATTTTTGATGGTTCTGATGCTTGCGTAACTCCTGTGCTAAGCCTCTCTGAGACGCCATTACATCCGCATCATGAATCTAGGAATACCTTTATTAGCCCAAATGGCTTTACAGAGCCAGCACCTTCACCTAGATTTTCTAAATCAAAATTAGATCAAAATTCCCAAATTGTTGCTTCTGGGACACACAATAAAAGTGTTAGCGATGAATTCAATTTAGATTTAACTAAGTTCGGTTAAAAAAATTTATACTATTTTCAAAAGTTGATTTACATATAGTCTCGAGAGATTCCTCTCTAAGATCTGCGATTTCTTGTGCAATATGCTTAAGATTTTTGGGTTCATTTCTATTATTTTTTGGTTTTGGAGAAAGATTTCTTGGAATTAGATAAGGAGAATCAGTTTCTATCATTAACCTATTTAGCGGAATATTTTTAATAGAAGCCCTCAAATCTTTATTTCTTCGCTCATCACATATCCACCCAGTTAAACCTATATAAAAATCATTATTCAAGTAGTCTTCAAGTTGGTTTTGAGTACCAGTAAAACAATGAACAACTGCTTTGCTAATATCATTTGAATACTTATTAATTAATTTAATAAAACTTTCATGTGAATCTCTTTGGTGTAAAAATAAAGGTTTATTAAACTCAATAGCTAGCTTGATTTGTTCTTCAAAAGCATATATTTGCTCATCATAACTTGAAATATTTCTAAAAAAATCCAAACCCATTTCACCAATAGCATGAGGATTATTTTTTACTATAAGATCTCGCATTGTTGAAATTGAATTCTTATTAAATGTTTTAGCATGGTGTGGATGAACTCCAGTAGTAAAGTAACAATTATTATTTTTTCTAACAATTTTATTTATTGAAACTTGATCATTAAGTTCAGCAGACACAACTAAAAATTTATTAACTCCAGCTTCTGTGGCTGTACTAAAAACATCATCCAGATCTTTGTTAAAAGATTCATGGGTAAAGTTACAAGCTATATCAAATAATTGATTCATTTTATTAAGATTCTTCTAGTCTTATGAATTACAATTATCTAACAAAAATAACAATTATGGATAAATTTAAACAATTTTACGAAGCTATTAATCTCAATAAGATCGATGATTTTTCGTACAAGGCTGTTCCAAGTAAAAATTTTTTCGTTGGCAACACTCCACATGGTGGTTATTTGATGGCAATAATGCATAAAGCTTTAACATTAACATTGCCGCATTCTTGTGCAATTAGTTCGTCAATTCAGTACTTAGATAGAACAGAACCCCGAGAAATAGATATTAAAGTAGATATTATTAGAATTAGTAAAGGTAGCTCGTCTGGCAGAGTTTCAATTCTGCAAGATGATAAAATTAAATGTATTTATACTGGCTTATGTTCTGATTTTGAGCATATGAAAGGTTATGCGGGACTTGAGTCACCAATTCCTGAGATATTTAATACAACTCCAAAAGATCAATTTATAAATCTTGATTATGAAATTATAAAACCTGGATTTACCCCCGCTTTTTTAAAACAAGTTGAATGTGTTATTCACCCCGATCATGCATGGTGGGATAGAGTGATTTCAAATGAAGATGCTGAAGCTAGGTGTTCTGCTTATATTTCTCTTCCTGGAGGAATTCCTGATCAATATGCCTTATCATTTTTTTCAGATATTCTTCCCCCAGTTGTATCAAATAAATATGGACCACTTGGCTGGGTACCGACTCTTACATTGACAACTCATATTAGACAAATGCCAAAGACTGAGGTGCTTTTATTAGATTTTATAGCTTCAGATATTCACAATGGATACTTTGAACAAGATTGCAGGATTTGGGATCTTGATAAAAATTTAGTTGCTTCAAGCCGGCAACTCACTAGAATACTAAAATCAGAAGAAAAAATTACGATTTAAAAATAAGGAATTGAATATGCAATTTAAAGGAACTAAAAATTATATAGCCACAGATGATCTTAGCATGGCAGTTAATGCATCTGTTGCTCTAGAGAGACCATTACTAATAAAGGGTGAACCTGGAACGGGTAAAACCTTATTGGCTATTGAAGTTGCCGAAGCCTTGGGGCTTGATTTAATTGAATGGCATATCAAATCAACCACTAAAGCTACTCAAGGCTTATATGAATACGATGCCGTGACAAGACTGAGAGACTCACAATTAGGCGATGAAAGAGTTAAAGATATCGCTAATTACATTAAAAAAGGTAAATTATGGGAAGCTTTTACCTCTGATAAACAAGTAGTTCTTTTGATTGATGAAATTGATAAGGCTGATATAGAGTTTCCAAATGATCTCTTACAAGAAATAGATAGAATGGAGTTCTTTTGTTATGAGACTGGTGAAACTATAACAGCAAAACATAGACCAATTATTATAATGACATCCAATAATGAGAAAGAGCTTCCAGATGCTTTTTTAAGAAGATGTTTTTTTCATTATATTAATTTTCCTGATAGAGAAACTATGAATCAAATTGTAAAAGTGCATTACCCTAAAATTAAGAAAAAACTTGTTAATGATGCATTGGAAATATTTTTTGATCTTAGAAAGATTCCAGGACTGAAGAAAAAACCCTCAACATCTGAGTTAATTGATTGGCTAAAGTTGCTTCTTTCAGATGACATGCCTGATGAAATTCTTAAAAATGCAGATTCTTCGAAGGCAATACCGCCACTTTATGGAGCGCTGCTTAAAAATGAGCAAGATGTTCATCTGTTAGAAAGATTAGCTTTTATGTCTAGAAGGGAGTCAGCTAACAAATAACAATATATGTTAATTAATCTTTTTCAAACTGTTAAATCTTCAGGTGTTCCATGCTCACTTAGAGAATTACTTGATCTTTTAGGTGCGCTTGAAAAAAGAGTTGCTTATGCGGATTTAGATGACTTTTATTATTTATCACGCGCTATTCTTGTTAAAGATGAAAAACATTATGATAAGTTTGATAAAGCCTTTGAAATTTATTTTAAAGGTATAGAAAAACTTGAAGATATTTTTCAAGCATTAATTCCTGATGATTGGTTAAGAAAAGCTTTCGAAAAGGAGCTTGATCCTGAGGAATTGAAAAAAATTAAATCACTGGGTGGTCTAGATAAGCTCCTTGAAGAATTTAAAAAGCGTCTTGAGGAACAAAAGGAAAGACATGAGGGTGGATCAAAATGGGTAGGAACTAATGGGACTTCACCTTTTGGCCATGGTGGACAAAATCCTGAAGGTATTCGAGTTGGTGGTGCAGGCGGTCAAAAAAAAGCAGTAAAAGTTTGGGAGCAAAGACAATATAGTAATCTAGATGATTCAATAACTATTGGAACACGAAACATTAAAATGGCCTTGCGCAGGCTAAGAAAGTTTGCTCGTCAAGGAAATGATCTTGAGCTGGATATGGATGGAACAATTAAATCTACAGCCAAAAATGCTGGTTACCTTGATATAAATATGGTTCCTGAGAGGGCAAATGCTGTAAAGGTTATTATTTTATTTGATGTTGGTGGATCTATGGATCCTTATGTAAAGCTTTGCGAAGAATTATTTTCAGCAATCAAAACTGAATTCAAACATCTTGAATATTATTATTTTCATAATTGTATATATGAATCTGTATGGAAAGATAATAGGAGAAGAAGCCAAGAAAGAATTCTAGTTCAGGACATAATTAATAAATATACAGCAGATTACAAAGTTATTGTTGTAGGTGATGCAACTATGGCCCCCTATGAAATTACTAATCCAGGTGGAAGTATTGAACACTGGAATGAAGAGCCAGGCTCAGCTTGGATAAAAAAATTATCAAAACATTTTGAAAATATGGCATGGCTTAATCCTGTTCCTGAAGATCATTGGGATTACACCTCATCTGTTTGTTTATTAAGAGACTTATTTGATGATAGGATGTATTCTTTAACATTAAAAGGTTTAGAGGAGGGGATGTCTAATCTATCAAAATGAATACAGCAACTAATACAGAAATTAATACAACAACCAGTAAAGGCATCAAATGGGGTCCTTTCACTCTTAGGATACCATTCATTCATTTAAAACTCAGAGCTGGAGAGTTTTTTCAAGGAATGGTCATTTCAGGTGCTACCGCATTTGCAGCAGTTCCTATTGCAATGGGTTTAGGTTTAACCTTTGAAGAGGGAGTTGCATTAAGTTTTATTGCTGGAACTCTAATTGGAGCTGGCCCTATTTTCTTTGGTGAACCAATGGCTCCAGGCTGGGTAACACCTGCTGTACCCATAGTTATTGCAGCATTTGCAGCAAAAGGTCAATTTACAGGCGTTTATGATCCTGAAATATTCAAATTCATGGCGGCTATGTGTATAGAGTTTACTTTATTGCTATTTATAATGGGTATTACAGGCTGGGGTAAAAAACTAATTGAAATAATACCTAATGGTCTTAAAGCAGGAATCATTTTAGGCGCAGCATTAGCAGCCTTTTATCAAGTTTTTGTTACAGATCTCGATAAGTTAATGATTCAACCTATATCCATGACATTGGCAATATCATTATGTGTAATCACAACTTTTTCTGAGCCATTTAAAAAATTAGCTTTAAAAAATAAATTTGTTCAAATCGTCGGCTCTTTAGGTTTATTACCAGGTTTTGTTTTAGCTGCTCTTGTTGCTTTTCTTTTAAATGAAGTGACATTTGATATTGAGTGGGGATTTAGAATCCCAGATGTAGTCTCGCTATTTAATAGAACTTCACCACTTGCGATTGGATTTCCATCAGCTGACATGTATGTTGAAGCTCTGCCATTAGTCATTATTGGCTATACACTTTTATTTGGTGACTTAATAACAGGTACTGAAGTCTTGAATGATGCCCAAACTCAAAGACCTGATGAACCTTTGGACGTTAATCTTGATAGATCTCATCTATCTGTTGCTATGAGAAATTTTTTAGGTCTTTTAGTTAATCCATTTTTTCCCACTCAAGGTGCATTATGGACAGGAGTCCACGTTGTTGTAGCTGAACGTTGGAAAAAAGGACCAAAAGAGATGCCATCAATTTTTGATGGTTTAGGATCATATTACTTAATGGGTATACCGTTTTTGTATGTAACGCTTCCTTTCATCACTTTAATGAAGCCCTTAATGCAAATGGCACTTACATTAACACTTATTCTGACAGGTTTTGCTTGTGCATATGTTGCTATGGCTATACCAAAAAAGAATTCAGAAATGGCATCAGCTTTATTGATAGCTGTATTTATTACTTTCTTTAGTGCATGGATAGGTTTGATTATTGGTATTTTATTAAGCATCTTTGTGGTTGGAACTGATAAAGATAAAGTTTAAAATAGCGCTTCATGAATTATGCGCTTGAAATATCTAACCTAAAGAAAGTCTATAGTAATGAGGTTGTAGCCCTAAAGGGTATCGATCTAAAAGTTACAGAAGGTGATTTCTTTGCTTTGCTTGGTCCAAATGGAGCTGGCAAGTCTTCAACTATTGGCATAATTGGATCATTAGTTAATAAATCTGCAGGAACCGTAAAAATATTTGGTGTTGATATTGATGAAAATTTTCCTGAAGCTAAACGTATGCTTGGAGTTGTTGCACAAGAAGTTAACTTTGGTACTTTTGAGAAGGTTTTAGACATTGTTGTAACTCAAGGTGGTTTCTATGGTATTCCTCATAAAGATGCCCTAAAAAAAGCTGAAACTGTAATGAAGCGTCTAGGACTATGGGATAAAAGAAATGACCAAGCAAGAACTCTTTCTGGTGGATACAAAAGAAGACTAATGATTGCTAAAGCCCTTATTCATGAACCTAAATTGTTAATTTTAGATGAACCTACAGCCGGTGTTGATATTGAGCTCAGAAGAGAGATGTGGGAATTTTTAAAAGAAATAAATGCTAGTGGAACTACTATAATTCTTACTACTCATTATCTAGAAGAAGCCGAGCAGTTATGCAAAAATATCGCAATTATAGATCATGGTGAAATAGTAGAAGATACAAGTATGAAAGATTTACTAAGCAGATTAGATGTTCAAGGTTTTGTTTTAGATTTAGATAAACCTATTACAGATGCTCCAGAAATTGAAGGTTTTCCAATGCGATTAGATGATCCAACAACTTTGGTAGCAGCCGTATCTAAAGATAACAATATAAATGACTTATTTATGCTCCTAAGCGAAAAATCAATTCAGGTTAACTCTATGAGAAATGAGTCTAATAGATTAGAAGAGCTTTTTATTGAAATGGTAAAAAAATAATGTATAGAAGAAGAGAAAT
>Ga0115013_10002349_pt1 | contig 10585 bp, 8 predicted proteins | sample SouAtlMetagenome_2_FD_88686 | JGI IMG/M metagenome (GOLD analysis project Ga0115013, IMG submission 88686) | Marine eukaryotic phytoplankton communities from Atlantic Ocean - South Atlantic ANT15 Metagenome | ecosystem: Environmental > Aquatic > Marine > Oceanic | place: South Atlantic Ocean... | reverse complement strand
TTCAACGAAGAGTTAACTGAATTTATAGGAAACTACAGAAAAACAATTGATATGAATAAGCAAGCTAAAGGTGTTTACTTCATTGAAATAATGACGCCAAACGGTGGCGTCAACAAAAAGATTATTCTTCAATAATTCTTTTAAAATAAATTAATGAAAGCCCCGAGCAATTTTTACTCGGGGCTTTTTTTATACATTCTGTTAGTTTGAGATTTAGTATGTATTTTTGTATACTTATAATTTGCCAAGATGTTATTCAACTCTTTAGATTTTGCGTTTTTTTTACCCCTTGTTTTTAGCCTGTATTGGTTGTTCCACAAGTCGATAAAAATTCAAAACATCATACTTCTTATTGCTAGTTATTATTTTTATAGTTGTTGGGATTGGCGCTTTCTTTCTCTAATTGTCATAAGCACAATAGTAGATTATAGTGTAGGATTGTCTTTATCAAAAGAAGAAAGTCAAAAGAAACGAAAGGCATTGTTATGGCTTAGTATTATTGTCAACCTCGGCTTTTTAGGCTTTTTTAAGTACTACAATTTCTTTATTGAACAATTTATTCAGTCGTTTGCTCTTTTTGGTGTAGCAATAAAAGGCAATAGTCTAAATATCATTTTACCAGTAGGTATTAGCTTTTACACCTTTCAGACGATGAGTTATACTATAGATGTATATCGCAAAAAAATTAAAGCTACCAAAGACTTTATAGCCTTTAGCTCCTTTGTGAGCTTCTTCCCTCAGCTAGTGGCAGGGCCAATTGAACGTGCTTCTAACCTATTGCCACAATTTTCTTTAAAACGAAGGTTTAATCGTGCTGAAGGAGTGGCTGGTATGCAACAAATATTATGGGGTTTATTCAAAAAAGTCGTCATCGCTGACAATTGTGCTGAAATAGCTAATCTCATTTTTAATAATTCTACAGAATATTCAGGAAGTGTTTTGGTTCTTGGTGCTTTGTTTTTCACTTTTCAGATATATGGCGATTTTTCAGGTTACTCGGATATCGCTATCGGTACAGCACGATTATTTGGTTTTAAACTTATGAAAAATTTTAGCTTCCCCTATTTTTCAAGGGACATTGCTGAATTTTGGAGAAGGTGGCACATCTCTTTAAGTAGCTGGTTTAGGGATTATGTTTATATCCCTTTGGGAGGTAGTCGTGTCAGTAAGCGTAAAAATATCCGTAACGTATTTATTGTGTTTATAGTTAGCGGTTTCTGGCACGGTGCTAACTGGACTTTTATTTTTTGGGGCGCACTAAATGCCGTCTTCTTTGTCCCACTATTGCTAACTGATAATAATAGAAACTATTTAGAAATTGTAGCTAAAGGGAGACTTTTTCCAAACATTAAAGAACTGCTTTCAATAGGTCTTACTTTTCTTCTTACGATGATAGCATGGGTGTTTTTTAGGGCAGAAACACTAGGTCATGCTTGGTCTTATCTAAAAGGAGTCTGTAGTAGTAGTCTTTTTATAATGCCTAATTTTGAAGGCTATATACAATCCGTAATATGCATTATCCTACTTGTCTTTTTAATGGTTTTGGAATGGTTTGGTAGAGAAGGAGATTTTGCCATAGATCACATAACGAAAAGTCAAAGCAGATTAAAACGATGGTTACTTTATGCTTTTTTAATATTCCTTATCGGTATGTATATTCCAACTAATGAAAACGCCTTTATATATTTTCAATTCTAATGAAATCTTTCGTAAAACATAGTATTGCTTTTTTAGGATTTTCTAGCTTGATATACCTCATTTTAATCTTTGTTTGGGGTAGTGTAATGCCTGTATGGCTAAATAATAATTTAATATATAAGCAAAGGGGTGGTCATTTACATTCTCGCCTAGCAGAGCTCAACAAACATCAAAATGTTGATGTTCTTTTTCTAGGTTCATCACATGCATACCGTGGTTTTGACACGCGTATCTTCAAAGAAAGTGGTATTCATAGTTTTAACTTAGGCTCAAGTAGTCAAGCACCAGTGCAAAGTTTACTATTGTTAAAAAAACACATCGACAACTTACAGCCCAAGAAAATTATTTTTGAAGTCTGTCCACAATCCCTAAGCTCCGATGGAATAGAATCAGCATTGGATATTATTTCTAACGGTAAAATTGACTTTCAAAGCATCAAGATGGCTATTGACTTGAATCACATTAAAGTATACAACACTTTAATTTATTCTAGTATAAGACAATTGTTAAATTTTGACCAAGATTTTGTTGAAGAGCAACACATCGGAAAAGACATCTATATATCGGGAGGTTATGTACAAAGAGATGATGTTCAATTTGAGTATAAAAGCCCCTTAGAAAAAAATATAAATCCTGAGCAAATGGTGGCCTTTAAAGAACTAGTTAGCTGGGTCAAGTCAAAAGACATTGATTTGATTTTGGTTCAAGCCCCAGTAACGACTACAGAATACCATAGCTATGCCGATAATACAGGTTTTGATAAATTAATGCAAGACTATTCAAGCTATTACAATTTCAATACCTTAATCACATTAGACGATAGTTTACACTTTTACGACCCACATCATTTGAATCAGCTGGGTGTAGAAACTTTTAATAATGAACTTATTGACTTATTAATTGACTAGAAAAGGAATATTAGCAGTCGCCCCTTTTTCTTCATCTTTAATGACAATAAACAAACGGTACTTACCGCTTTTTGAAGGCGCTTTGACCTTAAATTCAGAGTTTGAAAATACTTTTTGAAATACAGCCGTCGGTGCTTTTTCGAAGTCACCTCCTGCTTTAGTGTCAGTACTTTCAGGCACTATTTCTATATGATAAGAAAGCTTATCATCATTAGGGTCAAAAGCATCAATATTAACTTCCATAATACTGCGCTTCTCTACTTTTACGCTTTGGTAAGCATCAAGGGAATTTATTGTAAAGGCATTGATGTCTGGCGCAAGGTTAGTAGGCTTTTTACCTGACCACTTCTCTATCAAAACATCCATAACGCTAGTTTGTGTGCCGTCTTTTAGGAAAAGCCCATACCATGAAGATGTGGTTTCTTGCTTAAAGCCCCAAAGAAAAACATAAGAACCAAAACAATTTGTAGAGTCTGCAAATATCATTTCATAACGTTCTCGATATGATCTAGCCTTTTCTGTACTTGTTTGCTCAATAGGAATGCCCCAATCTGTCGTTGGTGACTCCCAATGGCCGTTAGGCCCCCACTCAGTGATGATATAAGGCTTGCCCCAACCATAGTAAGGTAAAGATTCTATAGCAAAGTCCAGTCCACCATAGGTATTAACCCCCAACAAATCTAAATCAGGAGCATATTTTTGTATGAGCTTAACTTCCGCCACATCCAAACCAGCCGTTACAGTTGTTACAGGGTGGTGAGGGTCTTTGGATTTAATCATTAGTGCAATGTCATTGATGTGCTTCCATACGTCAAAGTTGGAATAGAATAAGTCCACCTCATTACCAACTGCCCACATCAATAAAGCCGGGTGATCTTTTACTTCATCTACGACTTTAGCAAAGCTTTCAAGCTGAAGTTTGACAGCTATTTCGTTACTCCAATCAAAACCGTGTCTTTCGTGTTGAGCCCAAAAACCTAAACATACTGTCATACCTAATTCTTGAGCTTTGTCCAAATACATCTTGGCATCTTCAGTAGACCACGTTCTAAAGGAATTAGCACCATACTCTTTGGCTTTCTCTAAATATTCTAAGCCGCCGACTCCTTTGATGTAATAGGGCTTACCCTCTCTAAGTAATTCGTATCCCTTGTCAGATTTTACAATCTCTACAGGCACAACTTGAGCAAATGCGATGGAATGAATGAATATGAAAATAAATAAATACCTCATTAGTTGCTTATTTTTTGATATACTCTAACGTAGTCTACCAACATAAATTGGGATTGGTCAGCTAGATTTGGTGGTCCGCCTAATGTACCTCCAACGGCTGTATTTAGAATTAAATGAAACTCTTTGTCAAAAGGCCAATTGTCGTCAAGAACACTGCTACTTGTTCTAACCACATTTTGAATTAAGACATCATCTACATACCACTTTATAGTAGATAAATCCCATTCTATTGAATAGACATGAAAGGAGTTAAAGTAGTTTTCATTTTGATAAGGAAAAGCCGTGCCAATGAGTGGTCCCGTATGATGCATTGTGCCCGCATAAAAGTATTCTCCTTCTCTATTGGCAAATTCTAAAATATCAATCTCTCCAGAATAAGGCCATATTTCTTGAGGAAAACTCGGTAACATCCAAAAGGCATGCCACAAGCCGATTGCTTTATCAAACTTGATAGAGGCCTCAACTTTACCGTATGTAAAATCAAATTTATTCTTGGTGTTGAGTCGAGCAGAGGTGTAATTTTTTGTTTGATTAAACCCACAAGCATCGCTATATAAAACGTTTTCTTCTTTAGCCTCAATTTGCAAAAAGTCATTGTCAACAATTGAGGCGTTTTCCTTTTTATAGTATTGGTCTTCAAAATTTCCCCAACCGTTAAGGTTAGGACCATACTGACAGCCTGTTCCTATTTCAAAATTCCACTTGGACTCATCAATGCTTTCAGAACGGAAGTTATCTTCAAAAACTAATGTATATTCAGGATTATCATAAACTGTTTGTTCACATGACCACAACAATATTACTAGAGATATATAACTTAAATACTTCATTGTTTAACTAACTTCATTTCGTAAATAACCATTGAACCGCCGTTTTCATTACCGACAAATGTAAATTGCTTCATTCGGTCTAAAGTAAATTGCTTTTCTATTAATTTAAAGTCGGCAAGTGGAATGTTTAAAGTCGATACAGAATCATTCTGATTGTCAATGGTGTATCTTTTAGCAACTACCTCTGAGCTTTTACCCGAATAATCTTCCAATACAATCTTAAATGGCGAAAAATCAGAAGATAATTCGATTTTTAAAGCTGTTTTATCTGCAATTCCTCGCAAATTAAAAGCATACCAATTGTTCCAATTGAAACCCCACCGGTTGTAGAAATCACAAGAATTCCACTGCCAGTGAATTTGCTTATCTTTTTCCATTAGAGAATGGCAATCATTAGTCCCAATATTCCAAGCTAACTCTTGAAAATTAGAGGGATAGATAAGTTGATTAGGATTGCCTTTTGGTCTCATATCTTCTACGTCGGCTAACATTTGATTGTAGTCCTCTTTTGTAAATGGCACTACCTTAATGTCATCAAGAAAAACTTTACCAGCACCTTCTAACTGAATAATCATTTGCTTGATATTAGTGGGGTCAACACCTTGATAAGAAAAGTTATATCTAGATAAAGGAATATAGAGTGTCGTCCATTTATCAGCAGTAATACTCAACTGATTGGCGAAGGCATTGAAATCAGAAAATACATAGGAATTACCTCCGCCATAGTCTTCTAGTCCAATAACAAAGGGTATTGACCTTTGCTCAGTCTCTACAGCTTTGACACGAAAAGAAATCGCTGAATTATGGATTAATTCACTGATATCGTCAGCCACGAAATTAGACCAACTGTTACCAAAACCTACCCAATCGCAATTGACTTTATTCCAATCTAATCGAATGACATTATTACCGTCTTCTTTTACTACTTTGAACTCAGCACAATCCTTAAGTTCTTGCCATAATAAACCTAAAGACTCATCAAAAAAAACTTTTTCTTGTTGAGAATTATCTTGCTCGGGTTCTATGTCATATACTGCAATTGGTTTAAACTCTACGCATGCAGTAAAAAGCAATAAAAATAATATGAGATTAAGGTTTATAACTTTCATTTTCTGTAAATGCAATAAAATCAATATCTGTTTTTACGATAAGGTCTGTGTTTTCTGGACAGGTCGGTCCGTCAGGAGCTGACTCTGCTGGACAAGATAAACACATAATTTCAATCTGATTAATTTTGCCAGGCTCTCTTAGATTATTTACCGGAGCCGACTCAAGAACAAAGTCCGAGTATGGTAAAGTAAATAGCTGCCATGTATCCCAATTTACAGGATTTATCTCCATACTATACTTTTCTCCATTAGATAAGTTTGAACCATCATCTTCTCGAATGATAATTTTAATGAATTGATTAGCAGGGACTTCGCCCAAAGTTCCACCAATAGTAGCCATATTAAAGTAAAGTAATAAGGGTGATGTAGCAGAAAAAATATCCATATCCTGTACAGGAATTTTAATAGATGTTAAGAGATAATCATAAGGGACATACCCTCCTAAATGCAAGTAGTTAGAGCCTACAGCTGCTGAATTTTCTGTAACCGTTAGCTCTGCTCCAGGCTGGACAAAAGGTAATGAATTAACGGGTAAGCCATCTTCAAAATCGGCAACCACTTTTAAGCCCTCTTGAGGATTCTTAATTTCACTCACATTAACCGTCGTTGTTAACTCTATGATGGTGTCAGAATCTGAAAGGGTAAGCGTAGCTTGACATACGTCATCTTTCATAAATGAGGGGAAGTCATCAGCTGAGCCGTCCCAAGATGCGTTATCAATATCTAGTTTATTTGAATATCCTGTAAATGTTTTTGTAGCACCAGTTTGTGTTGCTCTAACAGACAAGCTCCAATTTAAATTTTTTGACCATTGCGCTTCAAAAAAACGAGGCGAAACTATTGAAAAGTTAAAGTTTGCCGTATTTGATTTAAAAGGCTCTAAAACGACTAATTCTCCGAACTGATCGTTAAGACTGCCTCCTAAAAACTCTTGGTTTTCTCTTTGGCATGAGAGAAAAGAAATCGCAATGATTAGTATTAAAAAATAATTTTTCATCTCTTAAAAATTTAATCTATACAATAGTTGAAGTTGGTTAAAGGTGTACTCTTGCTCAGCTTTTTGCGAGAAAGAGCTCAGCGAAGCTGTTAGTTTAGAGCGTTCACTAAAATTAACCATTAATCCTATTGAATTTAACATTTGTTTTTGGTAGTTATAGCTAATTGGGTCAAAATATAAGGGGTTATTATACGAATCGTAAACTGCTAATAATTCATTCCCATCAGCCATATGATACTTTGTTCCGAAAAGAATAGATAGTTGGTCTGTTAAATCAAAATCAATACCAAAATCAAAGAGCATCGAACTTAGCTCTATCTTTTCGTAGGCTTGACCATCTCTTGATGTAGACTCGTAAGCTAAGCCTGCATTTGCCGACCATTTTTTGTAGTCATAATTCGCTTTAGCAACAAACTTCATAAATGATTTTAGCTGTGTTGTTCCTGTACCTATTATTTCAGACATCATGTGTATCTCTGAAGATAGATTAAGCTGTTCTTTTATGGCCAACTCATCTAAACTTACTGAAAACCCTTTTCTGTTTGGTGTTGCCAGTCCGTAAGGCAGTGCGTTACTGAAGGCAGGGTTGTATAAATCCAATTGACTATCGAAGGTTTTGTAATAGAAAACATCGTTGTATAAATAATCCATTAAGCCCATATTTCTAACGGCAAGATTATTACCAATAGTTGGGAATACATTGCTGCTAGACGAATACCCTAAACGAACATTTTGAGCCGCTGGTGAACGGAACTGAGGGCCTGTATTTATCCCGTTTACACTGAGCCTTAATTTATTAGTAGGTGAATAAATTAAACCTAAATTCCAAAAGTAATCTTGTATAGTTACCGTTTCTTCTTCAATTAGATTTTCATAATTAGCCTTGGAAGTTCCACCTTCATAGTTCAAGCTAAATTTTGGAAGGTCAGCTAAACTGATGTTCGCCGAAATAGTATTGACCGAATTATAATATAAGTTCATGTCGTTAACTGTATTTTTCAAATCAAACAAATTAGCAGAATGGAAGGTTATTAAACCGTATGAGGTATTCAAGCCTATTTGCCCCCCCGAGAACAAACGCTCTGGAGATGCTGAGGAAGGATCGGCAGTTCTGTTTCTTGTAGAAAATAGATTGACATCAATAGACTTAAAGGTTTCATTGTTCAGATAAAATCCATAAGACGACTGAACACCTTGTTGTCTCCAAGCATTTCCACTAAAATAGTTTTCATAATCTATCACTTCTCTAGCCATTTGAAAAACTGTCGCTTCATTAACTACGTCTTGATAGTTGTTATTGTACAAGGTGTAAGGTGTCATTTCTAAATCAATATCACCTATCTTATAGCGAATAGCATCGTTTACAACCCCTTTAAGTGTTAGTTTTCTTATACCGTAAGTTACAGCACCTCCCCAAAATCCACCAAGCTCATTTCTTAGCCTAAATTCAGTAGCTATTTCAGTATTAGCACTTGGTCGCACCAAAATTCCTAAGTCAATTAAAGAGTGACCATAGTTAGCCTTTGATACATTCATAGTATCCCCATATACATCAAAACCCTGATGTAAAATGTTAGTTTTGGCAGCCCCATAAAATTCAATCTTTTTAACTCTCTCTTGCGCCATTGTTGTAATGGCTGTAAAAACGAAAAAACATATTGCGATTAATCTCATATTCTATGTTTTAAAAAGTAACTTTTAATTCTAGCGTTGTCTCATGACCATTGTTATTGTCTAATTCAAAGTTTCTGTCTTCAAAAGAAAAATAACGATGACGTAAGTACAATGCTGTATTTCTTGATAAATTATAATCTACACCTATGCCTACACCTACAGTTGTTTGAAATCGAGGCATAAAAGTGTTGTAATTAATATCTGTCTCATAATTGCCGATAACTCTTTCTATGCCTAAATAGCTAGTAAGAATTGTTCTTGAACTCAATGAAAGGTAATTCTCAAACTCGTGAACATATTGACGGATATAAGCATCTTCAGTAAGTACTACAAATGGAGAAAACATACTTTGAGCCGAACTGAATGAGCCTAAATAAAAACAATAAGAATTAAGTTTTTTAAACTTATATTCATACTTGGCTTGTAATTCAAAACTGTTAAAGTACTTGTCGTCCTTAATTTCTCCTTCTTTAATGTTGTCAAGATTTACCGTTTCATAAACCCCTCTATATACTTTATTTAATCTGCCGTAAGGCCCAACGCCAGAAGGGTATTCCCAGCGATAAAACTCTGAAAGTGTTAAGGAATTAACTTTACGCCCATAGGTAAGTTTAGAATTGATACGTTCTAACTCTTTAGAAATAGTTTGCCCAAAACTTACTTTTAGTTTTTTGACTTCAAACTCAGTATTTATTGAAAGACCTGTTCTATTATTTACTAAGTTACCAACTCCTAATAATGCACTTCCTGTTTGTACTAATACACGCCCCTGTTCAGGGTTGTCTGGTTGTGAATCTTCTACTGATGTGTTCACAATTTCCGAATTGTTATTGTAAACATTTGTTCCGATGTAAAAATACTCAACGTCAAAAGGTAAAATGGTGAGTTGTTTGCTTGTCTTAATCTTTGCCGCCAACGCAAAGTCATAATCTAAATCATTAAACTTAGAAAGCCCTAATTCTCCTACAAAAGTATATTCTTTGCCCTTTAATAAATAGTCTAATGAGTGAAACTCATAGCGATTCATACTTGTGCCTGTGGAATCCAAATATGCATAACCGTTTATCGTATTAAGGCTTATATCACCTGCGTCTAAGGTCTTAGTTAAACGACCTCCTAAAACATAAGAAGGTAATAATGATGAATAAAATTGAGTATTTAAAAACTGTATAGACTGCTGATAAGTATTATTATCGACTTCACTTAATTGTGCCCCGCTGGATTCTGCCTTTCCATATAAAAAAGTAAAATTGAGTCCGTATGGCAATTCGCCACCATCAACTGCAAATCCTTGAAAGGCTTTGTTTCCCCAACGTACATCTTGCTGAACACTTCCTCTTTTATAATAATCCGAATAACGCTGACTAAAAATAAGGTATTGAGGGTCCCAAGGGTTGCGGTCAAATAGCGTATATCTATTAAAGCCTTCAGCGGTTTTCATAGTAAATCGACTTAACCTAAGCCAATGAATACCCCCAGTTTTAATATTATAATTTCCAATTGGTGTTTTGAAGGAACCATATAAATTAATCCCTAAGTTAAGCCCTCGGAAATAATCAAAGTTACCTGTCTTTTGATTCCAAAAAGTTAAATCTGTTCCAAAGGATACATTATTACTTGGGTTAGCACTAATATTCAATGTTAACTCTGGAAGTTGTGTGGCATCACCGACAAGAATAGACTTTTTAACCAATTGAGCCGTGTCAAGTCCGTTAACTGCCGTGATGTAAGGATTGACAAAATGCCTATGCTGCACAAAAAATCTGTAAGAGCCTGAAATGTTTAATTTTTTATAAACCTCTGGCTTAGTCTCAATAAATGATTGTGCAAAAGCAGATAATGAACAACTAAAAAGTGAAAGAAAAAAAATTACTTTTTGGAACACGGAATTTGCTAATTGTAAAATTTACACAAACATAGCTAAATAATATAATATAAAAGTCAAAATTAAACATAATGAAAAGCCCCGAACATTACTGCTCGGGGCTTTCATCAATCTATTTAAAAAGGATTATTGAATAACAATCTTTTTGTTGATACCACCTGTAGAAGTAGTTATTTCTAAGAAATAAACTCCTTTTGGTTGAGTATTCATGTCAATCACTTGCGTGTACTGACCAACAAACTCTGTTAACT
>Ga0115013_10002347_pt1 | contig 10587 bp, 3 predicted proteins | sample SouAtlMetagenome_2_FD_88686 | JGI IMG/M metagenome (GOLD analysis project Ga0115013, IMG submission 88686) | Marine eukaryotic phytoplankton communities from Atlantic Ocean - South Atlantic ANT15 Metagenome | ecosystem: Environmental > Aquatic > Marine > Oceanic | place: South Atlantic Ocean... | reverse complement strand
TGCGCCCCCACCGGGCCCTGCGTCCACAAGGACCCCGACTACGTGGGCATGCACAACGCGAAGCGCCATCTGCACAAGAACACCCCCGATTTGATTTACGACGAGGAACTGGCTGCTCAGGCCCAGGCGTACGCCGAGCTGTGCCCCACGGGCCACAACCAGCACGGGGTCGACCTCCAGGCCCTCGGTCAGGGCGAGAACCTCCACTGGGCTTGGACCTCGGCCATTCATGGGCCGGAGGTTCACTACCAGGATGCGATCAACGACTGGTACGAGGAGATCAAGGACTACAAGTGGCCGACGGACTACGGCGACTTCCACACCGATGGGGAGATCGTGGGCCACTTCACGCAGCTCGTGTGGCAGGCCACGTACAAGGTCGGCTGCGGAGCGTACACGCGTGAGGTCGATCAGGACGGCAACGACATCCCGGGTAAGGAAGGCTGCAGCAACCTGGTGACTGGCCGAGGCGGGAGGAGCAACGTCATCGTCTGCCGCTACTCCAACGCTGGAAACTTCAAGAACAACTACGCCGACCCTCCGATCGGCTACTACAACAACGTTGGCGCGTGCGCCTGGGGATTCAAGGACCACGACGAGCACAGCGAGCCCGTTTGCGCCGATCCTCCGGATGACACTTCCGAAATTGAGCGATCAGCACAGGCTGCGGAGGGCGCCGCTGGGCACCACCACGGCGAGGACGACGACGAGGAGGATCATGAGGACGCCGGAAAGCAGGGGGCTTGAAATTGCCCTCTTTATGGAGCGGCCTCTTCTACGAGTCCTCTTGCTGTTTGCATGCTTCTTCGAGGAACTATTAACGTATGAGATGATGTGATGGTACGGTATGAGATTGTGAGAAAAAAGCGTTTGGCGGTCTGTCCGCTGAATAGGTGCCCCGGGCTCGCACCAACAGCGCGCGCCGCGTGTCCTTGCACGACGCGCGCCATGTCGGCCGACAGCGCCATCCTCTTGGTGGACACGAGTGCGCTAGCGGCCAACATCGAGGAGGGCACGCACGACCTGTGCACGCGGGTGGAGCGGCGGCCACTCACTCTCTTGGTGTTCCTCGTCTTTGGCACAGTCACGCTCTTTGCGGGGGGCGGACCGATCGCCGCAGGCATGCACGAGCTGTTCCGGCCGGGCAGTGCTTCGCCGGCAGCGCTGGAAGAGCTGCGATCAGTCGTGCCCGTGGTTGGCACAACTAGCCTCGCACACGGGGCCCTCGCGCAGCAGGTGCAGCAGCAGGTCGAGCAGAGGGCGCCAGCGAAGGTTGAGGCGAAGCAGCCGCTGCCAGCGCAGACCGCTGCGAACCCGCCGAAGAGCGGCGGTGGTGGGGGTCAAAAGAGAGCGCCAGACGGCGCCGGAGGAGCGCCCACATGCGGCGACGGCAAGTGCGAGCCGCCGGAGAGTGTGGAGTCCTGCTTCGCTGACTGCCCGGGCGCGCCGAAAGACCCGACGTGCGGCGCCGAGCTTCACATGGACCCGCAGGGCTTCGCCGTCGTCGACGGGCGCGGACACCACGTGCCGACGGCGGACGCTTGCTGCGCTGCGTGCGCCGCCCACGCAGCCAAGACCAAGAACAAGCCTTGCAACTCGTGGGTCCTCTGCTACGTCGAGACTGCGGCCCATGCGCACTCCGGCACGCGCCGCCAGCGCCAGCCCAAGCTCAGGGCGGCCTCCCGCCTCGGCCGGCCTCGGCCCTTCCCACGCCTGTGCAGGCTGGCCTGCAGCAGCGGCCTCTTGATCTTCACGGCCTCGGTCGGCCCACAGGTCTTCTGCTACATGCCCCACTGCTGGTCGGCGGACAACGGCAACACGCACCTCTTCGGCGAGTGCTGGCTCAAGTGGCAGGCCGACCCGGCGCACCCGCTCTACGGCCAGCGCGGCAAGTACACCGACGAGTTCCGCCGCCGTAACCGCGACAAGCACCTCAACGGCCTCTACCCTCCGGCGTCTGACAAGCACTCCGTCGAGGCGCCACATAGAGAGTAGACACATGGAGAGATAGTCTGCCCGTCAGGCCGCCCGCCTGCCCGGCCGGCCGCCCGAAGCCGCTAGCCCACTAGCCAACCCGCCCACTAGCCCACCCACCCGCCCCGCGCCGCCCCGCGCCGCCCCGCCCTGCGCAGGCGATGCGGCCCTTTGGCATCGTGCCGGGCAGCCGGCGCAACCTCAGCGTGCCCACGCACGTGGCCTGGATGGGCGGGGTGATGGGTGCCACTGTCGACCCCAGCGTGCAGTGGTCGACTGACGCGGACGGCACGATGCGCTCGTCGGCCGGCGAGACGATCGTCGACTACCGGCCGTGGGAGAGCCGCGAGCAGAACCTCAAGCGCGGCGTGAAGCCAGAGCAAATGAAGTTCTGATGTGTGAGCTGTGAGGCGTGAGAGGGGCCTAGAATGAATACACTCTTACCGTCTATACGCGCCCCGCTCTAGTAAGGGCTCTACTACCCCTTAAATCAGATGTCCAGCAAGAAATTGACCATGGTGTCCGCTGCACCTCCTCCCCCCGCGAGCTCCAGGTCTGTCTGTCTGTCCAGGCAGGTTACCCGCCGAGCTGGCGCCGCCCCGCTCGCACGACCATTCAATGGTCGTACTGCGCAGCGTCAGCACCGTCCTCAGCCTCATCCTGGGTGGGCAGGTGAGTCTCGTCGCCCGCCCTCCTGCCAACGCGCCACTTGCATTCGTCTCGGCTCGCTGCGAGGAGTTCTCCTTCAGCCTCACGGAGGGGCGCCGCATCCTGCCCTTCAAGTGCGTGGCTGCACCTGCAGAACCCAGGGCTCCGGATGCCTACTGAGCCCACCTCTCGCGCCACCGTTGCGCAGCTCGCTCACAATCGAAGGCGAGAGCGTACAGCTCGGCTGGAAACTTCCTGCGCTGCTCCTCGCGCCTCTCTGGTACGAGCGCGCCCCAGTTTGGTGTTGTAGCAGCACCGTTGTCCTCTGCGTGCCTGTGGTTATCATGTGCATGCCGTTGGCAGGCTCATCCTCGCGCCGCGCCTGCTGCCGTTGCTCCTCGCCGCGTGGCTCGCAGCGCCGTCTGGCCCCAAGGGGGGCTTGCTATTCTTCGACTCACTAGTGCACGAGGAGGCCCTCACGCGTGGCGCGTGGCCCGCCGTGCTCTCCGCAGTGCTGACCGCGATAACGCGCGCCTCGCTGCCGGCGCTGCTGCTCGAGCTCGCCGACGCGGCCGATGGCACGGCGGCGCAGGATCCCCTGGGGCTGAGGAGCCGCGTGCCCTCTTCAGAGTGCGTCGGGGCGTCGGTGGCGGGCGCCAAGCTGGTCTTCGAGGGCCGTGTCAACGCGGTGCAGGGCCAGCCGCCGCTCGCCTACACGCTGCGGACGGGCGTGAGTTGCCGCCGCTCAGCGCTCGGCCTCGACGGCGTCACGCGCCTGGCGAGCGAGTGCTCATCGCTCTGCTGGGAGGAGCCTGAGCTGCGGCTCAGCCTGGGCGAGACCGGGCTGGCGGGCATGCTGCCCAAGCTCTGGCTGCACGTGCAGCGTGCTCAAACGAAGCGCCCTCCCTCCCTCTCTTCTCTCTCTCTTGGAAGCGCCGCAGCGCGCCGCCCCTGCATGCCTCACGGGTCTGGCCTGTTGGCTCTGGGTGCCCCCCCCCTGCACTCCAGAGGAGCGGCCCTTGCGGCTAGAGCCCAAAAGGAGGCCGAAGCACGGGCCCCAGCCTCGGCCAGCGCTGGAGAGTCCTCAGTGCGTTCGACTGCAGGCCGGTGGCAGACGCGGGCGGGGTACAGCTGCCGCCCAGCGTACATCTCACGCGCGCGTCCGTCTCCGAGGCGGCGGCCGGCCTGCGTGCGAGCGGCACGATCCGGCTGGGCGCATCGGCCGAGGCGAGCGGCGGCGGCCTGGTCACCGTGACCCAGTGATCACCGTGCATTCGCTTGGCGTGATGCCAGGTGGCCGCGTCCTGCACCCGCCCGATGTCACGGGTGGGGTCGAGGCCACTTACCCCGGCCACTGGTGGGCGAGGTGCTGCTGGTGGCCGCGCTAGAGGCTCGGTCGACGAATACGGCACCGTAATGGTATCGTAATGGTATAGAGAAGCTGTCCATGCAGAACAGAGGCCACACAACCATGTTCGGGTTCCGGGATATCAGTCACGATGTGTGTAATGTGCTCATTCATGTGTCAGGTCTAAGATCTCTACTTTTTTTTTGTTAACATGTCTTACATGTGTGGATGTGCGCGCGGTTTCAGTCGTGATTCGGATTTTACGCGCTATAATTATTTTCTGAGTTTTGTGTAGATCATATGCACCACTAGCGCAAAAAAAATCAACAAACCACGCATGACACACCAAACGGATAACACAGGGGTTGTGAGGGAGGGTAGACATGAGGGTGGCGTGCCCCGTCCGAGAGTGATTACCGTACGAGGCTCCTCTGTACCATCCTCCTTTCCGCGCGAAGCGCGTTCCGCCCGCAAATCAACGGTTCGTCTTCAGGCGGCCTAGGAGCGCGAGCGCCTGCCTGTGCGAGACCCGCGGCCGCTCGTCGAGGAGCTGCAGGCTGGCGCGCGGCCGGGTGGAGGCGGCGACCTTGCGCGCCGCGGCCTCCCTGGCGGCGACCTCCGCCTCGTGCGCCTTGACCTTCTCCTCGTGCTCGGCCTCGGCCCGCTCCGCCAAGACCTTAGCAGCGGCCTCCCGAGCGGCCACCTCCTCCTCGTGCGCCCTACGCTTCTCCTCCCACGCCGCCTCTTCCTCAGCGGTCTCGAAGGTGGGCTTCGGCGCGGGCGACGGCGACGGCTCCAGCGCCTTCGCCTCTGCTCTCGCCTTGGCCTCCGCGGCGCGCCTCTGCTCCCGAGCCGCGATGGCGGCGTCCACGGCCGCCTTGGCCCTCTCCGCCCGCCCATCCGCCTCGGCCTCGGCCGCCTGCGCCCTGCGCCGCGCCTCGGCCTCCGCGGCGGCCTCGGCCTTCTCTCGCTTCCTCTCCTCGTCCTTGGTGGCCTCGCGCCGCCTGTGCTCGACGACCTTCGCCTTCTCGCGCGCCTTGCCCTTGAGCTTCTGAGCCGCCGACTCGGCCTCCGCGCGCGCCTTCTTCTCCTCGTAGAACCAGTGCCCGCGGTTGGCGCGCGCCTGCTTCTCCGCACGCGCGCGCCGCGCCCCCTCCTCCTTGTACACCTTGGCGGCCGAGACGCGCAGGTTGTACTCGCTCTCCTTGAGGCGGGAGATCTCGCGGCTCTCCTTCTCCTCGAGGAGCTTCTTCTGCTTGTTCTCTGCGCGTGCCTTGGCGTCCGCAGCCACCTCGGCCTTGTGCGCGTCGGAGCGCTCCTTGGCCGCGGCCTCCTCCTCGGCCTTCGCCGCCGCCCTCTCCTGCGCTTCCCTGGCCTTCCTCGCCTTCTCCGCCGCCTGCCGCGCGAGCACGTCCTCCTCGTGCTTCTTGACCTTCTCCGCGTGCGCCGCGGCCTCGGCCTTGAGGGCCTTGGCCCTGGCCGCGGCCTCCTCCCGGGCCTTCATGTCCTTCTCGTGCGCCTTGACCTTGGCCGCGTGCTCGGCCTCGGCCTTCGCCGCCAGCGCATCCTTCGCCGCCGCAACGGAGTCCTTCTGAGCCTCCGCAGCCGCGATCTTCGCGCCCGCCTCGGCCGCGGCCCTCTCGGACCGAATCTTCTCCGCCGCCTCCCGCGCCTTCACCTCCTGCTCGTGCTTGGCCGCCCGCTCGGAGGCCGCCTCCTGCGCCTTGGCCTCCTCCGCCCTCTTCGCGTCGGCAGCCTCCCGCTCCGCGAGGCTGTTGCAGTAGGCGGGCTCGCCGGCCTCGTTGAAGCACATCATCGGGGGGGCCACCGCGGCGGGCGAGGGCGAGGGCGAGGGCGAGGGTGTCACGGTGCTGCAGTAGACGGGCTCCCCAGCCTCGTTGGTGCACTTCTTCGGTGCCATGGACTTGCCCAACGGAGGCGCCTTCTTCTCAAGGGCCAGCGCAGAGGGCGGCGGCGTGACCGCGGCGGTCATCTTGGGAGCGATGGTGCCCACGGGGATGGCCTCGCCCTTGCGCAGCCTCTCCTCGAGACGGTCGCGCAGCGCGCGCGCCTCGTCGAGCACCGCCATGCCGCTCGCGGCGGCGGCGTGGCCGATGGCGATCTTGACGTCGTCGAGCACGCCCCCATCGATGGCCTGCTGCAGCCTGCGCTTGGCCGCCTCCTTCTCCTCGTACGCGTACTTGGCGGCTTCCATGTGCGACGACGGGGGCGGCTTGCCCGCCTCCTGCCGCTCAGCGTGCAGCTTGGCGCCCGCCTTGACATGCCTGTGCCCGTGGCCCTTGCCGCCCTTGTGTGCCTGCAGGGTTTGCTTCGCGGGCTCGGACGCCTCGGCGTGCAGCCTGGCGGTCCCCGCCTTGATGCGCATCTTCTGGACGATGGCCGCGTCCTCGAGGTTGAGCTCGGATTCCAGGGCGGGCACCTGCTCCACCTTGAGCTCCGGCTCGAAGCCCGGGTCGACGATCCGCGCGGCGCCCTCCGCCGACAGCTCGCGCCCGCCCCAGGGGGCAGGCGAGCCGCCCTCGGGGTCGGAGGCCCAGCCGGTCGCGCCCTTGGCGATGTTCTGCTCCTCTTCGAGGATGCGCGCCTCCATGGCGCGCGCCGCCTCGGCGAGATCCGCCGCGGCCTTCGCCGCAGCGTCCTCCCGGAACTGGACCTCCTCGGCGTGCATCTTCGCCTTCTCGTCCATCGCCGCCGCCGAGGCGTCCGCCGAGGCCTTCCACGCGGCCGTCTTCGCCTCCGCCGCACTCTTCGCCTCCGCCGCCTCCTTGGCCTCCTTCGCCTCCTTCGCCTCAGCCACCTTGGCCGCCGCCGCCGCCGCCTCCTTCTTGGCCTCCGCCACCTTCGCCTTGGCCTCGGCCGCCGCCTTGGCCTTGGCCGCACTCGCCATCGCGCGCCTCTTCGAGGCGAGCGCCTTGGCCGCCGCCGCCTTGGCCGCCGTCGCCGCCTTGGCCGCCGCCGCCTTGGCCGCCTTCTGCCGGGCCTCCCTCGCCATCCGCTGCATGCGCGCGTACTTGACCATCTGCCTGGCCTCCGCCGCGTGCTTGGGCAGCAAGCTGCACCACACCTTCTTGCCGTTCTCGTCCCAGCACTTCTTGGCGTCCTCCTCCCACTTGAGGCGCTTCTCCTCCTCCTTCTCCTCGCGCGCAGTCGCCAAGGCGCGCTGGAGCACCTCCTCGTCTGAGGGCGGCCCCTGGTCGACCGCGTCGTGGTGCTTGAGCGCCCTGGCCTCCTCGGAGTCGGGCGAGGGCGAGGGCATCGCGCCGTGGGCGGTGCACCAGCTCGGCTCACCCGCGTCGTTGGTGCACCGCTTCCTCCCCGCCGAGGGCAAGGGCGAGGGCGAGGGCGAGGGCCACGTGCGGGCCTTCTCAGCGATCTTCTTCTTGATCGACTCGACCTCGTCGGGCGTGAGGCCATCGCACCAGATCGGCTCCCCGAGAGTGTTGGTGCACCGCATGTCCTTCTGCCCCTCCTCCTCCACCTTCTCCTTCTGGCCCTGCTCGCCATGCTTCCTCTCGGCGTGAGTGGCGGTCGGCAGCGGCGAGGGCGACGCAATCGCGGAGCCGTCGCACCAGATCGGGTTGCCAGCGTAGTCCTTGCACTTTTTCTCGCTGGCCGTGGGCAGCGGCGACGCAATCGCGGAGCCGTCGCACCCGATCGGGTTGCCGGCGTAGTCCTTGCACGTCTTCGCGGTGGGCTTCTTCGCGGTGGCCTTGGGCAGCGGCGAGGGCGACGCGCTCGCGGTGCCGATGACGGAGCCGACCGCGGCGCCATCGCACCAGACCGCGTTGCCGCGCCAGTCCTCGCACTTCTTGGCCGGCGCCTCGTCGGCCGGCGGCTTGGACGCGACCGCCGACTTCACCAGCTCCTTCGCTGCGTCCTTCGCTGCGTCGGCCTCCGCGGCGAGCTGCTTGCTCTTCGCCTCCGCCGCCTTCGCCTCTTTCTTGAGCTCCTCGATCTCGCGCGCCGCCTTCTTCAGCTCGGCCTCCATCTCTTCGTTGGGCCAGCGGCGCAGGGACTCGGGCTCCTCCGGGGGCCACTGGAAGTCGGTACACTCCACCCGCTCCCCCAGCGGCCCAGTGCACTTGCCCTCGCCCTTGCCCTTGGCCAGGTTCGCCTCCGTCGCGCCCTTGGCGACGATCGCCTCCTCTCCGTTGATGCGCATCTGCATGGCGCGCGCCGCGTTGGCGACCTCCGCCGCCGCCTGCACCGCCGCCGCCTCGCGCCGCTCGTAGCCCTCGGTCTGCTCGCGCGCCGTCTCGTCCGCGGCATGCGCCGGGTCGGTGGTGCGCATGAGCTGCGCCGCGTGCGACTCGCGCTCCATCTGGCGCATGTACTGCAGGCCGACGTAGCGCGCGCTGTTGAGCGAGGCGACGAGCGTCGCCTGGAAGCCGGCGGAGCTCGTGTCGCACCCCTCCTTGAGGCCGCAGTTCCAGTCGAGCATCGGCGCGTACTTGCGCATCAGCCTGCGCTTGGCGGCGATGGTGGCCTGCGGCACGGCCTTGAGCGTCTTGACGAAGTCCTCGCCGGCCAAGACGCTCGTCTCGGGGATGTGCACCCACAGCTCCTTGTACGGGATCGTCTCGGAGAAGGCGAGGGTGTGCGTGAAGTGGAAGTCCTCGCGGAAGACGACGGGGATGCACCCGTACACGATCGACTGGTAGAAGGCGGCGCGCGTCAGCGTCTGGCCGCCCGGCTGCAGGCAGAAGGTCGCGTCGGCCATCGCGGCGAGCTGGCCGGCGACGAGCGAGCCCTCGCCGGCCGGGCTGTCGACGGTCGCGTCGGCCTCGGCGGCGACGTTCTTGACGAGCGTGTCGTTGCCGTAGTTGTTGACGATGTGCATGCGCAGCCGCTCGCGGATGTTGGCGCAGCCGGGCGTGCACTGGTTCTTCTTGCCGGAGGCCGACACCGCGTCGCTCGCCGAGCACGCGCCGCAGTGCAGGCAGGCGTTGGGGTGCGGCTCGACGGCGGCGGTGTTGAGCACGAGCGTGCGGCGGTAGTCGCCCTTCGTCTGGTCCGGCTTGCCGCTCCAGCGCGCGTTGAGCTGCTTGACGACGCGCGCGCGCTCGTTGGTCGCCGTGAAGGCGAGCTGCGGCACGACGATGTTGGGCGGCCCGTTGTCATTGGGCGCGCCCATCTCGTAGGCCATGATGTGCAGCTTGCGGAAGAGCGTGGAGCTCTCGCCGTGGAGTGGGCTGCAGGGCGCGTCCTTGCACGAGCACACCGCGCCGTAGGGCATGAAGAGCGTCGAGTTGGGGTACCAGACGTTGTAGTTGAGGATGTGCTCGGCGAGCTCCTTGTGCAGCGCGGCGCGCTGCTCCGCGGTGCGCGAGCACACGTCCGCACGCCGGCCGTAGGCGGGCACGTAGATGAGGTCCGCCTCGAGCGGGTTGCTCGTGAGGTGCGCGTAGTGCTTCATGGCGTCGTGGTACCACATCTCCAGGTCGGTCTCGTCGTGGTGGCGGCCGTTGCTCTTCTCCTTGCCGAACGGGAAGGTCGCGCGGTGCCACCGCTGGTTGACCGCCGGGCACGAGCGCATCTCCTTCGACCACTTGTCGCTCAGCGGCATCATGTACACGCGCGGCGCCTTCTGCATGAACTCGGAGCCCGCCGCCGCCGCGGACTTGCCGCCCTTGCCCCCGGACTCGGACGGCTTGCCGCCAGACGGCTTGCCGCCAGACTCGGACTTGCCGCCAGAGAGCGCCACGGCGGCAGCGAGCGTGGGTTGGCCGCAGCTCACCCTTGCCGCAGCCGGCTTGTCCGTCTTCTCCGCCCAGTCGCGCAGGTCGACCTCCGGGGGCGCAAGGAAGCTGCAGTCCGGATGGCCCAGCCAGTGCGCCACCGAGTTCAACGTCTCGGCGCTCGAGGTGTTGCGGAAGTCGTGCAGATACAGCAGCCGCGAGCGAGAGCTGCCGAGCGACTCCGTGCGAGCAACCGCGTCATCGTTGACCGCCTGGAGCTCCTCGGGCTGCACCTTGTCGTCCTGGTACACTTGGGCGAAGGCCTGGGCCTCGACGTCGGTGCGCAGGTTGAACAGGTACTGCGCGCACGGGAAGACGCTCTGCAGGAAGCTGAAGAGCTTCTTCGAGCGCCAGAGCTCGGCCTTCGGGTCGATGAGCAGCTTGAAGCCGAAGGTTGGCTGCTTGGAGGGCGGCGCATCTCCGCGCAGCTCGCTGACGAACCAGCGCTGCAGCTCGCACATGACGCCCTCGAGGTCGACCGGCTCGTTGGCCAGCTGGCGGCGGCGTGCCGAGTCGAGCACCTCTTGGGCGGTGTGCAGCGCGGCCTGCGCAGCGGGGGGCGGAGGGTGACCGTGGCGCAAGACGCAGTTGCGGGTGCTGCGCGCCGGGGCGGGGCAGGGGGCTGGGGCGGGGAGCGGGGAGGCAAGGGGAAGGGCTCACCTCGTTATCGTCAGAGAGGTGGACGTTGGGGAGCGAATTGAGCGCCTCGAGCAGCGTCCTCGAGCCGGCACGGCGGGTGGCCAGCACAAACAGCCACTTGTTGCCTTTGCACTGGTCGCACTTGGACCCGTCGTTGGCCCCGTTGCGCGTGTCCATGACATGCTGCAGCGCGGCAAGGTTGGGCTGCACGGCGTCCAG